>Ga0099823_1008345_pt1 | contig 10543 bp, 6 predicted proteins | sample CowpearedBW_FD_76831 | JGI IMG/M metagenome (GOLD analysis project Ga0099823, IMG submission 76831) | Root nodule microbial communities of legume samples collected from California, USA - Cow pea red BW | ecosystem: Host-associated > Plants > Roots > Nodule | place: USA: California | collected... | reverse complement strand
TATAGTTACTTAATTAATTATGAATATTCTAATAACTTAAACGGAGATATGGTGGGGACGGGTATTATGGCGGGGATATGTACATCCCCATACCCATCCCCATACCCAATTGAAAAAATCGGGGATTCCCCATACCCATACCCATACCCAGTCAATGCGGGGATTCTCCGTCAAAACAGGGACGGGTTCGAGCAATGCCCACGGGGACGGGTTTATTTGCCATCTCTAGTCCCTCGTAGCATCTACAACATGTTAAGGGATTTGCAATTCTTTTAATTCATAAAAATAAACCTATATTAAAATTTGCGGACAACTCACAATATGTTACGAGAAACTTTTTTTAATTCGTAAAAATAAAACACATTAAAGATTTACAACAACTCACTTACACTTATCTAAACATATTTTACCATAAGAGAAGTTCACCGGTCTATGTATCATTATTCTTTATAAATTATGTATTATTTGTTGTCAACCAAACAATCGTTCTCTTCTTTGCATCCGAACACATAAGATGAGGCTTCTATATAATTTATTCAAAACTTGAAGTAACGTTTTAATAGAATTATCAATTTGATCAATAATTTTTTAATTCATTTTTAAAACAAACTCACTTTTATTGATCAGCATGTATTGAAAAAGTTTTAACTCCAAAACTCTCATGTAAAATGAGTTGAAAAAGTTCCAATCCCCAAAATTTTCATGTAAAATAGGCTAAAGTTAGTTTAATACACTACAAGACTTCAATTAATTTTTAAATATTTTTCACAATTGCATGAAAGACTTCAATTAATTTTTAAATACTTTTGCATGAAATATAAAAGTATTCTAAATTCTAAATTAGTCCTTAAATATTTTTCACTAATTATAAATTGATCCTTAATTTTTATTATTTGTAACTCAATTGAAAGTTTAAGGTCTAATCCAACTTTCTTAACCCAATTCAATTTGGATATGATTTGATCTAATATTGTCTTACGTAAATATGACCATGGCGTTGCTGTCTCAACTGGACTTAACATGGCTAATATGAGCTTGGCCAAATATGGGCTTGACTTGAAGTTGCTTCACTTAAATAAGCTCGAAGTGGCTTAACTTGATTCAACTTAAAATAGAATTGACTCAACTCGACCAAAGTGGGATCGACTCAACTTCGTCACCCTACTTGAATTGACCCAATACGACCTAACTCAACTTTGTCTGATGTACTTAAGTTGATGTTGACCAACAAGACTCGATCTAACATGGATCCAACTTGACTTGACCCAAATTGGTTAGATTTAACTTGATTTGACGTGGTCCCAACTTCACTAAGCCCGACCTAAACCCGACTTGATTTGATCGATGAGGGCCTGACAAGCAATTGAAGTGTGCCTAACTTGACTCAACTTGAGGTGGACCTGACTCGACTTAGCCTGAGGTTAGCCTAAGATGACTTAGATCAAGGTGACCCTAACCTAACTCAGCATGACATGAGCTCAAATCAACTTGATTCAATGTCGACTCGACCAATAAAACTCCACTCAACTTAATGTGGGCCAAACTCTAGCTGATTCAATGTGTGACTCAGCCCAAGATGGGTCTGACTTACCTTGGCTTGATTTATGCTCAAACTTTGACCTATGTGGGTATGATTCGACTCAGCCTGAGATAGCCCAGCTTGACTTGGCAGACTCTTCTTGGCTTGATGTGGCAACACAATTAGTCTAATATGGATCCGACTTAACTCAGCTCAACATGGACCCACTCAAATTGACCCAACGTGGGCCCTTTTCATTTTGGTCAAAGTGGACCTAGTCCACTTCAACCTGATGTGGGCCCAACTTGACTCGACATGAGATGGGTCCGACCTGACTTGACTCAACGTGGACTTGACTCAACTTAGCTTGTTGTGGACCTAGTCAGCCTTGGCTTGACGTGGGCCTAAATTGACCCAACATACTTCACTTGGGCCCAATCCAACTATTCCAAAATGAACTAGAACTGACTCGTACAAACTTGGGCTTTGTCCCACTCGACCTAATTTAAGCATGACCCAACTTAGTCAACATGGGTCTAACGCAGCTTGGAGCAACATGAGTCAGACCTTTCTCAACCTAACTTACATGAAACTTGTTGAACTTGAAGAGAAGCCTAAAGTCAAATGTAAAGATGTTCTGATGATGATCATTAGAGAATGAAAATGCTAAAACTGTGTCTTAGAGTTATAACTTTCATAGAAGTGTTGTTTGACTCCTTCACATAAGGTATTTACAAGTTTATTTTTACATAACCAATATCTAAAAGCAACTTAAGAAAAAATGTTTTTTTTAAAATGTTTTATTGTGTAATCGATTATCACAAAAATACATCGTAACTATTTTAAAAATTTTAGTTAAAATAATTGATTAGCACCTTGTAATAATAAATTAAATGCAATGACATCACTTTTAAATCAATGTTTTCCAAACTCTATAAATAAAGGATAAATAATAATATTTAAAATAACTTAAGCAATTATTTGAACGAACCCAATTGAGATCTTGAAAGTAATTTTCATACATTCAAGAGAGATCTTTAATAGATTTCCAAAGAATACACAACGTTATGTTATGAAGAAGATACTTATGATTGCTTCTATTGTGGTAAATATTTTGATATATTATTTCTTGTTGTATATTGTTGAAGTGCTCTAGTGATATTTTGTATTGGTTTTCTAGGATTGTTTCCCATGTTTGTTTTTTTGTTAAGAAAAGTTGATAAGTCACACTCTTTACTCTTTGATAATAAAGAGTTGATATCTTCTTGAAGTTTTATATCCTCTTGATTGTATCCAAGAGCTGATTAATGTGTTGTTGTTTTTGTAGGTGAAGGTTGTTTGTACAAACTTTATTTGATAGTGGAAACAATTTTCTTAAGGTTGAAAATTGATACCAAATATGGCATTAATGGTGAAAGTCTATTTTTTAAGGTTTATTGCCACTTGTTTTATTCTAGCCAAGTCGGTTCGGGTCAAAAGTCGAACTGAGTTAGCCTAAGTTGACTAATCCAGTCGAGTTAGCCCCAACTAAAGGTCGAGTCGAGTTGGCTCCAACCAAATGTCGAGTGGAGTTTGCTTGGTGCGAAGTTCGAGTTGAGCAAGCTTAGGCTGAATATTGAGGCGAGTTTGAGGTTGTAGGTCGAGTTGAGTCAGCCTTAGCAGCCTGAATGAAGGTCGAGGTGAGTCCATTCTTTGACCGTTGATCGATGCGAGTCAACCTTGACTAAAGGTCGAGATGAGTCAAGGTGAGTCACATTCAATTGAGTTGGGTTAGGCCGTGTCGAATTAAGTTCAGTCAGGTCCAGCTTGGGTTAGGACCATGTCAAAGTTGGATTGATTCCATTTTAGATCAAGTAGTCTATCGAGACTCAGATTGAGCCGAACCTATCGGGTTCATGTTGAACATAACTACAACAACCAAAAGAAGAGAAAAAAATTTCAAATTACCATTTTTAAGGTAGAATTTGAAATTATTTAATTTTAATTAATTCAATTGCTTTATTAAAATTTAAAATCTTTTAATTTTTAAAAAAAATTATTTTTCCAAAAAACATATTTTATTAAAAACATTTCATTTTTTCTAAAAAAAACAATGATTCTTTTAAAATGCCTTATTAAAACAGAAGTTAAAACAAAAGATTAATCTTTTGAAATAAATACACTCTCGCGAAAATAACATATTGGTTTAATCACAACGAATAAGACAAGGTTTTGTGTTGTAATTATAACTGGAAATAAATTTTCTTTCCAAGTTATAGATATTAACATTGCAATATACATAATGTCACTATGTTTTACTTTAAAAACTTTTAACATCTATAAAATAAGTGTTAGGTATTTATTTTAAAATGAATATTAAGGAGAACAGTTAGTTATTTAAAAGTTGAGGGGAATGAAAAACAATACAGAGCGTAAAATAAAAATTCACTCTCATTTATAACGACTAAAAACAATTATTTGAAATATTACAAAAAGCAAAAAATTATGAATCAAAACTCACTAATTTTACATAAATCGAAAACATATGTAAAAATAAAATTTCCTTGATTGTTAAATACGTTCTGTAGATTAAATTATCCATTTTGTTATTTAGTTAAGTGTAACATCTCATTTAATAGATAAATCTAATTAAATAAAACGTCGCATACTTAATAATATTTAAAGAGCACGAGGCTTATAGTATAAAGGATTTACAGTTATCCAAATATACCAACTAGGAAATAGAGACACTACACAATGCTAGAACAAAAAATAAAAGTTCAACTATGGCCTAAAAGCTTGCCCAAAGAGTAAGAGGTTACAGAACAATATAACTCTTCGAACGAGAGAATCAACCGTGAGCCCAACTCTAACCCATAACCAACTACGCTGCAGCATTCCCATCGTCATTGCGATCACTAGGGGTTCCCATATCTGCTCACACCAAGGAATTGATGATCATTGCAAAAAGAAAAAAACTACACAAGAAGACAAACACAAGCGAGAAGGGTAAGGTAGAGTAAAAAGGTTTTTATCATACAATTAAGTATGCAATTTAAAATTCAAGAACACATTAATCAACCAAGCATGTGATAGCAAACAACAAGACTCTAAGACTCAATTTATCCAGATACATATAATCGGTTAGATTCACTAGATGCTTGCACTTGTGGTGGCCTCTACTACTCTATAGAGCCATTGCCAATGGGTTTCATCCTACCATGCACAAGGTTAGCCTTCAAACATCTAAGGCCATTATCTTGCCAAAGACTAGGACCTCCTACTACTTTCACCACTTGAGTCAGTCCGCTTTACGTGAGACTAACTGACTCTTTAGAGTTTTATGATGCAATCCTTACTTGAATCCTTAACTAATTATATACACTATGGCATAACCATGAAACCTTACTAAGAGGTTCATGGAATTACCTCCATCACCTACGGTACCACCATGAGATCTCACCAAGAGGTTCATGGAATTACGTCCAACACATACGACACCACTAGGAGATCTCACCAAGAGGTTCATGGAATTATGTCCATCACATCCAACACCACCATGAAATCTCATCAAGAGTTTCATGGAATTGTGTCAATCTCATACCAGAGCCATGTCTCACCAACCAACCATAGATTTATTAAGCATAACAATCTCATACTAATATCCAACCAATCAACCAACAATTCATGTTTTCCATTACATACTCAACATAACTAAATCTTATTCTCATTTAATCTCATACAACATACATGACATCATACATTATGCGTTTACTGTAAAACACTCTATCAGACAGACAAGCAACCACATAAGAGAACACATCAAAACTAGAACACGAAACCTGCCCTAGTCTCGCTCAGGCTAGAAGTCCTCGCGCAAGCGAGAGAGGTTCTCTCGCTTAGGCGAGCCCTTTCCGCCTAGGCGAGAGCTCGAGCATTGGAACAATGGCTTCTACGATTTCTCGCTTAAGCGAGACCTCCTCGCTTGGGCTAGTTCCTCGCTTGTTGTCTGAGCGACAATTTGAGTAGGAACCTGGGCGAGCTTTTGCTAGTCTCGCCTAGGCGAGACGGGCGCGCTTGGGCGAGAATACTAGTTCTCTCCACTGTTCACGCGTGCAATAGCCAGATTCGAAACCAAACAATATATATCATTATTCCAGGCAACCACAACAACAGACAAGCATCATAAACATGAAACAAAGCTAAAAATAGGTAGATATGAAGAAAACACGAAAACCCTAGCTTCCCTTACCTGGAATACGCTAGCAACTATGCACAAACGCTCGAAGAAGAGCACCACAGAACGTGGTAGCTTGCGGAACTGGAAAAGCAACCAAGGAGAACGAAACTGAGATCGTATTTGAGGTCAAAGCGGAACTAGAGCTTCCAAAGAGAAGGGGAAACATAAAAGGAATCAAGGTCTAGAGTTCTACTTACCCGGAAGTAGAGTTCGATTACCCAACGAAGGAACTAGCTCGAACCCTAGCAGAGCTCTAAAAAGAGAGATGAGAGAGTGAGGAAAGGAGTTGTCTTGTAAAATGGAGGTAGAATGAGAGGGTTACTTACCCTATGGGCTGGCCCTTAGGCCCAACAGATGAGGCTAGACCTTTAAACATTAGGGTCAGAATAAATGGGCCTTATACTAAGTGACACAAATTCCTCTATTTTTTATGTTTTTAGTTATCTCCTTTGGGAAAACTCAAAGCAATTTGTTTTAAACAATCAAGAAAAAATATGTAGCGTGTAAGAAATGTGGGTATAATATGTCTTAAACCATTAGACAAGGTTAGTATTGTAGAAAACAAAGGAATATATGAAGAAGGAGATTGTGTAGTATTGATTGTGTATAAAATGTTATAAGATACACACAAAGTTAATCCAAGAAAATCACAAGTAAATGGACGTAAAATATGGCATATGCTAACATCCCTCAAACTCACAATGCTACAGCTAAATGCATTAGGAGTTTGTAAAATAAAAAACGAAAACGTAAAACGAAGTGTGGCTTGATAAATATATTTGTAATCTGTAGAGCTGAAGAAACAAATGGTAAAGATATAGTGCCAAGTTGAAGATGATGACAAGTAAAATGACAATTTGTTTCAATATGCTTGACTCGTTCATGAAAAATAGAGTTGCAAGCAATTTGAATATTTCTTTTACTATCACAATGTAGACACCTATATCTGCAAGTAACCAATGCAACCAAATAATCTCACAGGTAGTCAAAGCATACTTAGCTTATGTGGAGGATCGAGATGTAACATCTTGTTTCTTGCTCTTCCATGATATAAGTGCATCACCAAGAAAAATACACCCCAAAGTAGTGGATTTTTGATCATTAGGATCACCATTCTAATTCGCATCACAATTGACATGCAAGTCTAAAGATGACATTGAATAAAGCTAAAGAGATTGAAACTGAGTGCCCTGAAGATACATGAGAATACGAAGAACAACACCCCCAATGAACTGTTGTGGGAGCTGAAACAAACTGACTAACACCATGTGCAATGTCTGGACAAGTCATAGTAAGATAAACTAGACTCCCAACAATAGTTCAATATAAAGTAGAATCAGTCAAAGGAATACCATTCGATGGGAAATATCGTACACTTATCTCAAGAGGAGTATCAACAATCTGGTTTTCAGTAAGCCGAGCACACTTAAATAGGTCAATAATATACTTGGACTTAGATAGAATATTACCTTTGAGAGAAGAAGCAATCCCAATACCCAAAAAGTAACACAATACACTCAAATCTTTTATAGCAAAATGATGGGACAATGTAGTTTTTAAAGATGCAATTCCATCATCACCAGTAATAATCATATTATTAACATATAAAGATAGAAAAATACGTTTTGCGTTGGTTTTCTTAACAAATAATGCAGAATCATGATGACTAGTAAAAAAACCAAGAGAGAAAATTATTGTAGAAAACATTTGAAACCAAGCACGAGGTGCTTGTTTAAGACCATAAAGGGCTTTTTGAAGTTTGCAAACTTCATCGAATTTGTGAGAGACACTTGGTGGTGGAATCATGTAGACTTCCTCATGTAGATCCCCATTAAAAAGGCATTTTTCACATCGATTTGAAAAATCTTCCATTGAAAAATAGAAGTGGCAACAATTAAGGTACGTGCAATAGTCATCTTTGTCACATGAGCAAATGTTTCCTCATAATTCATGCCATACTCTTTGTTATATCCTTTAGCAACAGGTCTTGCTTTATAACTTTTAATTGAGCCATCTGATTTTGTCTTGATTTTGTATACTCAACAAGATCCAATAGAAGATTTTCCTGGTAGTAATGGAACTAGATCTCATGTATGAGTTTGATGTAGAGCAGTAAGTTCCTTAGTGATAACATTCTTCCAAAGTGGATCACAAACAACCTCTCTATAGGATGAAGACTCATGAAGACAATGAATAAATGTAATAAAATCAGTAAATGAACCAAAATAAGAGGAATAACCTCGGGAGATGACTAAGCAAGCGTAAAAGGGAATCAACAGGTACAACCTCTGATGCGGTGTTTGTAGTTGGTGCTAAGATAGGTTCTGGAGTTGGTATGAAAGTAGGTGTAGTGTCTTGTATTCAGACTGAGTGAAATACACTTGATATCCAGAATCATAAATTTTCCCAACAGAAGCAAGATTCATAGCAATATCAGGTATGCGGTAAACATTAGACAAAGACAAATATGGTTTGGCAATGGTACCAATACCAGATAATGGAGCTCACTCGCCGTTAGTAGTTTTAATTGACATGGATGAGTTAGGTGATAACTAAACAAAAGAAGGCAAATGATGTGACATATGATTAGTGACATAAAAGGCAGAGGGTTGATGATGATGTACCTTGATATTGCAAGGCTATGTTGGCTTATGGCTAGGAAGCAAGTCTAATATCCCCTGCAAATAATTCATTAACAACATCATCAATAAAAGGCAGAGGGTTACGATGCAAAATAGAACCACACAAACTTTCAAGATCACTACGCAAGGCCATAAGAAATTGAACCAAACCTTGTGATTCCCTACAAGTAATATATGGTGCAAAAGCACTCAATTTTGATAGAATAAAAGGCCTGAATGGTCATGTCATTTTGTTTCAATGCACAAATATAACACCACATGGACTTTCCATCAAGGAATTTTTTCATCATATAACTTCAATAGGAATAATTTTTACCATCCAATTGCACACTAATAGACTTAAAAGAGTAATCTTTACAAGTTGCTATAACAAATTGAATGCAAACCCAATATTAGAGGATTGAAAATACCTTAAAATGACATAAAAAACATGGTGAGAACCTCAAAAAACGCTTCAAAGTAGAAAATAAAATTGCAATTGGGTAAAACCTAAAAATTGCAAAAAGAGACTTAAGGCTTATGGCTTAAGGTTGAGGTTTAGGAAAAAGGAACTTACCGCAAAAATCTCTTCTCAATCATAAAATTTGTGAAAGAGGCTTAGGACTTAGAAAAAAGGAACTACTCGAAGAATGAATTCTCAATCAATCATGGATTGTTTGGAGGCTATGATACCATGTAGAAAACAAATAAATATATGAAGAAGATGGGTATAAAATATTAGAATATGTATGTTATATATTCATAAAAAATTAATCCTATAAGTCAAAGTATATGACTTAAGACATAAACCTATACTACCCATTATTAAAGTAGAAAGAAACAAAGAAAATGCATGTAATTAAAAGGTGTACATCACTACCAAAATATTTAATTTTAATGGAGGTTTAATGTTAGAGGTTTTTAGAAACCCAAGTAAACATAAACATAACGGAGGTTCTAAGAACCTCTGGGAAGTGTCAAAGGTTTTTCGAGAAATCCTTGGAAAGTATCACGGGCTTCCCAAAAACCCCAGTAAAATTTATTGATTTAAACTTTTTTACCTCTTCCCCTTCTCTTTCCCACTTAGTTCATTTTCATTCCCTCGTCTCTCTCTGTGTGACTTGGCTCATTTTCATTTTCTCTTTGGCATTCTATGCTATGAAGTATTTTGTGATGTGAAGTCTAAATCTTGGCTATGGAAGACAAGAGAAGCTTCGCTGCCACCCACTGTTATCGTTGAAACGCATCTCCAACATCGGTGCCACCAACGCCCTTCCATCTTCATCTTCGTCCCCAACACGCAAGTTCGTTGATCCCCTTCTTCTAAATCCCTAAAATAGGAAACCCTTGCTACGTCTAATAGAGCCACCACTCCTCCTTCTCCAACGAGCATTGCCACCGCCAGTCGTCGTATTTACCGTGAGAGCGTTGTTGCCACTGGAGGTTGAACCACTATCATCATGTCGCATTTCCATGACTAGAGGCGTTGATGGTGGCATCTCCTTCTTTCCCCTTCTCCTTCAAGTGACTCCTCTTGTCCTTGCGAATGTCACTACCACGAGCCTTCTACCAGCCACTGCCAAAGGTGTAGCCAGTTTGAGTTCACTGATTGCCACTCATCATGGTGATGTCGTCGATTAAAGCCGAAAAATGTCACTAGTGTCATCGATAATGTTCCCCTCTTCTCCCTATTTTTCTATTTCTAGTTTCATTTATTTTCCTCTTTTTCTTTGATATTTTTTTAAAATTAGTCTTAGCTCTGTTACTAATTTTACCGTTGTTCCAATGTTATTTTGGTATCATTTTTGCTTGTGTGCTTTGTTGTGGTGCATAAATAGGTGCAAGTTTGAGATAATTGCAGCTGTTGTAGGTGATTCAATGGATCCTAGTCCATTTTCAATTATTCACTCCTAACACAAGATGAAGGAATATTTCTGCAACAAGAAAGTACTATGGACAAGCACAAATGCACCTGGTTCCATCTTCCTTTTCCTAATTCTCTTACATTAGTTTTAGAATTTGATATTTTTATCAATTTTACCTTGAAATCTGTTTTGTTTTTTGTTCCTGCAGAGAACAAATAAGATGAGTTAGGCACAAGCGTCACCTTACCATGTAGTCCGCTATCTCCTCAGTTGGCCTCTTCCCGGTTGGTACATGTCGGTTTGGACCCAGAAGGGGTTA
>Ga0099823_1008344_pt1 | contig 10544 bp, 4 predicted proteins | sample CowpearedBW_FD_76831 | JGI IMG/M metagenome (GOLD analysis project Ga0099823, IMG submission 76831) | Root nodule microbial communities of legume samples collected from California, USA - Cow pea red BW | ecosystem: Host-associated > Plants > Roots > Nodule | place: USA: California | collected... | reverse complement strand
CACTATATTTCTTCATTCAGCTCAAAATCCTAGTTTCCCAAAGTATGGAATTATAGCCATTATTGGAAAATCAATTGTTGATATTGTGACAGAATATATTTACATGAATAACAATTATAAAGTTAAAATCTTAAATGTTTTTTTTCTATCAATGGTTATAAGTTCATCTTCTCTCTATATCATGCAGTTTTTCCATTAGAGAAGTCAAATCCTAACATTTGCTATCTTAGTATCTATTAATAAAAGGTAATTAAAAAGGTAATATTGTAAATTAAAAAGAAAATTTGAATTTGAATCTGAATTTTGTAGAAAAGGTAATTAAAAAGATGATGAGTAATTACTTTTTTAATAAACATGAATCATTACTGATATAATATAATGAATATAAAACAAGGAAATGCTGTAAATTTTAATTCAATGAGATTTATAATCTGAAGGAAGAATATTTTACACGTTATATATGACAATTTTCACACTTTGTTCAATAACCCATTACCGATGCAAAACTTCAGAGCAAATCAATATATACACAGAGGACTATATATCTTATCTTATTTTATCAATGCTTCTTCCTAAATATCATTCTGTATTAGGAAGGCCTTGAAGTAGACCATGATAAAACAAAACCTACATTCTTATTCATTTCATTTTGGGTGAGGTTAGATGTGTTTGATATTTGAATTTGAAAATATAATACAATATTTTTTCTACTGAAGAATGGGGTGGAGCTAAGATGCAGGTGCAAGCATGCTTAGTAGTCAATGTGCCTGTATGGAAAATAGAATGGCCAAGCATACATTTAGAGGTGATATGCAACGAAGCCAGAAAGAGAAAAACAACGGTAATTCCTTAATGTTTCAAACATTACCAAATTCATTTGAAAAAATTGTAAAACCAGCGAGACATAGGGACATAGAGAAACTTATGTGCTACACACAGCACATATATTGATATTCAATAACAACCAAACATTCAAAACTCACACACAGAGTTTGATCCCAGAGAGAACGAAAAAGTTCACATCAAACAAACACACGATATCAGACAAATATTCCAGATTCTAATACTCCTCATTTCCGTCACCATCTTCTCCTTCGCCAGATCCATCAAGTTATCATCTAAGAATTATATTGATGCACTTAAACAACCCCTAAGACAACAAATAAAAAAAAAATCGTCATACCTACAATCTGCTACAAAGCCGGTCCTTCGTAGAACTGCGACCTTTGAAAATAATGGTTGAACAATGGAGGAGATGCTTCGTCAGAACTCCCTTTCACTCCAAAAACCGCTGCCGTTGATAGTGACAATAGAACTTACAACTACGACCACAAAAGGGGGTCAAATGAGAACTCATAGCAGTGAGCGCGGGGGAGAAAGGAAAGAATGTTCAAATTTTCGACCAAAAAACCATTCGCTATCTAGAATGAACACCTTGCCAGTGGGAAGAAAAACGACGATTGTGCGGAGAGAAGAGGGTTTTCGACTGAGTGCGCGGGAGAAGGACAAAAGAGAAACGGTTCAACTCCTCCACAACAAACGCCCTCCCTGTCCGCAAACCCTAACCCTTTCAAGGTTTAGCTGCAACAGAGATTCTGCAAACCCACACTGTGTTATCTTCTGCTATCTTCCTTTGCCAGACGAACCACTCCAAAAACCGTTCGCGTTGCCGGTGACAAGAGAACCTACAACTGCGACCACAAAAGGGGGTAAAGTGAGCGCGGGGGAGAAAGGAAAGAATGTTAAAATTTTTGACCAAAAAACTATTCGCCATTTACAATGAACACCCTGCCGGTGAGAAGAGGGTTTTCGTGCGACGACTGTGCGGAGAGAAGAGAGTTTTCGACTGAGTGCGCGGGAAAAGGAGAAAAGAGAAACGGTTCAACTCCTTCACTAAGCCACGTCTGACGTAAAATGCTTCAATAAAATTAATTTTAATTTAAAAAATAAAATCCACCTGTGCATGCCACGTCATGGAGTCAAGTATGGAGTGAAAATATGGAGTCAGGATATCATTTTCCAAACATAAAATAGCAACAAATTATAAAATGTATGTATTAAGTTTCTTTCTAATCATCAAATTCTTCTTTAACTCCAACATAATTGTCTTTAATGTCATAATCCAATGTGGCATATCCCTCCTCCTCTTACCCTTATGAGAGACTCTTATCAAAGTTAAGTAATCTTTCAAACTCGAAATCATAGTTGTCATGCAATTCATTTTGAACTTGAATTTGAGTCTTCACTTTACCCTTCTTAGGTTGTGTTGGAGTTAGAGTTGGAGTTGCACATGGGCCTTTCTTAGAAGCATGGGAAGTTCCAATAACAATACCACAACTTGATGGTTGCTTTCTTTTATTAGTTGCTTATCTTCTTGTATAAACTATTGGTTCTCCAATACGCGAAGCTTCATAAATAGTTGGCCAATTAAGAGTGAGATCATCATCAAAAACCAAATCATTAAACCCCTTTTCATTATCATTATCTTCATCAACTTCTCCCACTAACCACTCATTACATTCATCAATGTCATTCAATAGAATAGGTTCTATTTCATCCCTAGTATTATATCTTTGAGTAAATTGTTGATTATACTTCATGTAAACCAAATCATGCAACCTTTTATGTTCCAGTCTATTCCTTTTTCTTTGAATGAATCTACATTATGAATAAGTAATATGTGAATTAATTTCTTTCTACAACTTACAAATAAGATAATAATAAAATGAGTCATGTCTTATTACTTGCTAAAAAACACTCCAATTGCGCCCACATCCCGATGAACTACATGTCAAGCTTAAAATCTTGATTGCTAGCTTTTGTAAGTTGAGAGCTGCATGCCCATAATTCTTCCATCATTGAGCTACACAAGTAAAGAAAGTAACTTAGAATGTAACCATTATATCTTAGCGTGATTTAAAAAGTATTTAAGTGTCTCACCTAGGGCTACAAAAAGAGGACCTGACCTGTAAATCGTAGGAGATAGAGGCGTCAACGCTTTCATTGGGGTCGTAGCAGAAGGAAGCATCGCCGCGCTCTCTGGGACTTCTACTCCCAAGGTTGTGCCTAGGGATGGCAAAAATACCCGTACCGCGGATATCCGCAGATAAAATCCGCGACGGATAGTTAGTACCCGCGGGTATTTATTATCCGCGAGTAGCGGGTAGTGAGAATTTTAATACCCGCTTATAAACAGGTCAAGTGCGGGTATCATACTATCCGTACCCGCGGGTACCCGTTACCCGCAAAAAATTAAAATTAAAATTTAATTTATATTTTATTAAGTTAAATTTAATTAAAATTAAAATTAACAGTATATTTTTTTATGTCAAATTTAATTTTAATTAAAATTTAATTTAATTTATATTTATTTTTATAATTTTATATTAAAAAATTTATAAAATATTTTTTTCAAATATTTGCGGGTATTGGGTATCCACGGGTACCCGCAGGTTTTAAAAATATCTGCGGGTATTTTTGAAGCGGATACCCGGCGGGTAAACGGGCGGGTAACGAGCAGATTTTTTTTGGCGGGTCGAGTTGCGGGTAAGCACTATCTGTGCCCGACCCGACCCGTTGCCATCCCTAGTTGTGCCTTACACAGTGGGTTGTCGTCGTCGCTGTGTACATGTTTCCTGCAAATTATAGGAGATAGAGACATCGACGCATTCGTTGGGGCCGTAGCAGAAGGAACATATGATAAAGTTACTACTGAATTACTAGTGATGAGTTTGAATTAAGAAAAACGTCCTTAAATGTGATAATATCTTAAAAAAAAGATGAAATTAAGAGAGTTTATTTAAAAAGATGTTCATATCAAATATAACTTTATAAATTTTGAATGTATTATTTTGACTCCTCCAAAATTATTGGTCAAGATTAGGGATGGTAAAAATACCTGCACCCGCAGGTATCTACTAATAAAATCTGTGACAAGTATTTATTACCCGCGGGTAACGAGTATTTTAATACTCGCTTATAAACGGGTCATTTGCGGGTATCATACTACCTGTACCTGCGAGTACCCAATACCTACAAAAAATTAAAATTAATTTATATTTTATTAAGTTAAATTTAATTAAAATTATGTTTTATTAGCTTAAATTTAATTAAAATTAAAATTTAATTTAATTTAACTTATATTATATTTTATAATTTATAATTTTTTTAAAAAAACTTATAAAATATATTTTTTTAAATATTCACTAGTATGCGGGTATTCACGAGTACCCGTGGATACCTGATAAGTTAACGGACAAATAGTGGGTGAATTTTTTTTTTGCGAGTCGGGTTACGGGTAGGCACTATCCATGCCCGACCTGACCCGTTGTCATTCCTAGCCAAGATTCGTCATTTGTGCATCTCCAAGATATTTTCTTCTTATATCACAACTGTTATGCAATTATTTTCAAATGATGTATGCCAATTAAATATATTTTAAATATCACATTTGAATCTTTCTACTCTTTTTTAATATTTTTATTTATTGTTTATTTTTTTTTTCACACAAGAATGTTTAACACTCTCAATTTAAGGGTTCAATAGCATAAACCTTTCATTTACTAGGTTATATAGAAAATTGAAAATTTATCTCATTTATTATATTATTATTAGTTTTTGTTTCCTTTAAAGAACTATTTTGTTTCGCTAAAACAATTTCTTTATCTCTCAACCATCGACTAGGTTGATATTTAAAATTTTTTTCTTACATCTCCAAGGTATTTTTAATGTTATCATACCCATTAATTATACATTTATTTTCCTGTGTGATTTCATTGAATGGTCTATCAAATTGTCTCTAAGACACACATTTTATCATTTTTTAATATTTTTATTTGTTGTTTATTTTTATCATATATAATACTTTTTTAATATTTTTTATATAATTATTTTTTATTTTCTAACTCATTATCATACATGTAATTGTATCACTATAATTGTATAAATAAATTTTATTCACTATAATATAATAATTTAGTGTAATTATCATTAATTTTTTTTATCACCATCCAATATATTGAAGTTCAAAAGATAAAAGATTTATGTTAAATTTATATCATTATTAGTTTAATCTTTGAATATTTTTTGATTTTGATCAAGTGATGTATTATAACTGTTATTAGTGTATAAAAAAAGATATTCCAATAGAATTTAAAAAATTTAAGTAAATAGATTTTTAAATTTTTTAAATTTTGAATATTTGTTTGCTTTTTATATTTAAAAAATATTTAAATTTTATCAACAGGTTTTATTGACATTTGCAAATTTAATGAATGTTTTTGTTCTCATGAAATTTTATTTGGTATTCTAATTTGAAATGTGTACAATTATAATTTCTTTCATAATATTTAAAATTGAAAAAAAAATCGTCTTTTCAATATTTAATAATGGGTTAAATATGTTTTTGGTCCCTGAACTTTCAGTGAATTTTGAAATTAGTTCATTTCGAAACTTTGGACCAATTTAGTCCTTTGTCTTTCAAAATAAGTGGATTTAGTCCTTTTAATCAAATTTTGTTAAGTTTATTTGACATTTCAACATGTTTCATAATAGTATTTAACTTAACATTAAAGCAAAAATATGTCAAACAATATAAACAACTCAGATACAATTCTCAAATGCGTACAAAACATCAAATAAACCTAACAAAATTTGATTAAAAGGACTAAATCCAAGTATTTCGAAAGATGAATAACTAAATTGGTCCAAAGTTTCGAAATGGATAATTTCAAAATTTACTAAAAATTAAGGAACCAAAATCATATTTAATCCTTTAATAATATTATATTTCCTTTACTGTAATTTTGTTTTGTTTTATATAAATTAATTAATTGATATTAGAACAGTAAGAAAACATGTACGAGTACGAGTATATATCCATTATTTATTGAGATTGGGTATAAGGATAATGATAAATTTTTTTTTAAGATGAATATGAAATAATGAAACTCATTCCGATCTTATCACGTTGTCATTCTTAAACTGGACCGAACGACCAGCCGGAATAAAGATCCAAAGATCGAAAAAAATTATTTAAACAGACAATTAGACGTTATATCCGGAACATAATTATGTTTTATTTTTCCTTACTTTTTCTTGAACCAAATCCATATATTTCCACTTCATTTCCGCTTCATCTCCCATCTTCCCATAGAAAAGCCAAAACCGATCATGATCGTGATCAGCGGTGGCTATTGTTCAGGGTGTATATGGTGTAAGTCTGCAGGCAAATAGTAGGACACCACAGAAAGCAGGCCGCCGGAACAAATATTCTCTCTTCCAATGCTCTATCCATTCCCCTCCTTCCACATGGCATACATCCATCACCTCATTCTTTCTAAACAAAAAATAAAAATAAATATACAACATATTTTTTTAACACTATTTCTTTTATTTATTAAAAAAACAATATAATCTTCTTCTTCTTCTTTTACATTTTATTATAATTTTAAACGTTTATTTATTGTAAAACAATTGATGTTTTAATATGTCAAAATTAACTAATATTTTTTTTTTCTCAAATATAATTATCTAATAATATTCATCATTCGAGATGCAAAGCATCAAAATCAATGCATATGCTTGAGTGAGAATGCGCCAACCTTTTACATAGTAAACATTTCTTAATTTATGCATATTAATTAATTAAGTCTAATTAAAAGGAGAGAGATATAATTTACAATGTCCAGTTTAAGATTAAGTCCAAGAAAAGTTGTACTTGGAAGAGTAAATACAACTCATAGAGGGTAAAAGCCGGCCATGTACGTCGATAAAATCAATACATTACAACTCCTATATATCTAATCCTCATTCAGTTTGAAATCGGTGTGACCTAACAATTCATCTAAGCAACACCATTTGCATAGAAAACATTTGTTAGTTCTTCCCTAATTTACTCTAACTCCTTAGTTCAAATCAAATGGCTTCTTCTTCATCTTCTTCTTCAGCTCCTCTTGCCTTCTTTGCCATCTCCATGGTTCTGCTTTCCTCAGTTGCTATGGCTACTGATTATGTTGTGGGTGACGACAAGGGTTGGACTCTTGATTTCAACTACACAGTTTGGGCACAAGACAAGGTTTTCCGTGTCGGTGACAACCTCTGTATGTTCCGAAAAACCCTACCTACTTCTCGAAATTATCACTATTATTTGCATGGATCTTTTATACTGTTTTATTAAACATAAAACAAAAAACAAGGGTTAGTAATTTACAATGCAAATTTCTAACTGGGTTTTAAGAGTTTCATGATGAGTAGTGTTATTATAAGTGTTTGGAGTTCCTTTCCTAAGACGAAGATGCTCTTTATGGCAGTGTTCAACTATGACAGCTCGAAGCACGACGTGGTGAAAGTGAACGGAACAGAGTTCCAGGATTGCAGTTCCACGTCGGCGAACGAGGTATTCACAAGCGGAAAGGACGGGATCCTGCTGAAATCAGAAGGGAAGAAGTGGTACATTTGCAGCAAAGGCAACCACTGCAGTAATCATGAAATGAAGCTCGTCATCAACGTGGAATCTGCAGCTCCGGCACCGGCTCCCGTTTCCTCCGCTCCCTCTCTCCTTGCTTCTCTCTCTGCTGGGGCCCTCATCGTTGCCGGAGCAGCAATCCTTGCCTGAGATCAAAGCAACTACCATAGAAAACTCTTATTTCCTTGTTGAATGCATTATCATCATTCGTTTTATGTTGTTTTTGTTATAAGCTCGTCTCAATAATATGTCTGATTTCATTTGGACTGCAAGATAAGTGTTTCCGGAGAACACCATGCTTGCTTTGTTACCCACTCTTATTACCTTTTATATTTATAAATAAATCCTAATTCTTTATGCTATGCTGCAAGAAAATCTTTAATAAATAAAAGATAATTACAGTGCCACGTTGTCGGGAGATTGTAGATTGTGAATTGTGAATGTCGATATGGATGTAAAAAAAATTAAATATGTATTTGTCCCATAGTGAATTTTATAATTAATTTATTTCGAATTTTTTCATTAATTTAATTTTTCTTTTTTTGAAATACGTAGATTTAGTTCTTTTAATCAAATTTAGTTAAATTTATTTACTTAATATTAAAACAAAAATATGTCAAACAGTATAAACAACTCAAGTACAATCCTGAAATACGTATAAAAGATCAAATAAACCTAACAAAATTTGATTAAAATGACTAAATTCACATATTGGTCTAAGGTTTTAAAATGGACTAATTCCAAAATTTACTGAAAGTTAAGGGACCAAAAACATATTTAACCCTACAAAAATGCGTAATCATGGATATTTATGATAAAACTCTTAATGGGTAGAAAATTGATTATGAATGGATATCAATGAATAATAGAAACAGATATTTTTTATACCCGCATGATAATGAGGTGGGTACGCATATCACAATATCCATATCCATGGATACATATACTTTTATACTCTAATTTAAATTAAAAAAATATGATAAAAATATTAACACATTGATTTTGAATGTGTTATATTTTATCAATTGGTTGTAAAAATTATTTATTTCTTTGTAAACGGTCATTCAACACTATTTTGATGAGTTATTTGAACTTTGTTTGAAATTTATGAATGTTTTGTATTGTATTTTATTTGAATTTATGATTAAAATATGTTATTAAAATTTTAATTTTTTTTATATACCTAATACCTGTGAATATTCGTGGAAATTAAAAAACTATGTGAGTACCTGTATACTGGATACCTACATGAATATGGGGACCAATATGAGGCATATACTTATCCCGCGGGTAGGGTAGGAGGAGTTACTATCCGTACCCTACCCGCCCTGTTGACATCCTTAACTCTGGCGTGTTGTGTGAACTAATTTATTTATGAACTATAAAGTACTAGTATTTGTTGTCGTCGACGACAAGCTGAACAGTGGCCGACGAGTGAGACGATCACTTTTCGTGCGATGAACACAAGATTTAGGAAGTTGTTTGAGTAAATGCTTTGTGTAACCTCTTTAGCGTCAGAACCATCCATCCTTTTTCTAATGTCTTCCTTTCTCTCTTATACTCGGATTGTCCTTGCTCTACCCTTAATTTTCCTGGATTCACAAGCATAATCTGGGGTGGGGTGGTTTACGTGGTGTCGACCCCTATGTGCGAGGCGACCGTTGGCATGTTTCTTGCATCTAGAGATGACAATGGGGCAGAACGGGGACGGGTTTCACAATCCCACACTCATCCCCATAAAAAAATGCATCCCCATCCTCATACCCAAATCCAACGGGTATCAAACTTTTGTCTCATCCCTATCCCCACCGAGTAACGGGTATATACTTGTACTCATACACATACCCGATTTCTTACTGTTTCAATATTAATTAATTAATTTTTATAAAATAATATAAAATTATGGGAAATGAAACATAATATTATCAAATATTCAATATTAAGTGGAGAGTTGTTTCTTCAATATCAAATATTTAAAAAGAAATTATAATTATACATTTCAAATTAGAATATCAAATAAAATTTCATGAGAACCAAAACATTTATTAAATTTGCAAACTTTAATGATACCTAGTTAATAAAATTAAAAATATTTTTAAAAAATATAAAAGGAAATCAAATAATGAAATTAAAATATATTTTAATTGTCTGTTTACTTCAATTTTTTAGATTCTAATGAATATCTTTTTATACATTAATAAAGCTTATAATAGATCACTTAATCAAAATCATGCAAAGAATAAAGATTAAACTAATAATAATAAAATTTCAACATAGATCTTGTATCTTTTGAACTTCAATATATGTTGAATGGTAATAAAAAAACCATAGCAATTATATTAAATTTTTATGTTATAGTAAATAATTTTTTTTATACAATTATAGTGACAAAATTACAGTTTGATAATGAGTTAGAAAATAAAAAAATAGTTATATAAAATATATAAAAATAGTATACTACATGATAAAATCAAACAACAAATAAAAATATTAAAAATATTTCAAATATGTGTCTTGAAAATAATTTGAAAGATTATTGAATGAAATCGCACAAAAGAAACCAAATATATAATTATAGTTATGATAAAATGAAAAATACCTTAGAGATCTAAGAAAACTTTTTAAATATCAACATAGTCAATGATTGAGAAATAACAAAAATTGTTTTAGCAAACCAAAAAAGTTCTTCAAATGAAACAAAAATTAATAATAATAGAGTAAAAAAAGATAAAGTTTTTATATTATCTAGTAAATGAAATATTTATGCTATTAAACACTTGAATTAAGATTGTTAAACATTTTAATGTGAAAGGAAAATATACAATGAATAAAAATATTAAGAAATAATAGAAATATAAAAATGTGAGACAAAAAAAATATTTAATTAACATACATCAATTGAACATAAATGGATAAATGTTACGATAATAAAATGAAATATATTAAAGATGAGAATGAATTTCACGAAAAACAAACAATTAGAAGAATTAAAAAATAAAAAGTACGTTGTAAAATATATATATATATACATATATGTATATATATATACATATATATATATATATATTTATATATATAT
>Ga0099823_1008342_pt1 | contig 10545 bp, 5 predicted proteins | sample CowpearedBW_FD_76831 | JGI IMG/M metagenome (GOLD analysis project Ga0099823, IMG submission 76831) | Root nodule microbial communities of legume samples collected from California, USA - Cow pea red BW | ecosystem: Host-associated > Plants > Roots > Nodule | place: USA: California | collected... | reverse complement strand
TTATATATATATATATATATATATATATATATATATATATGTATATATATATATATATATATATTATAATATGTATTAGATTATGCAAATAAGACAAAACTATTCTTTTTAACTGCCTTCTGCAATTTAAACGGTATATTTCTTGATGCAATTGAAATATGGGTCGGTAAAAAAAAAATCTTAACATCAAAATACCTAGTTAATTAGAATTTATATATTTTTTGAATGAATGTTGGCCATAATACTTAATTGAGAAATATTTTAAACCAAATATTTTTAAAACTAACTTTTACTATTTGAACTTTATTAAAAACTTTAAACAGTTTAAATTTGATGAAAAATGATAATTATATTTCAAAGTTCTATTTTAAATATCGTAAAATAGAAAACAAAATAATTCATTTTTTCCCATTAATAGATAATTCAAGGACTCACATACTATTTTTTCCCAAAACCCAAGCACTAATATATCCTAAAGAAATACAAAATAAAAATGAAAACAGGGTTAACCCTAATATATCCTAAATTCTATGTACATTTTTTGGCTGCTCGGTATGTGTTATGTATTTATATAATAAAAAAGATATTTTAATTATAATTTTAAATAAAAATTCTACTTTAAAAGGTAATCTCTAGATTTTTATATGCAATAAAGATAAAAATATTATTTACGTTAAGAATTACAAGGAAGAACGTGCAATTAGTATCTCTTAAATTATTTTCAATATCATTTGTCAATAATTATTCCAAGAGGTTATTCACAGTAAAATTAGTAATATATACAAAATCAGAAAAAAAGCATATTTTATCGGTATTTATTTAGCCTCCTTATCCTAAATAATACTAAAAATTATAATAAGTATCGAGTGCATTGTGTGTTGTAAGTCGATTTCTTTTTCAATTACTAATTATCATAAATTAAAACATACTATATTTTAATTGATGATAAATAGTGAAATTTTTAGAATGGTTTTTCTAATACACATTTAGAGATAGATATTAAAATACTTTTTATTAAATACTAACAAATATACGGTACTTTCGCGTCTGCGTTTATGTATTCGATTTTTTTATTTTTATAAAAATTTAAATTAAGATCAATAAAAAAATATATAATTAATTTTTAAAATAATTATTAGATATTAATTATAAATATATATATGTGAAAAATATTTTTAAAATAATTATTAATAATTTTTTTAAGATAATGAATAGAAAAGTAGTTTAAAATAACGGTTAAAAATAAATTATTTAAAAAATAATTAATTTCTAAAATAATAATTAAAAATAGGGTAAATATACTTTTGGTTCTTCAGGTTTCAGTGATTTCAAGTTCCAGCGAAATTTGGAATTAGTCTCTCTTTGAAACTTATACCAATTTAGTTTTTTATCTTTAGAAATGTGTGAATTTAGTCATTTTTATCAAATTTTGTTAAGTTTATTTGACATTTTAAATGTATTTTATGATAATATTTAAGTTAACATTGAAACGAAAGTGTGTCGTAAATAATTCAAATACTATCATAAAATGCGTTTGAAATCAAATAAACTAAACTTTGGTAAGAAGGACTAAATCCATACATTTTTAAAAATAAAAGACTAAATTGATATAAGTTTCGAAAAGGGACTAATTTCAAAATTTACTGAAACTCGAGGGACAAAAAATATATTTAACTCTTAAAAATAAAATTAAAAGTGGAGAAGAGAATATTAACAAATATTTTTATTTATTCTTTTATATTTTTCATATATTTATGAACATTCAATATTTTTTAGCTTATTTTCTTTTAAACCCTTTGCTTGGTTGCTGCCGCCGCCGCATCAAACAAAACTTCACAGCGTAGTGGCCGCCATTGAAGTTCGGAGCCTCTGCGGTTCTCGTCAATTTACCAGCGTCGTCACCGTAGAAGAAGACCCTATCTTCTGGTAACATTCCATTCTTCTCATTCTTTACTTTCGGCGGAAATCGGTGTCAGAGTTATGCCTTGCTGCCACAACATGGCGGTGGCGATGTTATCGCCATAAATCGCTATGGTTCCGATATATTTTTCTTAAAGGAATTGAATTTCGGGTCTCCGATATTTTCCCATATCCATAAAACTTGATTGGGATATATTTCACTCTTGCCACTGTGCTACTACAAGGAGCAAAGGCACAGCATTGTGAATATATTAAAAATCACTATCTCACCTCCAATCCACTCTCAAATTACAGTTACATTGAAGCTGCTTTTTTTTTTTTTCATATTTCTTGTCTTTTCTTTGAATTAAAGTGAATGACAATAAAATCTAACTCAGCTATTGTTTTTGCTTCTTTAGTCTCCTTATTAGGGCAAGATGACACGTTCTAAAGCCAACTCGAAGAAACAGCATGGCATTGACTTTAAGGTTTCCTCTATGGCTCTGGCACAACTTTATTACATTCCTTTCTTTATCTGTAACTCTTACTCTTGTTGAAGCATTTTTAACGTATCACTTGTTCAAAATTTTCAGAAAATAAGGCGAAAGATTGGGAAGAAACTGCCACCACCTAAGAATACAACAAATACTGAGATTAAATCTAAAGGTACCCTTCTCCAAAATTAAAATATTTTCTGTTCATGACATGTTTATTTATGAATTGTTTGGTTTTATAAACCAAAATGAAATTAAAACTAGATGCATGGATTGGAATTTCTTTTTAATTGTTTTATAACTTTTGTTTATGAATGACTTTAATGTCATGAAATAATAAGTTTACCAACATATCTCCAACAGCAATTGTTCTGCCGGAACAGAGTGTGGCTGCAGAGAAGGCAGGTTTGGCTGTAAACAAGAAAGGTTTGACCTTAAAAGAACTTCTCCAGCAAACATCTCATCACAATCCAAAAGTTCGTAGAGGTATATTTTTATTTTAGTATATTGTCATCATGTATTGCTTTTCAATGTGCATATTAGTGTCATTAGTTCTCTACAGAACAAATTTTGTATGTTTAGAACCAATAAATTTTTCAAAAAGATTAATCTTGATTAGCTGAGTGGAACAAAAAATTTTAGTACAATAGAGATTATCTTGTTAAGCTATTAACCTAGTTAGAGGCCTGTTTGTGCTTGTGCACTTGCTACTAACATGTGGAGGGAATATGATTGATGTATGAACAACTTAGATAGTTCTACTTATTTATTACAATTTCAATATGTTTTGTTTTAATATAATCAACAGAACATTATTATGGATTGAAATAGCCAGAGCTTTGATCTGGAGCTGAAACACCAAAGCAAAGCCTTGGTTCTGTTTTTGTTTTAAATTTTTAGAAATGATAGCTCATTTTGGTTTGAATTTAAGCCTGAAGCCATTAAATCAAGATCATGAACACTGCCAATATTTGTATTAATTTGCAAACCTGTCAAAAATAAAATTAAGGAGCCATTATTCACATTGTTTGGATCGTATGAAAGTTAGTCTAATGGCATATCTTGATTGCTTTAATGTGTTGGCTTGGTTCCTATTTCTGTTGTACTCATTCTTTTTGAATTGTAATTCCCTAAATTAATGCCATTGCTTTATTTAAATTAATGCCAGGAACTTAAGCATTTGAATTTTCATTTAAATTTGGTCATCCTCATGTTAATACTCTCTTTTCCACATCCTAAACTACAGATGCATTGATGGGTATTAAGGATTTATTCGCCAGGCATCCAGCTGAACAGAAGTCGCACAAGTATGCTACTGTAGAAAAACTTCGTGAGCGCATTGGTGATGATGATAAAGTAGTTCGGAAATCATTATATGATCTCTTCAAAGTTGTGATTTTACCTTGCTGTAAAGATGTACTTCTCTTTTTATTTGCTTGAATCACTTCTCTAACACATTAGGATGATACACTCATATTCCCAATGAATTTTTTTATCTTTTCATCACTTATGAAAAAGTAAATGATGCTGATTCTTTTTCATGATTTATGCTTTGTTATATGGCCTCTGGTTAATAATCTATATTATCATGCATCAAGATGGCTGGCTGTAATACTCTGGGGCTTATTGTTATCCTTATTGTTCTTCAATTCTGATTATGAGGATATAATTTGTTTTTGCTTGACGTATCCAGTAATCTTTATATTACTACATCATTACATTAAAGTTGATTCTTGAGACTTCATTTGCTTTATTCTGTTAATCGGTTCTCCCGTCCTATACTTTGTAGGACAATCAAGAGTTGATCGTTTCTTTATTGATGCCGTACATTTTTAATGCAATGACTCATTTGTCGGCTGACGTCCGGATGATGGCATTTGATTTTTTTGATCTCATGCTCGAGTTCTATCCTCCTTCCTTCACACCGTTGTATGCAGAAAAGGTGATATTATTTGTCATATTCTAAATTTCTTTATCTGTATGTTAGGATCGATACTTGTAATTAAATTCTTTTTAAAATGCAACTCTTTGGTCTAGAGTATTTTTGGGTGGGAGAATAGGGTGGGGCTGAAGGGGATTTTTCTCTTGCATTAGTAGCATTTATGAGCTCGTTAAACATTCTGATGCTCTTGTAATTGGATTTTACTTCCACCCCTGCCAAGAAGCTTATATTTATTTATTGACCGAATGTCAAAACATTAGTCATAATGCTAATGATTTTTGAATTTTACGTTATTTTCTGTCTGAAATGTTGCCCAACACTAGGAAGAGAAATGAGTAAATGCTTCAATATATGTGGATGTTGTAGAACTTTGATCCACATATGACAATAGGTTGAAACTTAATTGAGGGAAATGTCTATAAATTAAAGATTCTTATTATTCTGAAATTTTATGATGATACCTTAATTATAATACTTGTTGGAAGTCCAGCATTAACTAAAGATAAGGTCACTTTAGAGTATATAAGTGGGTGCAAACTTCATTTTACAATTTAGAGTATATAAGTGGGTACAAACTTCATTTTACAAGCCGGTTTTATGGAGTTGAGTTAGGCTAAGTTCACTTTTTAGCATGGGTTGAGTTAGGTTTAAAGTTTACTTCTTAACATGGTATCATAGCCATAATTAGATCCTTTTCTAGAAAGATTTGTCATTTGTTTGACTTATTGTGTCACTCGCTATCGGGAGATTTGTTGTTTGTTGGGTTTATTCCACTTACTATCGGGTCTCTATCGGACCACCCATTAATGTCTAATCCCACACACAAGATGTATACACCTCGGTGTGGAGAGGGTGTGTTGGAAGTGCCATATCGACTAGAGATAAGGCCAATTTAGAGTATATAAGTGGCTATGTAATACAAACATTACCTTACAAGCCAATGTAGTGGGGTTGGGTTAAGTTTAAAGTCCACTTCTTAACATGGGTTTAGTTAGGATTAAAGTCCACTTCTTAACACTATTGATTGAACACTTGTTTGAGGAATTTAGGAAATGTCGTTCACAAGTTGCTGTGGTAGTATTTTTCTTAGTTGTATTGGCAAAACCCACTGATTTATTGCATTTCTATTTCCCATTTTTTTTACCGATTGGTTTCTGTGCCATCATTCTATTATATATTTCCCAGCCCACCATTTTATTCTATTCTTCATCTGCGTACTTTTATTCTTTAATTGTTCCTGAAATTGAGTTCTATATCCACTGGAATTGTAATTGTTGTATTTTTGTATTTGATGCTTAAAATTCACTTTACTGGTTGTGTGGTTAACAGATTTTTCTGAATTATGAGCATATTCTAAAGAGGAACCAGTACTATTTACAAGAGAAAGGAAAACTAAAGGACGCTCTTTCTGGGTTGGTTCGATGCTTGTCACTCCTTCCATGGAATAAAGCACAAACTGATTTGCGCAATAAGGTATTTTATTTCCATTTAGCTGTTAAGGCTTCATGATATGTATAAAAAGTATAATTGTAGATGCTCTGTTCAATCTTTTTAATTTATGCTTTGGTATTTTTATGCCTAAACCACTCTGCATTTTTATTTTAGCAATTTTTTTTTTCATTCCATTTATACTCAGTGTCGTGCTTAAATTTGACGAAATATGTGCATATGGAACCCATAGTTTTTTCTCAGGATACATTTTGTACTTTCTAATTTGCACAGATTCTAACACGTTACATATCTGGATAAGTACATATCTATGAGTTATAATTTATGATCTAAACTTTTTGCTTTTCAGTCCTGATAAGTTTCTGCTGTGTGAAATATCTCATTGCGGTTAATGCTAACGTTATTTTATCTTTTTCACTCATCAATTTTTTTTAATATTTTGTATTTTTAATAGGATGATACTGGCCGAAGGGTATTGCATGCCTTTGACGATGAAATGTCTACGAACTCAAATGGTATGATAACCTAACAATGCAATTTTTGAAGCATAATTCTAAATGCTTTGTAAAGCTTTTGATGTTCTCACTGATCGTTTGACTGTCCCATTTTATGCTTCATCTGTTTGTGTAGGTTTTTCTATTATCATAAAGAATTTGAAGGATCTAGTTCCACCGTTAATAAATATTTTCCTGGAATTTATTCCATCGATTCATTCGATGGAAAGTCTTGAAGGGAAGTCTTTTGCTTGTATGGCATCCCTCCTTCATAGCATAGATCTTATAGTTAGGTCTATTGCTTATGGGACTGACAAGAAATCACAATCTCCAAGTTCTCAAGGTGGACCTGATGTAGCTGATGTTAGCATCTCTTCTGCACTCTTGAAGAAATTATTTTCTCTTTTTCCACTCAATCCCACTGATCATCTTTCAGCAAGGGTATGTGTCTGTTTTTAACCCTTTAGTGGGGACTGGTGAGTAGAAACTAATTGTAAATTTGTGGTCTAAAGAGGATATGGAACTGTTCGGATTAGCTATTTTCCCCTTTGATAACCCAATCAACATAAATTTGATTTGCTAAGTTCATTATTTTGCTGCTGTTGGTTGATATCTGTAAAAAAGAATTTTATTAGAAGGTAACACTAAGTACCCAGAAGGAGGAGGTTTCCCCGACAAAAGTCATGTTCTTTTTCTAATTAGGTCCAAGGAGGATATATAATTCTCATTGTTATGTTCCCTTTTCTCTCTTAAATATTTTCTTTTCCTCTCTGAGGGGAGGCAATTGTATCATGTATCCATTGAACTGTTAGATTGAAGAAATGTGACTTTTGGAAAGGCTTGTCTAGTGTTCCAACTGGTATACTTTAAAGAACATATATTTATATCTTAACCAAAAGCTTCTATCAATATTTTGAGTAGTAATTGAAATATTAAAAGTTGCAACCTTTCTTGAGTTGATCTTGATTTGTGAGTTTGCTTTGGTCACCAGCCGACAAATTTGGTTAAGGTCAAGTTTATATTCCAAAGATAAATATAGTTTACCCGTGTAAATTTCCTGTGATGGATTACCCTTTTTCTGTTGTGTTATTGTGATTTGGTTCCATTTGTGAGAGTGGGGAGCAGCAGGATTGTGATATTCCTTTAATTTCAAAAAAACTGATTTTTTTCTTTTTTCTTTTATTGCAGGATTGTGATAGGTTGCTTGACTTGAACATGGTCATTGCCAAAATATATTTTGAGTTAAATGAATGGACGAGTCTTCCTCCACATTTGTTGGAGAGATTTCTTGAATTTTTTGAAAATGCTCTGCTTGGGAAGGTTAGATAGATATGCTCATATTATACTTTTGAAGTTTCATTAAGTTGAAAATTGTGATCATTCTATGGCTGAAATGGGCTAGAATTTTATTATACAGTTCTCCTGGGCTACGCAGTCTGCTAAGACTGTCTGGGAAGAGCATTTAGTTCAACTCCTTCCATTTGTTTCGAAATTTGTTTCACGAGGGACAGGTGATTGGACATCACGCCTTCTTCAGGTCTGACTTGTTGAATGAATTCTAGTTCATTTTTCTTAGAACGTGAATGCCATTAATTCTGGATATTGACTTGTTATATTTGCTGACATTTTTTTCCTTTTTGTTTCCCACAATAATTACAAAATTCTGTTTCTAATTGTTCTCTCTTATCCTAGAGACTGGGAAAAACATGGTGAAAACAAGATTTTATCATCAGTTGTTAATTCTTTAAAACAATAAACTAGTGTGACTTTATTTTTTGTTATTATAAGCAAAAATATATCAACTACTGAAATTAGAATAGAAATTGAAAGAGCTAATTTTCTGGTTGTCATCTTCCTCGACGTTTTGTTTATGATGTTTTTTTGTTTCCTATAAAGGTGTTGATGTTGCTAGGTTTGTGACATTGCAGGCTTTTACCCTGACATTTAAGGAAAGCAAGCCAGGTTCTTTGCTGAATGCCTGTGTTTCTGCCATTGAAGATGTGTTAACTTACGTGAGTTTGGATTCATCTCGTTCTGAGAACACTATTGAAATGAAATTCTTGAATCTTGGATAATCATTTGAAAACAATTTATTTCCTTCCTTCAAGATTAATGTGTGTTTTTTTTGTCTTTGGTCCAAATATAGATGGAAAGCATGATTCCCACATGGACAAGCAATCCAGAATATATAGTTCTTCAAGAGGCTTTACGTGCATGGACTGGATATCTCCCTCTGTTGCTTATCCAGCTTGGAGATAATCACCCAGCCTGCTCCGAGGTAGTTATTATTTTGATTTGATAAGGAAGACTTATTTTAAATTCGTGGTTTGACTGCATTTTGAGAGATTAATCTGCCTTTGCATTTATCTTAAGTCTGCAATTTAATATCTCCTTTTACCTAAAACATTTTATGTTCATCATAGGCTGTGTTACGTCTCCTACATCGTATTGGGCAGCGTGCTTGGAATCCAGCACTTGTTTGCATGTATGACAACATGCAGCAGTCGTTGCAAGATTTTTACTGTACATATCAAGAGGGAGGTAAACATGAACATGATGTTGACATCCTTATTAATAATACAACACCTGTGAGTTATTTTTTTGGCTTCTAATTTTTTTGTTTTTTTCACGTTGCAGGACAAATATCTTATGGTCCTTTTCTCAGGCTTCCTAGAGAATCTCAAGTTCTCTCTTTATGTTCCCTTTACTATTTCTCTCATTTGGACCAGCCTATATTAAAGTCAATAGTCTATTGTTGCCTAAGTAAGCTTCAGACTCGTTTAAAAATTTCACTAACACGATTTTTTTTTTTTTTTAGTAATTTTTTCTTCATACCTACTATCATTTGCATACCTAATGTTGAATAATTTGATTAATTTAAGTTATTGAAAGGTTTATCATTTACATTTGTTTGAGCAGAATAAGTTTCCAACCTTTTTCTTCCATTTTGTAATAATTTTTGTTTTAATTCTAAAGCTTAGTGATGTTATTGTGAAATAAGTGTTTTGATAGCTTAAAGCAATGGATCATACTTTTTGTACAGCAATTTTCCCTCACTTCCTGTACTAACATTTTTAATGTTCAGTGTAACCATTGCCTTTTAAGTATAAGTAGGATTTATGTACTAATGATATAAAGGCTGTAAAATTTCTGGGTTAAAGCTTCTGAATATTATTTTTTTTGGTACTATTGCAGGTGATGATCTAGACTCCTATGTCTTATTTAGGATCATAGAGATTCTCCATTCAGCCTATAGGGAGGGCCATGTAGAAATTGCAGATTACTTGAGTTTTTTAATCACCTTGGTCTCGCGTTTCAAAGTTCCTCCTGGTAGCTTACAAAGATTTATTTGGACTACCTGTTGTATAACATTTGATATTATCCATATCTTGTTTCACTTTTCCAATTAAGTGCTTTTGTCCATAATGCTCAGTAGTTGGGATACTACTACATTGCTATCTGTAATCAGCCAATTTTGCATTCCTGCCATCTTTATCTTGCTTCTTGGTAACTTGTAAATAACAATATTTATATGGAATTCTTCCCATGCTCTAGCTGGCAAAGTTACTTAATTGAAGAAAATATTTGACATTGTATGTATGCATAACATGTTAGCAATAAGAAGTTGCTTGAGTAATCTTTGGTGATCGAAATTATCTATATTTTTTTATCTTTCTAAACCTACTTTGGCAATCTTCAGACACCAGAGATTGAGAAATGTTATTACTTCTAATTTTGCAGAATTTGGTTCATCTGGTTTTACGAGTGACCCACTTCGCCAAACTTTAATGTCAATGACAGCTGTTGTTTGCTCATACATTCAACAGATGGGGGACAATGCAATTGTTCTACGGTTGATAGAGAAATTGATTATTGATCAGATAGTAAGTTGACACATTTTCTTTTACATTGCAATTTTTTCTATTTAGAATTTTCTTATAAGAATGATTTCTCATACGAGTTTGTACCACAGTCACAAAAGCCTTCTTTGGATAATAGATACTCTCTTCTGAGAATACTTGTTACAGTGGATTCCAAGCCCACAAGACTTTCTGAACAAAGCATTGCCACTCTAGGCCATCATCTTTCAGAATATCTGATAGATGTTGTGCAGGTAAGTGTATTTTGCCATATTTTTCTTTATGAAAGAAATGGGTTTTAATTTTTGTTGACAACTTGGATTAATTTATATATTTTTTATGTATATGTGTGTGTGTGTGTGTGTGTGTATATATATATATATATATATATATATATATATATATAT
>Ga0099823_1008340_pt1 | contig 10547 bp, 7 predicted proteins | sample CowpearedBW_FD_76831 | JGI IMG/M metagenome (GOLD analysis project Ga0099823, IMG submission 76831) | Root nodule microbial communities of legume samples collected from California, USA - Cow pea red BW | ecosystem: Host-associated > Plants > Roots > Nodule | place: USA: California | collected... | reverse complement strand
GTTGTTAGTTGAATATTAAATGCAATATTAAAAGTTGTTGGTAGTATATTAAATGTATTATTAGAAACTCTTAGAAGATTCTAGAGATCTCTTGTAATTATTACTTAAGGTTTGAGATCTCTATAAATAGAGAAGTTGATGTACTGTTTTAGAGAATTAACAAAATAGTAAAATCCTCTTTCTTTCATATTATTCCTTTCAAGTCAATTCACATACCCTTGTGTTGTCACTTAGAATTCAACCTTTGCACCATACCTTGCAACTACATTTTTCTTCTTCTCCAAGTTACTAAGTTTCCACCAAAGAACATGCACAAGTGAATCTCCAATCAGTAATAAATGGTTTGCAACAATGTGCATCTCCTTTTTTAATTTTCATCGGTCTTAAACAACAATCCCCTTCATGCACTTGCCGTCAAATATTGAGGGATTCTGTTCAAAGCTTTTAACTGTAGCTCTCTTGGATTGTGCACAAATTGACTATTAGAACTTGCAACATAAGTTATGTACTGTCTACTGTAGACTAAGTAAATGAGCTTCAACAAGCCACTAATATTGGCCCTTGTTCACAACAAAGCTATCTTGACCCACTAGCAATTCTAAGGTTTTGTTCTGGAGGAGCTCTAGTGGCTTTGCATATAATTTTCCCTGTTTCTTTGAGAAGATGTAGAATGTGTTTTATTTGGAAGATGAAGATGCCCTTTTCGAGTAGGTAATTTTTATTCCAAGGAAGTATTTTAATTTTCCAAGATCGTTGTTCTCAAATTGGCACTAGTTTTTTCTTTCAAGATTAGTTTCTCATGTAAGTCACCCCTTGCAATGATTATGTCATCCGCACAAACCAAGAGAATAGTAGGTTTTCTTTCTAAGGAATGCTTGATAAACGAGGTGTGTGCACCTTGGCTTTGTAAGTACGTAATGAGGCCATTGTTTTTTGTAAGTCTTCAAAACCAAGCACAGGGTGACTGCTTGGGTTTTTACAAGGCTTTCTTTAGTGTACATACTTTATCCCTTTCTTCAATAGACCTAAGGCTAGAAGGAATTTGCATGTAGATTTCTTCCTCTAGATACCCATGTAAAAGGACATTTTTCATATCAAACTTGTTAGAATGTAATCTTTCTTTAACTGTTATAGATTTAGATTTGTTAATCATTAGCTGTTACAGATTCTATGAAATGATAATCATGGATCCTGATTATTTGCAAGAATTTAGTCTATTTGATTCTGTAAATTAGTATAAATATATACCGTGTGGTCTGCATTAGACCCACAACATTCAAATAACTCTTTCTTATATGGTATCAATAGTTTTAGGTTTCTTCGATCCACTTCTTCTCCTCCCAGGTGAACAGTAACTGCAATCCATAGAAGACCCATTTTCTCTCAGGTGAACAACACTCGTGACCATTGCTTGCCCTTTCCTTTTGTCACCAAACACTCTTTTCCTCTGGTGACCGTCCTGCTAGAACAGTCCTCCTCTGGCGATCACTAAGCTTTGTTTTTTCGGCATATATGTTTCACACACCTGTAACAGATTGCTACTTTCCCTTTCTCACGCACAACCAGCTTGATGGCACAGCCCCTGCCTCCTTTTTCACGTTCTGATGCCCTGTTTTCACTTATTTCCCATGGTTTTCAACAACTCTGAGTCAAATACTGCCTGCCATTGTGAATCATAACCTTGGTGGTTTCTTTTATCTTGCTAATGTTTCATGCAGTAATAATAGATGAGTCAACCATTCAACTTTTTAGCAATGTTCTTGAGACCAATTCCTTGCAACAATTTTTTCTCCATTTTACTAGGGATTACTTGTATACTTATGTTGAAAAATCTTGTAATGTTTTTATTTTAAGAGTGAAACAGAATGCTTTTATAATTAAGACATTTTTTTCTTCTGTTTTTTTCTTATTGTGGATAAATTATTTTTATGGTTTAAGTTCTGTACTCAACTCTTTCACCCTCATTTTTCAAAATTTATTCATGCTTCTTATTGCATCTTCTCTTCCCAGTTTTAGAGGTTGTTTTATTATTTTCCTTTTCGCTTTTCCATTTTTTCTCTATTTCCTTTCTTTCTTGATAAAGATTAATAGGTATAGAGGAACTATTAACCTGGTTTTCCATGATTGCTCACATCCTAGTCCCTTGTTTGATTTTGTTCACTTGAATTTGCACAATTAAGTTCTCCTGAACTCCTTGGGATTGATCTTGTTCTAGTATTTCTCGATTAATAAATCACATTCCCACTTTGATTTATGCTGCAGTTATCTGAACTTGTGAATGCTGAAGGCTATAGTGAATGGATACACTTAGTAGCAGAGTTCACACTAAAATCTTTGCATTCTTGGAAGGTATGCATCTATTATTATTTAATTAGTTCCTTGAAGTAGCTGGATTATACATTTTTTTCAGAAAATGTTAGGAATTGTGTCAAGTATGTTGGAAACAATTTCCGTAAACCCTTTCAATTTTGGAGGCAGAAGCCTCCCCATGAGTGTCAATTTGCTTGTATGATAGTTTGGTTTCAAGATTTGGGATATGATGATTGTGAATTGGGGAAATATTTTGATTTTCAGCTCTATTTGCTTTGCTATGAGTTGGAAAAAAAATGATTTGTATATTAATTGTTATTGTTATTTGCAATGATGAGAATCATTCCCCATCATATCGTACTATAGCTAGTGCTACTACTAGAAAAGGAGAAAATTGTTCGTATTATTTCTCTGCATGAAACAACCTTAGCCCTAAACAGTGATGAGGAGAGAGGGAAAAACCCTATCCATGAGGGGAGAGAGCTAGGTGCAACAAACCAAGAAGACAAGGGCATAAACTTGCCTTGAAGACATCGAGACAAACAACGACAATAGTGTGATTATGATATTGGGAAGGTGGAGCATGGCACAAATGCTGGTACAGAGTTGACAACAACTAACCTTGGGTCACGTGACAATAACCCTAACTTAGCTATATTAAACAACATCACGAATGGCAACTAAAGATAGTGGACACAAGTGTTCCGAGGTCATGCTCCTGAAATAGATTTAAATGTGATTAAAAGTTAGTAAATTAGTGTTGAATTGGTGTATATATTGTAACATCCCAATTCTAGGGTGCTAATGCTCTCAAATCAATCATAATTCGCTCCATTCCAAAGTTGTTTTCAAAACTAGTATATTAAATAAAATGAAGTGATACAAAATAAGTGATTAGGAGCATTTTAACATCAAGTTACATCACGTAATGGTTATATCTCTCATCACAGTTGGAATAAAGCACAAAGAATGAGAGACACAATGAAGAATTATTTCATACATGTTAAAGCTTGATATTCATTACATTCTTCCAATAGTTTTTCTAAATGAACTACAACTTTAAAGCAACATTTTCTTGAAATAATATCCTACATCTCCTCTTTTCACTGCCTGCCTGGCCTTTGCTTCGTAACGGGTTCCTCTCTTCAATCCTAGAGTCTAATTTCGTGTAATAACATTGCACAATCATCACACGAAGACAAGAGAAACACAAACAAATGCACCCGTTTTTGCCAGGGGAGTATAAATGCAACCGATGAACTAAAGCCCAATAAAGGTGAAGCCAAATGTTAGGCCCTACTTTGCTAGATGTACAGTAGCTTTGTTCATTGAAGAGAAATAAACTCTCGTATGAAAAACTGAAAACGGGTTAGTGTTGTTGGCCATGGAAGCAGCAATGGTGGCAACCTCTTCTCTGAGAAAGCTGAAGTGGAAGTGAACCCTGGCAAATGACCGACTCAATTTGCTTCTGTGGAACTCTTCTCTTTCTAAAAAATGACGACAATGACACTTTCTCCTTGTTCATCGGCTCCAACAAACGAGAGTCGAGAAACCAAAAAGAAATTAGGGTTTTTTCAAACCAATTTGGGCGACGCGATCTGAAAACTCAAATCCATGGAGGTTGTGGTTCAAGCCAGGATTCACGTTCCAAATTGCGATTCTTGTGATTCAAAGAACGAATCCTGCGATTCGAAGATGATACAGGAGCAAAAACGATTGTTCATGTGATTCATATAGTTGTCGGTGAGAATTGTATCACTTTATTTGTATTGTATCGTGAATCATATGATACTTACTACATTGTTTTGAGCAACATCGAAAACAGGAGCAGTAATGCATGTGCTGCAAGGACCAGGATGTTTTGGTTTGGTGTTGGTGGTGGTTGTGGTTTCAAGTTAACCTTGTCCCTAGGCACATGGAAGACAACCTTAGTGGCATCATAACAGGAATTTATGGTGGATTTCAGCTGGCTTGTTATGATGTCTTGGTGCAGTTTGGAAGCTAAAAGTTTCAGTCATTTAGCTGACATGTTGGTTTGGGGAGAATTGTTTCCTATTGGGTCATTCTACGGCTAAGGCTACTAGTAAATCAGGAGAAAATTGTTTGCATCATTTCAGTGGACAAATGAACCTGAAATACATTTCATTCATTTGATTCCAGACTTTACCCTAAGATTCTGGAATCTAGCTCTAGGTAGCCCTTTAGGGATGATATGTACACCCTGTAGTTATATGTGTTGTAACAAAAAGGCTGTCTGTCATCCAACTTCTCTTAGATGAAGGATATGTTGATTTCTGTGTTTTGTTCTATCATGCTGGATTGGGATATGGGAATGGTGATTGCCGATTGTTATCAAAAATTCATTTTTGGATGTTTGATTCAGGGTTACATTACTCAGATCAACATAGATATTGGAGTTTGGTTGGAAATCTCATCTCTTTTCTGGTTGGAATAGTTGTTAATTCGTACAGGGTTCTCATATTAATCACTGGATGCAGTAGTTTATATTCTTAGGTAGGATTCCTGCCTTTTTTAGCCTCAGTAGCATTCTTTCTTCTTTTGTTGTGTTTTTTAATCTGCTTAAAATTCACTATAAACGATTAGATATTATTAAATATGAAAAGAAACTTCTATTGATACATGTATGTTTCCTTTCAGTGGGCTGGAAGCAGTGTTTACTATCTTCTAAATTTATGGTCTAGATCAGTGGCATCTGTGCGTTATCTCAAGGGTGACAAACCTAATCTGTTAGATGAATATGTGCCTAAAGTTATAGAAGGGTTTGTATCATCAAGGTTTGATTCATTGCAGGTAAGTTCCTTTAAATTCCATATCCACATGCATAAAACGTTGTTTTAAGAAATCTCACTTGATCCTTGTAATTATGGAAATATGTACAGCTGATACTTAGGGATATTCTCCATTATTAGCCGTTATTAGGTTTCCCTATACTGTACTTTGAATGTTATAAAGGGTTTGGATGTGTGGTTAAACACAATTCATGAAGACAAGAAAACTTTATTGTATCAGAGAACTAGGTTTTCCTTTTCCCTTTTTTTCCTATTTTTTTTCCGGGTGTACACTGTTCATGCAGCATTGTGCACGTGGCACTATACATGTGCATTGTTCATGCAAACTACTGCAATCCACCATTCACCATCTCCTGACTGCCTAAGTTCGATGCATGCATTACCATTCTCTGCCTCATTTGTCTCACTAGATCCCGGAAGAGTTTTTTAGGGGAGTGTAAAAGTTATGATTTAATCTTTCTACATGGGAAAGATGTACTGCGGATAGTTAGGGATATTCTCCATTATTAGGTTTCCCTTTATTATACTTTGTTATAAATACTTATTAGGCTTATATTAGATTTGTATTAGGCTTTCATCACTCTAAGTTCTGTACTGTTCTGTACTGTTGTCATACAGTTACGGCTGTTTCTTTGCATTGGTAACTGTCATTAACTGCTGTTTTCTCTTTTCAGTGTCTATTTAAAGGACTCAGACCTTTCTGTAAAGGATGACAACTTCTAATAATACATTAGAATTATCCGGTTACATTGTCTTTTCTTTCCTTGTTTTTCTCAAAACCTAATATGGTATCAAGCAGGTTATTGATCCATGATGTCCAATTCTACTTCCTATCCTACTTCCCACCCATCCCTAACCCTTCTTTTCACATTCTCTTGTTGAGATTGTACTTGTCACCAAATCCCACAAACTCCATTGGTTTGTGGTCAATCCTGTTATTCTCCCTAGATTTCACTCCAAAAAAGATCATCACAATGTTGTTATCAATCCAGCTTATGAAGAATGACAAGTTCAAGATCAACTCTTACTCTCTTGGCTTCGGTCTACCCTAACCAATAGTATTTTGTCTCGGGTTCTTGGTGCAGTTCATTCCTATTAAGTTTGGGACCAGATAAATGTCTACTTTTTAACTCAAATGAAGGCTCGTGCCTGGCAGTTGCGCACTGATCCTCGTGCCCAAACCATTGAAAACATAAATTCTTAGGTCATATTAAGTATATTGTGGATGAATTTTTTGGCAATGGTTGTCCAGTCATACTTGGCGAACATGTTGATGCCACCCTTCGGGGTTTGACTTTGCATATAAAACTCTGGTTTGTATACTCAACAAAGCCATGGTCTTAAATAGGCTCTGCAACGTAGGTTTGACACGCTTTGAACCACCCTTTTGAAGCATGGGTTTTCTCCCATGAAAGTTGATCCTCTCTCTTTATCTATCATCGTGCCTCTCATACTGTTTACATATTGGTTTATATTGATGACATCATCAGTATAGACTCCTTTGCTCCTCTTATTCACACCATTACTCACAGCTTGCATTCTAACCTCTCTTTGAAACAGCTGGGCATTGAAATTAATTATCTTTCAGACCAGGTTTTTGGTACTAACTCAACGCAAGTAACTCATAGATCTTTTGCTTAAAACCAAAATGAATGAGGCTCATCATGTCCGTTCTCCTATGGTTTCTTCATGCAAATTATCCAAATCTTGGTCTGCTGACTTTTCAGACCCCACTATTTATCGCTCTGTGATAGGCGCTTTGCAGTATGCCATTCTCAATCACCTTGATGTTAGCTATGCTGTCAATTAAGTTTCTCAATTTATGGCTCAACCCCTGGACTCTCAATGGACTACTATTAAGCGGATTCTACAGTACCTTAAAGGCACTATTTTGATAGAATATTACTAGAATTTGGTAGAATATTAAATGTATTGATAGAAGCTAATAGAAGATTCTAGAGATCTCCTTGTAGTTATTACTTTAGGGTTAGAGTTCTCTCTATATAGAGACTAATGTACTGTTTCAAATGTACCAATTGAATAAAAAATCTTCTTTCTTTTATATTTGATTTCTATTAGATTTCTATTAGGCTTGTCAGTTCTGTACTGTACTGTTGTCATATAGTTTCTTTTCTTTTTCTCGGTGGTTACTGTTTTTGGCAAGTTATGGCAATTCCTTTGCATTGATAACTCCCATTAGCTGCTGTTTCTCTTTTCAGAGTCTACTTTAAAGGACTCAGACCTCTTTGTAAAGGATGAGAACTTCTAATAATACATAAGAATTATCTTGTTAAATTGTCTTTTATTTCCTTACTTTTCTCAAAACCTAATAATACTAGATTTACTTATGTGATTAAACAATAATTCACAACAAAAGAGAAACTCTTTAGTTCTAAAGGGAAATATTTACTCTACATTTTAACTTCTAATCATCCATTTTTGCCAGTCTGAACTTTCAGATGAACTTGGTGAAAATCCTCTAGACAATGTAGAAGTGCTTCAAGATCAGCTTGAATTTTTTCCTTTCCTCTGTAGATTTCAGGTTCTTGCTTTTTCATACTTCTAAATTTATACCGAGAGATACTTGTCATATTGGAGTGATTGCTTTTAATTGTTATTAATTATCACTTTTAGCATCTGTTTTTGATTCATTGAATTTCAGTATGAAAGTTGCAGTTCGTATCTGATGAAGATAGTGGAGCCTATCATGAAAAACTACATGGTACTTTTAGTGGTGCTTCATGAAGTGATTTAACTTTGTTAACTGTTTTAATATATTTTTATTTGGTTTTTTACATTTTGTGTAGAAGGAAGCAAATCTCCAAAGCCAAGTTGATAGTTTTGAATTGTCTGTAACCGAATCCAAACTTGCTTGGTTCACACACATAGTTGCTTCAATTCTCAGAACAAAGCAGATTACTGGTTCTAGGTAATTGCTTTAACCAGTGAAGGAAAATTAAAGCTTCTGCACAGTAAACTTTTAAGTTGTCTTTTATTTCTATACTGCAGTGAAGAATCACATGAGATACTTGATGCGGAGATTTCAGCTTGTGTTCTGCAGTTGATTAATATTTCCGATAGTGGGTTTCACAGCAAGGTATGTCCTTTTGTATCAATTTGAGGGTAACATTATTATATCTTATTGTAAAATGTCTGCATGGTCAGCTATTGATAAGGTTTTTTTTTTTGGTTCAGTGTTTTTGAGTATTTATGAACTTTGACATCATCTTTGCATATATTTGGATGGTTCTGGTTTGTCGTTTAAGATTTTGCCTGTTTGGCTTGCAATATGATCTTTCAAGGATAATTTGGTGGGATTATTCAATATAAAATTATTTTCTCCTTACAGTAAGCATTTCTCAATCAAACCACAAATGACAATTTGATTCTTTTTCACAATGCTTACCATTCATTAAGATGCTATGCTATCTATTATCATACTCTTGCGCATGATGGTCAAATCTTAATAAACTTATAGAGACAGAAACACCCCCCTTTGTTGTATTTGAAACATTTGATTCTGTTCATCCTTCTCCTTTGTGAAATATGTATTTAGACGACAAGAGAGACTCACCTCAAAGATGAATCTAGCTCATTTTGTATGTGGATGATTTTGTCATTAAGGCAATGTTTATTAAAACAATAAAAAACGTATTTCTTTACTAAAGGAAAATTACAGAAAGAGAGAGTGAATCTCTTTACAAAGCCCATATATGTATGGGTAAGAGGAGCACAGCAAAGGAAAACCAGTTGTAGCAAGCAACTGTACAAACAAAAAGCAGAGGAAATAACCTCCCTGGCAATGTTCACCTAACTCAATACCCCTCTCTGTAGCTCTTTACTACCTTGATGGACTCTGGTACTACCTTTAGAAACTGTATAGGAGATCTACTTAGTACATCATGGTGATTTATATTCTTCAGCCTGAGGGGGGAGTGTTCAGAAACAGGTATAAATATTATACATTTAATGTATAACTGATTGAGTAGGATTTGATATCTGATTTAGAGGTAATGGATTATCCTCTAATCATGTGTAATTAAATCAACCACCATGTAAACCAGCTGCAGAGTGTCGATTAGAGACATGGTTTTAGCCTAATCGTGTTTTTGTTCTCTCTTTTAACAAGTGCTATTACAATTCTTTTTCGATGATACGTTCTAAATTTTTCTGAGGTTGTCCTCTGCCTTTACAGTTTGAAAGATATCATAAATGTTAAGGGTGGAGCTATTTGGTGAAATCTGTCGATCTGATGCATCCAATAATTATATTTAATATGTTTTTCCTTGATGAATTGCTTACTATGGTTGTTTGGGTTAAGAATATGATTTATACAACAATTACCTGCTTAGTCGTGGACATTAAATAGCTATCCTTGTTGAATGCACTAAGAATATGAATTTGTGTGCTGATGCTAGCATGAGGATGTAGTTATATTTTATTTTAAATAGCCCTCCTTGTTGAATGTACTAAAGACTAATTAAATTCAGAGGTATGGAGATGTGAGCAAGCAAAGACTTGATCGTGCTATACTAACCTTCTTTCAACATTTTAGAAAGTGTTATATTGGCGACCAGAGTGTTTCTTCATCCAAGGTAGAACATTGGAAGTGACTTTCCTTTCAATATTTAAATATTATTAAGGTTAAGTCTGTAATTTTCTTGTCTGTAATTGGAGCAGTTATATACCCGGCTATCTGAACTTCTTGGACTCCATGATCATCTTCTACTACTAAATGTTATTGTGGGAAAGATGATTACTAACCTTAAATGCTACACAAAGGTAATGATGAATTTTAGACATAACCTTTTGCATCACTGTTATTATTGAGCTCACAAAATGAGAGTTTCTATGTGCAGTGCAAAGAGGTTATTGATCATACCTTGAATCTCTTTCTGGAAATGACATCTGGGTTAGTTTGGTTTCCATGTCAAATACTTTAAGTCTTCATTATTTATAATTTTATATTTTGATTGCTGTAATGAGGATTTTGTTTTTGCAGTTACATGTCAGGAAAACTGCTTCTTAAACTGGATAGTGTTAAACACATGATTTCAAACAAGAATGTGAGTTGCCTCTTAACCAATAAGTATGACATGCACTTTTGACCTCCATATTGCCCTATGCAGTTTTTCCCTCCACTAATTACATTATAAAATAGGGCTAACATCTTTTGATATCCACACACAAATTCATATTCCTATTCCTATTTAACTCTGGAGACAAATTATGTAATATAATGAAAAGGGTCTTGCTAACCAATGCCCTAAGGGCACTGGTTAAGGATAATCAATACGTATTGAAATTTACAAAAATTCATAGTTAATTGTAATATTAAATAAATTTGACCTAATCACAATTAATGTATTTTATTTTATTTAAAAGACAAGAATATCCATAAGTATTGTATAGTTGTTATAATATTTT
>Ga0099823_1008336_pt1 | contig 10550 bp, 7 predicted proteins | sample CowpearedBW_FD_76831 | JGI IMG/M metagenome (GOLD analysis project Ga0099823, IMG submission 76831) | Root nodule microbial communities of legume samples collected from California, USA - Cow pea red BW | ecosystem: Host-associated > Plants > Roots > Nodule | place: USA: California | collected... | reverse complement strand
TCATTTTACCTTAATAAAACACTAAAGAAGAGATACTACCCTTACTAGAGAGAGCATTTTTTTACTTATATTAAGAATTCAATGAGTCATTGATCGTCACTTTCTCGTCATAAATATAATCTGATAAGAATATATTAAAGATTTTATTTAGATTTTAGAGAGAATTTAATAAAATTGAAGTGCTAAAAAAATAAAATTATAATCAAATAAAAAGTTGCCATTTATTGATAGATTTTCTACTCTTCACTCATTGAAATTTATTAGAGATCTTACAATTTGAAAATAATTTTTATTATTGAATAATTATAAAAATTCAAATTAAATTATTTTATGGTTAGAAGAGCATTATAACAGAAACTGGCACGTGTAGAATTTAAAAGTCCACAATAAATATTTTATTTTGATTGGGACAAAAACAATTTAACAAAAAAATATTTTTCTTCATATAAGTACGCATCTCCCCCTAATACATTAATGTTTTTATTCAATCACTCCAACCCTCTGCTCATAGCTGGTCCAAACCCTATCTTGCTATTTTTATTTTTTTTAACTTAGAAATTCACCATTAGAAAAATATTAAGTTAGAATAATTCTAATTAGATTCTAAAAACTTAATTCTAAAAATTTCATTTCCTTCTCCGAAAACTTCGCCACTATTCCCACCATGTTTTTTCATTAAGGTAAAGGGAAGTGAAGTCAATAACTATTTTTTATACTCTGAATAGATTTATACGAGATTTCTTTCAATTCTTCTTTTTATTTTATGTTGAGTTTTAATTAAAGTTACTTGTTTTTCTTATAGTTTTTGCTTTTGAATAATGTTTATTTATTGTCTTAATCCTATTTTTTATATCCGATATTGTGTTGCATGGCTTAATATTTGAATTAAGGACCATTTTATCGTTTATATTATTTTAATTTCTGTACGGCTTTATTTCATTAACCTCAATAAAATTACTTAGTTTTTATGAATCATCCAATTACTTTCATTCTCATTCTTTTTTTAACATTTGTTGACGTTGTTATGAACCGTGTTGATGTTTTCTTTACCTTTTTAAAATTGTTATTTTACTTTTTATTTCTATTAATTATTATGATTTATATTTATTGTTTATTGAACACCATTTACTTATTTGTTTATTTATTTCATGTTGCTTAAGTTTCTCCAATTTTTTGTTTTAATTTAATCTTGATAGTCATTTAAATTTTTTTGATTTAAATTTCTATGTTTTTTCTTATTTTGATAATTATTTGATTGACTTACGAATATGAATATTAGGTTGAGTGTAAGGTTCACTTCATTTTTTGCCTTTAATTAAAAGGGATGTCCTAAATTTGCTGGGCTAAGGGCTAGCCCATAGAGTGCCAAGACCCTAAAGCAACCAAGAGTCTCCATTCAACTCTCATTTGCAAATTGTTCCCTCTCATACACTCACTCTTCCTTTCAGAATGCTCTGCTAGGGTTACTCACGGCTCTTGGTCAAGCTAGCTCTAAGCTCAGCTCGTCTTCACGTAAGTTAAACCTCAGCCCCTACTGGTTCTTTTCAAAGTTCTTTTTTGTATTTTTCCGCTAGAAGTCCACTTTAGTAACCTCGTCCCTTTCTGTGCCGCTGTTCCAGTTCTTAGATCTGCTATTAGAGCTGCTGGTTCCGTTGGTTTAAGAGTCGAAACCCGATATTAGCTCCTTTCCAGGTAAGGGAAGTTAGGGCTTTGTGTTTTAAATTATTTGTTTGGCCTATTCTTGGTTCTGCTTGGTGTTGTATGGGTTATATGTTATTGTGAACATGTGAAGTACTTGGGTTTGTTGCTTGGTGCGAAAATGGGACTGCTGCATGTGAGGACAGGGGTGAGAACTGATAGTTTCGCCCAAGCAAGCTAGTCTCGCCTAAGCGAGGCTGACAGAGGCTCGCCTAGGCCTTCTGCGCGAGCTGTCGCTCAGGCGGGCCTTCCTGGTTTTGGGCGAGAGAATGCCTCGCTCAAGTGAGGAGATCTCACCTAAGCGAGATAGTGCGAATGGCCACTATTCCAGCTTGTCGAGCTCTCATCTAGGCGAAGGGAGGAGCTCGCCTGAGCGAGAGTCCCTCTCGCCTGAGCGAGACCCTTTACCCTGAGCGAAGAGCTAGGCGAGAGTGTGTTCTGGTTTGGTGTTTTCCCTGTTCTTGGATGTTTGGCATGTATTTGTTTGGATTGTTATATAATGCAGGGGGATGAATATGCATGAATGGGAGGGTGTATGAGTTATGGATGACGAACTTGGATAATTCTTGGCATGTAATGAACATGAAATGGTTGGTTATGAAATTGGCATGGTAATGAGATGAGTTGAAAGTCTATATTCATGGATGGAGTATGAGGAGTTGGTATGGGTTTGACCTAAAATATAAAAGAGGTTGATTATAAAGGTTGACATGAGACGTATATGCATGATAAATATATTACTTGGTTGTTTGAATATGATTGGTATGTGGTCAGTACGTAATTCCTTGAAATCTCTAGGTGAGATTTCTAGGTGAGATTTCAGGGTCGTGCTTCAATGGTCGGGACGTAATTTCATAACCCATGTTAGTGGGTGTTCATGGTGGTGCCCCATCTATATAATTTGGTAAGGATTTAAGGTAAGGTTGCATCCTGACACTCTAAGGAGTCAGTTAGTCTCACTTAGAGCGTACTAACTTTTGTGGTGAGAGTAGCAGGAGGCCTGAAACTCATTAAGGGCTAAACTTGTGTGTGGTGGATTAAAACATTGTAACACTGAGCTCAGGGGTGAGCAGCTCGGGGGTGAGCAGGGTAATCCACCACAAGTGCAAGCATCCGCTGAATCCGACTAGATTATATGTAATCCGATGAGTCGAGTCTGAGTCTAGTGTATTGCTTGAGAAGTCATAACATGATTGGTTGATGAATACTGTTTGGATTGTGTAATAACATGTGACTGATTGATAAAATGTTTCTACTCTAGCTTACCCTTTGCTTGTTTGTTGTATGTCCTGTGTGTGTGACTTTCTCTTTTTGCGATGATCATCAATTTATTGATGGGAGCAGATGCGAGAGGTATCGAGGTGAACAGGGAAGAGATGATCCCGCTGCTTAGTCTACCTGGACTAGACTTCATGTTATATTTGGGTTTTCTTTAGGACTATGACCCATGTACTAGTCTGTCATTTACATTCCTATATGATTCTATTAAACTTCATATCTTGTTTCTTTTTTGCATCGTGGGTGTGCCTTGTAAGTAGTAGTGTTTAAACTCCATGACTGCGCTTCTGTATTATCCTGTGTGACACTTTCTTTGATTATAATTATAAATTAAATGGGGTGTTATTTTGAGAATGTTTTTTTGAACACAGGACTTTCAGCCGACATTTATTGTTTTTTTTTTGTTGTAAAGTTAACAGCTCTTTCAGCTAATAGATTAAAATAAAGATAAAAATTAATTAGTTATAAAATTGGTAAGTAGTAGAATTTGAGCATAAAAGGAAAAGAATTATTGATCGGAACTAAAGACGATAATACATAACTGAAAAGACAAAGCTGAAAAATTGTGTCTCGAAGACAAAAACTGAGAAACTAAACAAAAATAACACGCCCTGAGAAGTTGGACTGAAAATATGAATAGTAAAAAAAATATAAAATTCCAATATAATAAATTATTTGTAATAACATAAATAATTAAATTGTTTTAACAATCTATTGTAGCTTTTTACCTGTTGCTTTTTTATCATGATAACAACAAATAAATGAATAAATTAAATATTAAAAAACATATTTTTGTTATATTTTTTCTAATAAAACAACTTATTTTGTTCATTTATTTATTTATTACCTTTATTTTTTTTATTTATATTTCTTTCGTTCCTTTGTGAATTTGAAAGTCCACGATTTGTAGTGGCCACTACTTCCTTGACTTTAGAAATTTAGTTTATATAATAAAGAGCGATACAACTCAAATACGGTAATGGAAGCTTGAATTTGAGTTTCATAAGGAATACATTCAAATTTTAAGTTATAGAGTAATACAAGTTGTCTCTCATGAATTTCCATTCTTTTGCGCAAGATAACATTTGTTTCCGTGTCAAATATCAATTTATTTATATTTATTACACAAACTGATTATTTAAAATAATCATGATTAATGCGGATTTAATTAGAATGTACACTTATGATATTTTAAGAGTCATATTACAATATAAAATATTAAATCTCATACAATTCATGTATAAAATATTACTATTGTTGAAAATTTGTAGAAGGTATAAAAATATAAGAAATATAAGATATACAATAGATATCAATAATATAATATAAGAGAAATTTGATGTTTTATTTTATTACTATATTTACTTTTTAAAAAAAAAAATATATATATATATATATATATATATAATATAATATTTAATAGAATATAAAATCAAATGATTTTAAGTTATTTTTTAGAAATAACCAAATTATTCACTCGAAATTTTATTTTTTCAAATACATATTTATTCGAGATGCAAACTTAAGAAAAGTATACATGAATTATCAATTATATTTTTATAAAATATGTAATTTATTATACTCAACACCCTTTTTATAATACTATGTATATATGTCATTCAACAAAAATTATTCTTAATTTTATACATGTCAATATACATTTTTGTTTTCAAAATCGATAATCCACACGTCTAAACATACATTCTAATTGTTATATGCTACAATTAACTCTTCTTCTAGAAGTAACATGCTTGTAAGCAACTTTTTCTTTATAATTTTTAAAACGTCTAATAAAACTTATTGATAATTTAATTTGTCAAATTCTACTCGTAGAACATTTCCCTAAATAAATTAGTGAAAAAGAACAAAAAAGAGGAATGAAATCTTAACAAGAAATGAACTCCTTATTCAAATTGAAAATATATTCTTAAAAATGTATTTTATCATAATAATAATATTTCAGTGTTATAAGAAAGTTCACAAATAATTATTTTTACAAAAATATTGTATTTTAGGTAAAGAAAATGGAGGACGAGATTAATAATTATGAATTAAAAATAATAGCAACTATTGCATGAAAATTTTCAAAAAATTAAAATAGCAATTAATAAAAACATTTGTATTTAAAAAGTAATTTTTACAATAAACATGATAATAATTATTACAATATCTATAATAATATTTAAGAGTTAAATAAAATTAAATAATAAATATCTACGACTATTGCATAGCAGTTAAGTTTTATAAAATCGCTAAAAAAATTAGTTATACAAAAAAAACGAAGACAAATATTTTAAGATCATTTTCTATTAATTATATATAAATAAGTATATTAAAAGATTAAAATTGCAATTTTCTATTGTTTATATTAACTGCAAAGTTCAATAAAATTAAACTCACTACATCTAACCGTCTTTACTTAAGAATGATGGACTAACATGGATTTAAAATCTTAACATATCATTTTCCTATATTTTTGAATTTAGACATATATTATTAAAATATTAGATGAAAAATAATGTATATGCATAATATTTTATTAATACTTCAATTAAAATATTATGATTTATATAGTGTTGGGGCCTTTTCGGAGTTAAGAAGGCCTTGCCCTTTCCAAATTTTTTATATGTAAAATTAATACATAAATATTTTTTTTTTAAATTATATCACTTTCTCAAATATTTTTGAAGTTCTTTCTCAAATATTAAATTAAATTGCAAAGTATTATAATCCTTTGAATATATACATACATAATTTGTATAGTTTTCAAGAAAAAAAAATCGTCGCTTCAAATTTAATATCATTATTTTTTATTTTTTACTTTTATTTTAAAAATTAAGTGATAGTTACTTGTATGTTTTAAATATTTTTCAAAGGTATTACATGCTTACTTTTACTTCTATGGCCGATTATTTCACACATAAATGTTTAATAAATGTCATTAAGATAACAAAATAACTTAACTTAAAAAAAATAAAGCAGTAGAATAATTTCTGAAATGAGAACAAGTTGCTCTTTTTTGAGAAGACTGAAACATATTTTAGGATTTGTAGATAAATTTTATGAGGATAAATTTAAGTGGACATGTATATGTATTTTCGTAGTGGATTTAGAAGATAAGGTAAATAAATTTGAAGAGGAATTATGTGAAAATTAGTAAGCGATTTGAGTGATTTGAGTTGCGTGAAAGATTAAAAAAAAATAATAGATAAAATTTGAAATTTATTAAAATATCCTTGATAAAAATAAATAATTAAATATTTTTCAAATGTGTTGAAAATATTAAATTTTAATTATTATTATTATTATACATATTTATATATTATTATTATTTACTATATATATATATATATATCAATAATTATATATATATATATAATTCATTATTGTATATATATTATTTATTTATTAGACTTCATGCAAAGTGAGCCTAAGTCTAATGTAAATTAATTTATTATTATTTTTTAAATAATAAAATGTAATGTTACTATTCACATGATATTTAATTATTAAAGTATCTATTAATGTACAATATTTTAGAAGTTAACTTTGATTCTCATTTTGTATAGTTTTCTCAGGTTTTGTTTTTAAAATATACATCATTAATATTATATATACACAAATATATTTTATTAAAATTTAAGTCAATCTAGTAATTATTAAATAAAGTAAAGAAAGTTAAATGCGCTTTATCAAAATTACAAGAAAAAAATGAGTATTTATTAAGAATTTAAAAGATGAGAAATCTTTCAATTAAGAAGTAAAAATTGAAACATTTTTTTCCATTAAGGTCATATTAAGGAAAAATAGTTGTAGAAGTGTCTCTTCACATAAATATTTAACATAATTATACATTTTAATTAGACTAGATACGTTCTTTCAAGATTTTGCACACAATAAAAGTTTGCTTCTCATAAGCCAATAAAAGTGCACCATGTGCATAACATTAAACAATAATAAAATTTTAAGGTGGCTGAGAGCCACTTAACTTCAAACATTGTCGCCGCTAAATTTTAAGGTTAGTGTCTCTTCCCGTGAATTCGATGCCATCAGCAATGGTGGCTTTTTCAACCTTTCTGGCGCCGACATCACTGAAGCCGTCAACTTCATTGCCTTCAACAACCACTCGCCGAAATATCAAACCTAACGCTCTTCCATTCTCCTCTTCCAATGCGTTCTCTGCACGCGTTCACGCCTACAGGCCCCTCCGCATTCGCGCCATCGATGCGGCCCAGCCCTTTGACTACGAGTCCAGAGTGGCCCAACAGTTCCACGACGCCCAGAGGCTGAAGATCGCCATCGTGGGCTTCGGCAACTTCGGCCAGTTCCTGGCCCAAACCCTCGTCCGACAGGGCCACACCGTCCTGGCCCATTCCCGCTCCGATTACACCGACGAGGCCCGCAAACTCGGCGTCACGTTTTTCCACAACCCCCACGACCTCTGCGAGGAGCACCCCGAAGTCATCATCCTATGCTCCTCCATCATCTCAACCCAGCACGTGCTCCAAACTCTCCCTCTCCACAGCCTCAAACGCAGTACACTATTCGTCGATGTTCTCTCCGTCAAGGAGTTCCCCAAAAACCTATTGCTTCACGCGCTCCCTTCCGATTTCGATATCCTATGCACGCACCCGATGTTCGGTCCACAAAGCGCGCCTCGCGCGTGGACCAGTCTCCCCTTCGTCTTCGAGAAGGTTCGAATCGGCGACGACGACCGCCGAATCGAGCGGTGCGAGAAGTTCCTCAACATCTTCGAGAGGGAAGGGTGCCGAATGGTGGAAATGTGTTGCGCCGATCACGATATGTTCGCCGCGGGGTCGCAGTTCATCACGCACACCGTTGGGAGGGTTTTGGAGATGCTGATGCTGGAGTCCACTCCGATTAACACCAAAGGTTACGAGTCTTTGATCAATTTGGTGGAGAACACTTATGGGGATAGTTTTGATCTCTACTACGGGTTGTTTATGTTCAATAAGAATTCGCTGGAGATGTTGGAGCGGTTAGATTTCGCGTTCGAGGATTTGCGGAAACAGCTCATGGGCCGGTTGCATGGTGTTGTGAGGGAGCAGCTGTTTCATAATGCTGGGATTGGAAAGGGGCAGAGTTTACCAGATGACTATGGGTATAAACTGCTCAAGAAGGGTCAAAATGGATCGGCACCTGTGCTGTCACTCCCCTCCAAAGAACACAGGTGTTCGTTTGTTTTTCAAATATATACAATAATTTATTTGCCTCGTTAGTTTGTAATGCTTTGCAATAACAGATCATGCTAAGTTTAAGATGATCATGATATATATGACTTGACTTTTAAGATGGTTATGCTAAAAGTTTAAAAGTTAACAAATATGATAATGTGTGATTGAATCATGGTGTTGTTTAGTACATTATTGGGATATGAGTTGGTTCTTTTTTAGGGGGAATCTAAGGGCAGGTTAGCTTTGTTGTTATGATTTCTGCTATTTTTTTTTGTTTTGAAATTGATAATAAATAATGACCATTTGTAGGGAGGATTGAGAGTGTTGCTATATTTGGTCTTTCCGATCAAGTCTAATTTATAACTAAATCCTATGCAAATCTTCAGATCCGATGATGTTGCTAAACTTGACAAATACCAGACAAATGATTCAAGTCAGTCTGCAGACAACTCAAAGCTCATGATTGCTCTAAATGGATTTGCACCTGTACTATCACGATTCACCAAAGAACTTAGGTGTGTATTTGTTTAAAGGTTTATTGTAACCTCGTTTTTAATGTTTATGCATTGCTAGGCTAAAATGTTTTGTGTTGTCTACCAGTAAAAATCATGGTTGGCTTTTATGATGGTTCGAAAAAAAGCTAACAAACATACTATATATGATCATTTTTTATTGAATGGTAGTGTGATCATATGACACAGTGCATAAACTATTTTACCCAAATCTCGATATTGTTTAGGACATTAAGGGGACTTTAATTTGGATTTTGTAATTGTATTTTTGGGGATGTAAGTGGAATTTTGCTTTCTTTGCTTTTTGTTCTTTTTGGTTATGAATTGGCTTAATGTTTACGTGATGGAACAGGGTTAAAGAATGTTTTTGCAAAGCAATTGATAATAAATAATGACCATTTGTTGGAAAGATTGAAGTTGTCACTATTTTGTTTTATTTGGGGTTAGTCTATCAAGTCTAATTTATATGTATGTTTTATGCCATCATCAGATCCGGTGATGTTACCGAACTCAGCAAATTCAAGCCAAATATTTCAAGCCAATCTGAAGGCAGCACCAAGCTCAAGATTGCAATTATTGGTTTCGGCAATTTTGGTCAGTTTCTTGCAAAAGCTATTGTGCGTCATGGTCATCAAGTTTTGGCATACTCCAGATCGGACTACTCTCATGTGGCTGAGGAAATGGGGGCTTCATATTTTAATAGTGTTGATGATCTTTTTGAACAACATCCAGAAGTGATTTTACTTTGCACTTCAATCCTTTCCACGGAGAAAGTTCTTAAGTCATTACCTGTGCAGAGATTGAAGAGAAATACTTTATTTGTGGATGTGCTTTCTGTCAAAGAATTTCCTAGAAATTTGTTTCTTCAACATTTGTCACATGATTTTGATATTCTCTGCACGCATCCTATGTTTGGGCCAGAGAGTGGAAAAAACGGGTGGAACGGTCTTGCTTTTGTTTATGATAAGGTTAGAATAGGAACAGATGAATCAAGAACTTCACGATGTGATCGGTTTCTGGACATTTTTTCTGGTGAAGGGTGCCGAATGGTTGAAATGTCATGTGCAGAACATGATTGGCATGCTGCTGGATCACAATTTATCACTCATACTACTGGAAGATTTTTAGAAAAACTAAAGTTGGAGGCAACGCCGATTGACACAAAGGGTTACGAGACATTGTTGAGTTTGGTGGAAAATACTGCTGGAGATAGTTTTGATCTGTACTATGGATTGTTCTTGTATAATGCAAATGCCATGGAGCAACTAGAAAGATTCGATCTGGCCTTTGAGTCATTGAAGAAGCGGCTTTTTGATCGTATGCATGGTTTCTACCGACAGCAAGTATTTAAACATGAAGAAAATCTCCACAATGTAACAGAGAGGCGTATGTTGCCTAAGGGCTCTGAAGAAAAATAATGCAGTGCCATTTTTTGTAGTGCTGTTGTGTACACTAAATGAAATCGATTTCCTTGATTCACCTGTCATTGATAGTTATCGATGTCCTTGCTCATTTTTTTTATTTAGTTTAAATGAGTTTGTCATTAGTATAGTTCACGTCCAGTTTCTTGAAGTTACGTTGATCAGCTTGGTTGAGATGAAAACAAAAATGATTTTGAAAATTTTGATATACATCTTTACTTCTCATATTTGATTTCTGAATATATTTTTTTTTTTCCAATTTCTATCTTCCTGGACCGATGCTTAAGGCACCTTGTATCTGCATATTTGTGTCGCATTGCTAACCTATGGTAATGAATGTGAAATTGAACGTTCTGAATATAAAATCTAGTAAACGATTGCAATAGTAATGATGTAAGAATGCAAATATTTACTTCTTTGTTGTCCATCTGCAAATTGGATAAGAT
>Ga0099823_1008332_pt1 | contig 10552 bp, 14 predicted proteins | sample CowpearedBW_FD_76831 | JGI IMG/M metagenome (GOLD analysis project Ga0099823, IMG submission 76831) | Root nodule microbial communities of legume samples collected from California, USA - Cow pea red BW | ecosystem: Host-associated > Plants > Roots > Nodule | place: USA: California | collected... | reverse complement strand
TTGCCTACCATGCTCCTATTTGACATCTCAATGACTTGAATCTGAATCCTGCTTATACCTCTCCACCTTTGTTATTGCACCATTCTGTTTCGCCACTCACTATTTGCCTAAAGTTGACAAATTGTCAACCAAACAAGGTTCAAGTCGGTCTACTTCTCCAAAACCATTTATCATTGTCCCAACCATACCTGAGTACACGATCCTCAGTAGATATGATGGCCGCCTACCACGCAAGGACGCCTCCATCTAGAACAACAAGGCCCTCAGCAGGCATGATGGCCGCCTACCACGAAAGGACACCTCCACATGGAGAACACGACCCTCAACAGACCTCAACCACCCATTTTACGCAGGCGCCTTCTTTTGGACAGCACGGCTTACAGCCAAACCCCATGGCCGCTTGCCCTGCGAAAGGCATCCCTCTGAAAGAAGACCACCCTCGACGCATCTCATGGCCGAATACCGAACATTGCCAACCCTCGGAGGACCCCCTGGTAAATTCCCTCCTTAACATTGGACCCTAGAATAGCCAGAAGAGAAATATTGGGCCCAAAGGCCCATCGCAGGTAGGACCCACAGGTAAAAAGGTATAAATAACACATTGTTCTATGCATTGATTACGCATTAAATTATTCTCTGAAACCCTGACATCACCAGTGCTGACTTAGGCATCGGAGTGTCTTTAGCAGGTCCCATGCGCCACCCTCAAGCCCCCTTGGAAACAAGAGAAGACCGACCCGAAGTAAGACGCCCAAGACCCTTGATCGATTTGTGGACTACAGACCTTGGTTCCGTAAGAACAATTGGTGCCCACCGTGGGGCCGAAGAGTATTTCACAAATCCAAGGCAATAACCCCAGAGCAAGATGGTATCCACGCGAAGCAGAACAGTAGATGTCCCCCCTTGGTGCCAACTGTTGAAGTTGGAGACCCCAGTCCCGCCTCGGAGATATCACGCATCCTGGAAGCTCAAGCCAGGATGCAGCAAGAGTTCACAGAGTATAAGAAAAGAAAATGCAGATGAAATGGAAGCACTGAGGGAGGAAAACTCTCGCCTTAGGCAAAAAATCAAAGCAGATAAGGCGGTTGGGGAACCATACCCCCCCCACTCGAGGGTGGAGGTCCCTCCCCACTTGAGAGTTGACGTCCCTCGCCACTCAAGACTTGATGTCCACCCTACTGAAGACGAGAGTGAATACAAACCCACCGGGCCCACAATGGGCGGTAATATAGCTCTTTCGCCTCTAGAAGGAACCGTCGCCACCCCTTCATAGACGGAATCACAGAGACACCTCTACCCCATAAATGGAAGGCACCAACCGTTACGTACGATGGGACCACAGATCCGGACGAGTTTGTGTCCATTTACACCAACCAGGTGAGCCTATACTCCACGGACGACGCTGTGCTATGCAAGTCATTCTCAGTAGCCCTCAGGGGGTCGGCTCTAGAATGGTTCATGAGCGTTTCCCCCTACACCATTGACTCCTTCACCACGCTCACCACTACCTTCACCACCCAATTTGATACGAGTCGCCGACATGACCTCACCACAATCGCCCTCCTCAACCTCAAACAAGAAGAGGGGGAACCCCTCCGGGTTTTCATTGATAGATTTGGTGCCATCGCCATGAAGATCAAAGACCTTACCCCTAACCTCATCCTAATGTACATGATGACCTCCCTCAGGCCAAGACCTTTTGCCGACGAGCTGGCCATGCGCCCCCCTCTGAGTATGCAAGAGCTTCGAAAGAGAGCAGCCATGTTTATAAGGGTTGAAGACATGAGACGATACCAGAGCAACGCCCAATCCCCCCCCCCCCAGTGCGAACAGAAATTAAAAAGACCAACAAGGAGCCCACCCCGCCCGACCATAGTCGCCCTTCAGAACGGAGACCAACAAAGTTCTCGAATTGTGCCACCCTGAACGCACCTCGGTCCCGCATACTTGATGAAGTCCTGAAAGCAGAACTCATTCCCCCACCCAGAAAATACCAGAACCCGCCCAACGTAGACCTAAGCAAATATTGTCACTACCATCGCAACAATGGCCACACCATCGATGAATGCGACACTCTACGCGACAAAATAGAAGAACTCGTCCGGGCCGGACATCTTACACACTACGTAAGAGAAACAGGGGAGGGCCCATCCAGACCCCAGTATGACAGGAACGATAACAGGCAGACTGAGCGACGAAATGATCAAAGAATCGAACGCAGAGAACCGAGGAGAGAGCCAGCCAGAACACAGAACACAGAACAAAGGGAACCAACACAACCGCAACCACGACAGACCACCTCTATGCGGAACAATCAACACAATATCTAGGGGATTCGCAGGAGGAGGGAGGTCCTCCTCCTCCAGGAAGAGACACCTGAGAGTCGTCCAACAAGTACACGCAATATCCAGCCGAACGCAAAGAAGAATGCCGCCCATCACTTTCTCAGATTCAGATTTCCAAGGTACTGACCCCAACCAAGATGACCCCATGGTCATAACTGTGGAAGTCAAGAACTTCGTAGTAAAAAAGGTTCTCATCGGCCAAGGAAGCTCTGTAGATATCCTGTACTAGAAAACCTTCAACAAGATGTAAATACCTCTCGCCGACCTAACCCCTCACAACAAGCCCATATACAGATTCTTAGGTGAAAGAGTCCCCACTAAAGGGGACATCGACCTCCACACAACGTTTGGAGAAGGGAGACAAACCAAAACAATTCCAATCCGTTATCTAATCGTTGACACCCACACATCTACAACATCCTCCTTGAACGACCATCCATCAATACACTAGGTGCCATCGTATCCACCCCGCACCTAGCCATGAAGTTTCCATCCCCACAAGGTGACATCATCATAGTGCACGACGACCAACGCGCAGCCAGAGAATGCTACATGGCTAGCCTGAAACTCCCACACCCACCCTTGACAACCCACAACATTGAACAATCCCGAGCCCACACCACCCTGGCCGGCGACGACCTGGACCCCAGAATAAACTCCGAAGCACGGCTCGAGCCCGTGGAAGAAACAAGACAACTCCAACTCGAACAGCAGGATCGCTTCCTCCATATTGGAACTTCCCTTCCTGATAGAGAAGAGCGCCACATCGAGCAAGTGCTCAAGCAGAATTCCGACCTCTTCGCTTGGTCAGCAGCTGATCTCCCCGGAGTTCACCCCAAAGTAGCCGCCTACCGGTTATCAGTCTTCCCAAACGCAAAACCCATGTCCTAGAAAAAGAGGAAGCTTGGAGAAAGGAGAAGGCAAACAGCTATAGCGGAGGCCGACAAGCTAAAATAGGTTGGATTCGTTGGAGAAGCCCAGTACACGACCTGGCTAGCCAACGTGGTGCTGGTCAAGAAATCCAACGGGAAGTGGCGCATGTGCCTAGATTACACGAACCTAAACAAGGCCTGCACACGAGACACCTACCCGCTACCCAGCATAGCAGACTCGTCGATGGAGCCGCGGGACATGCAATACTAAGCTTCCTAGACGCCTATTCTGGCTATAACCAGATACCCATGGCCGATGAAGACAAGATCAAAACCGCGTTCATAACAAAGGAGGCCATCCTTTACTACAAGGTCATGCCCTGTGGCCTCAAAAACGACGACGCCACATACCAACGCTTGATGGATAGAGTATTCCAACCGCTCCTGGGCAAGTCAGTAGAAGTATATGTCGACGACATCATTGTCAAGTCCCCAAATGAGAGACAACACTCCGCGGATCTAACAGAGGTCTTCAAAGCCTTGCGGACATACAACATTAGGCTCGACCCCGAAAAATGTACATTCGGAGTAGACGGCGGGAAATTCCTGGGCTTCATGCTCACACAGTGCGGGATCGAGGCCAACCCCGAAAAATGCCAAACCATCATTGATATGAGAAGCCCCGCGAATATCAAAGAGGTACAGCGGCTAGTGGGTAGACTAACCGCCATCTCATGCTTCCTCTTGAAATTGGCAGATAAAACCAAAGCAATGATCCAACTCCTAAAAAAGTCGACCAAGTTCGCCTGGGACGACACCTGCGAACAAAATTTCAATACCTTGAAGCAACTTCTCACCACCCCCCCGGTCTTGGCCAAACTGGACCCCTCCCTCCCCCTTATAATATACATAATCGCTTCAGCGAACGCAGTCAGCTCCGCACTCGTCCAAGAGAAGGATAATACCCAACAGCCCATATACTTTACCAGCTGCATCCTCCAAGACCTAGAAACACGGTACCAAATGGTTGAGAAAGTAGCTCTGGCAATCATAACAACCGCACATCGCCTACGACCATATTTTCAGTCACACACAATCATTATCAGAACGGACCACCCCATACAAATAATCCTGCAAAAACCAGATCTAGCAGGCCAGTTATCTTCTTGGGCCATCGAATTGTCAGAATTCACTATCCGTTACGAGCCGCACGGACCCATCAAAGCGCAATGCCTAACAGACTTTGCCAACGACCTACAAGAGCAAACCCCCCAAGACACCTGGTGGACCATGCACATGGAAGGCTCCTCGAACCCGTTGGGCGCCAGTGCAGGAGTGGTACTCGAAGGACCCGGCAATGTCCTTATAGAACAATCTTTGCGCTTCAGCTTCAAAACGTCCAACAACCAAGTCGAGTACGAGGCCATAATAGTCGGCCTCAACCTGGCACAAGACGTTGGCGCCCGTAGACTCTTGTGCAAGACAGACTCCAAGCTCACCATAGGACACCTCAATGGTGAATACCAAATCAAGGACCCCACGCTCGCGTAATACTACCACATGGTAATGTCCCTAACCGAACACTTCGACACCTTCCAAATTCAACAGGTACCACGAAGCAACAATACCCGAGTAGACATCCTCTCCAAGCTTGCCAATACCAAAAAGAAAGGACGTTACAAATCACTCCTGCAACACACCCTAACCACACCTTCCATTGAGCAACATAACCAATGCTTAAACATCACCACCACCTGGATGGAACCATTCATCAAATACTTGGAAGAAGGAGTTACCCTGGCAAACGAAGAAAAGGGGTGGACTCGAAGAGCGGCACGATACACCCTAATTGGGGGAGAACTATTTAGAAGAGGTTTCAGTAAACCCTTGCTCAAGTGCATAACCCGCGAAAAGGCCGACTATGTCATGCAAGAGATACACCAAGGCATCTGCGGCTACCACTCAGGCCCCAAAACCATGGCTGCTAGGATATTACGTGCCAGCTACTACTGGCCTATAATAGAAGAAGACTGCACAACATATGTCAAGAAGTGCATCCAATGCCAGAAGCATGACCCTATAACACACATGCACCAGGAGGAACTCCACCATGTCTCTTCACCATGGTCGTTCTCAAAATAGGGGATGGACATAATCAGCCCTTTTTGCACCAGGAAAGGGCCAAGTCAAGTTCCTTCTTGTCGCGGTCGACTACTTCTCCAAGTGGATCGAAGCATAACCATTAGCCACCATAACAGCCAACCAAGTCCAGCGCTTCGTCTGGAAGAACATCATTTCCCGCTATAGCATCCCCCACATGATCATAACCGACAACGGTCACCAATTCATAGACAAAGGCCTCGCCGACTTCTACCGCAATTTGAAGATCACCCATATAACAAGCTCTGTCGAACACCCGCAAACCAATGGACAAGCTGAGGCTGCCAACAAGATCCTCCTCGGGCAACTGAAGAAACGGTTAGATGGGGCCAAAGGCAAATGGCCAGGCAAATTACTCGAAGTACTTTGGGCATACAGATGCACCCCCCAGTCTTCAACCCATGAAGCGTCGTACACTCTAGTATACGGAACTGACGCCGTCATCCCAGTAGAAGTCGGGGGGAACCCTCCATGCGGCAACAACACCACGACACACAATCAAACGCCGACTGCATGAGCACACACCTCGACCTTCTGTACGAAATGAGAGAAAAGGCACGAATTCTGGATTTGGCAGCCAAGTCGAGAGCAGCTAGAAGACACAACTCCAAGTTAATACCGCGTTCTTTCCACAAAGGAGACCTCGTGTGGGGAATGGCCAGCAAAGCCCGCAAGCACGAAGGCAAGTTCTCGCCCAACTAGGAGGGCCCGTTCCGAGTACTTAAAGAAGTAGGCAATGAAGCCTATCACTTGGAAAAACTATCCGGGGAGCCGCTTCCCAACACCTGGAACGTCTCCCATCTTAAATTCTATTTCAGTTAAATTTTACTTGTAATCGGATGTACTCTTTCCTAGCTTGGCATTTTTTCCCTAAGGAGGGTTTTGGCCAGGAAGGTTTTAATGAGGCATCCACCCTTCAATAAAATGCAAGTTTATCACTATTTTGTCTACATTAACTCCTAGCCACTACTCTAAGTGCCGCTGGTCGAACAAGCTAATTCCTAGCCACTACTCTAAGTGTCGCTAGTCGAACAATAAGCAAACATTCCTAGCCACTGCTCTAAGTGTCGCTAGTCGAACAATAAGTAAACATTCCTAGCCGCTAATCCAAATGTCGCTGGTCAAACGACATAAACATTCCCAGCCACTAACCCAAGTGCCGCTGGTCGAACAACAGAAAAGCTCCCAACCACCGCTCCAGGTGCCGATTGGTCGAGCAAATAACCCCCAACAAATTAAACAAGCATACACCGACGTACATTTTAATATAAGAACTTAACCCCATATCTAACCAACAACACATTAAGGGCCGAAAACACAAACATCAACTAAACGGATCTAAGTAACAAACCAGAAATTACTTTCATTTTCATAAATTTTGAAGATTACTCGATACATATTCATCACAATACAATGACAATCCAACCCCTAAAAGGCTAAAAGGCACACTAGCCCCAAAAACAAGCCGGCAACAAACTAGCATACCCAAACTACAATTTTCAGTCCCCATTTACATAAACAAAAAACAAAAAGTTTCAGCGTCCTCGCCTCCAGTATCTACACTAAATTACTCTTCAGCGTCATTCACCTCCTCACAAACCACGACTTCTTCTGCCCCATCAGACTTCATTCGCTATGATCGCCGCCTCCTACTTAGCCTTGAGTCGGCTAATTTCTGCGACGTCCAGCATGCGATTATCATACACATCCAGATTAACATTAAAACGGCAATCCGTCACAGAAACTTCCCGGTAGAGGAACTCGGCCTACCTAAGAGCCTTCCGAAAGCCATTAGCATGCTCATTGTACACGGCCTGTTGAAGACCAAAAACTTCACTAGCGGCTTCCTCGGCAGCAGCATCTTTGGCGGCATTCACCCCATCCAACTCCACCTGCTTCGCCTTCAACTTTTTCTCTAATCCCACAACACTCCCCTTCAATCTCTTCACCTCAGCCTCCAACTTCGTCTTCTCATCTGCCCAAGCCACCTATTCACGATCCCTCTGGACTTTTAACGCAGCAACCTCCTTGGCTAACTTTTTCTTATCACCCGCGGCCAACTCCTCCTACAACATTGTAGCAACCCGCCAGCTCAAAACCATGCCGCGAGCCAAGTACTCACTCATGGCCCACATAGTCAACCCCGGATCAGCAGCCTCCACAACAGTCACCTCCTCATCACTCAACTTCAGCTCCAAGCCTTTTCTCATTTAAATCTTGGCCTTCTCAAAACCACCAAGGTCAGGATTACTCGACCCATTGGACCCAACACCATCGGTCTTCGCGAGGGCCCTCAACCTCTTGCGATCCTTCCCAACACCCTTCATTTTCGAGGGAGCCGGCCTCTTCGCAACTGGAGGCCGATAGCTATCCACGACAAGACCCACAAGATTTGGAGCTTGCAACTGTCCCTCACCCTTCGCAGCGTTGGCCATCTTGTCTCTGATCTTGGCGAACAAATCCACTTCTCCACCCACCTTCTTCACATGATGAGCCATCACACTTGCACAAAACCAAATTTTTCAGATTAGTCCAACACAGAACCAACAACAATGTCAGAACATACCGCATAAGTCGTGGCCAGGATTATCTGTCAAGTAACAACAAAAAACCCATTTCCCCGGCACCCTAGTCGGCAGCGTCTCTGGCACCTCCACTACCCTCCGGCTATCCGCATCCAAGGCCTCTTTAGCCACCGCATCCCTTCGAGCAGGCGCACCCGTCCAATAAAACGGAAATTTTGGCCGCCCCTCATCATCATAATACAACAACCTTCCGGCCGGCAGCACCCTCACTCAAAAAAAGCCATCTTTAAACTTCTTAAAAGACTGCGTAAAGCTGTCTAACAAGCTAATTCTCGGCCTCCCAACTAGCGACACCCACGACCGCGAATCCCTCAGACGCGTAACATAGAAATACAAAAAGCTCTCGGGAGTCGGCGAAAAATACAGCGCCCTACAAATAAGCCGGAAAGCTTGCAGACTCCCCCAGCTATTAGGATGCAATTGCGTTGGCGTAACATTCAACAGGCGCAGAACCCCCATCATAAACTCGTCTAACGGCAAACGAACATGCAGCTTCGTAAACATACAAGCGTATATGTAGAAAAAGTCACCCTCCAACCCCTCGCGACCATGACACACGACCTCCACAGAACTCACCCGCTCAATAGCCACCGTACTCGGATCAGGCCCCCTTTCAAACAAATAGATGTTATTCATCCAAGACCTCAAAAGCCTAGACCATCGGTACTTCGAGGAGCAGGACCTCACCCCCTCAGACACCCACTCATACCCATCCCTCCTCGGCTAAAGCGACTTGGCATGCTCACTAGCCGGATCCTCACGCACCTCCCGCTCAACCTCAATATGCAACGTCTCCGACGAACTCAAAAATTCTAACCTAAGTCCACCAAAACTCACCCCCGAATCACCACAATTAGAACCACTAGAAGATGTAGTCGACATACCTCACAAACCGGCTAAGCAGCAAACGACACATGCACACCAACTGACAAACAAGCAGCAACGCAGGAAACCCAAACAAGACCAACAACTAAGAGGGACGAAAAATGACAAATGATCCACTCCTATTTAAAGCACATAGTCAACTTTCCACCTTCCACCAAACCTCCTCAAAGCCCAAGGCCCAACCACCAAAAATCACCTCGAAAAACTCACTCTAACACCAATCAAGCTAATCAACAGTCACGTCTTTTCACCTCACCTAACCCCTGACCAAGTGTCAAAGCAAACAGTACCACTCAACTCACACCTCATAAGAGATACCGGTCGAGCTACCGGAACAACTCGGCCAACGTTGACCAAAGACAACGGCCCACCATCACACCACATCCGTATATGCTCTACGTCACTTCTTACCTCTAGACTGGGAGGCTGGTATACTCACAGGGTACACGACCAAAGACCACAAATGAAATTTGCAAAATAATCTATACGTCACTTCTTGCCTCTAGACTGGGAGGCTAATGTCCCAACCGTACATGAGTACACGGCCCTCAGCAGACATGATGGCCGCCTACCACGCAAGGACGCTTCCATCTGGAACAACACGGCCCTCAGCAGGCATGATGGCCGCCTACCACGAAAGGACACCTCCACATGGAGAACACGACCCTCAACAGACCTCAACCAACCATTTTACGCAGGCGCCTTCTTCTTGAGAGCACGGCTTACAGCCAAACCCCATGGCCGCTTGCCCTGTGAAAGGCATCCCTCTGAAAAAGAAGACCACCCTCGACGCATCTCATGGCCGAATACCGAACACCGCCAACCCTCGGAGGACCCCCTAGTAAATTCCCTCCTTAACATTGGACCCTAGAATAGCCAAAAGAGAAATATTGGGCCCAAAGGCCCATCGAAGGTAGGACCCACAGGTAAAAAGGTATAAATAGCACACTGTTCTATGCATTGATTATGCATTAAATTATTCTCTGAAACCCTGACATCACCAGTGCTGACTTAGGCATCGGAGTGTCTTTTGCAGGTCCCCTACGCCGTCCTCAAGCCCCGTTGGAAACAAGAGAAGATCGACCCGAAGTAAGACTCCCAAGACCCTTGATCGATTTGAGGACTACAGACCTCGGTTCCGTAAGAACAATCATAATGCCATTTAGATCCTTCACACCCATCCACTCCATGGGTTGTAGCTGTGCAAAGGGAGAATCATGGTTGTGGTTGCCAATGGAAGAAGGTGTTGCTTTGGATAGGGACCTATGGAGAGAGGGGTAACTCATTGAATGATGAAAAAGATGTTCAAAGATTCATACTGGCAGTTTGAAAAAGATTCTGATCGAGGTCTGGGTGAAAGGGCAGAAAGTTTGTCTGAATTCATTCATAGTGTTCTATTTTAATTTTCTTAAATTTGTGAAATTGGAGGCTATAGACAAGGAAAGACAAACTTATAAAAGAGAAAAATAAAGAAAAATCAAGGTTCCTGTGAAATGTTTCAAATTATGATTGAATCTTTGATTGAAGAATCTGATCCAGGAGACGAAATAGCTAGCTAATGGAATGCTTGCAATACAGTTTATTGGAAATGCATATATCAATCTGCAAATAGAATAGAAAGTACCCAAACAAGTTTTCTAAATTTTGGAACAATGATAATGAAAACTGTTTTTCTGAAAATAAAAATGGAAATCATTTTCTCTAA
>Ga0099823_1008327_pt1 | contig 10555 bp, 10 predicted proteins | sample CowpearedBW_FD_76831 | JGI IMG/M metagenome (GOLD analysis project Ga0099823, IMG submission 76831) | Root nodule microbial communities of legume samples collected from California, USA - Cow pea red BW | ecosystem: Host-associated > Plants > Roots > Nodule | place: USA: California | collected... | reverse complement strand
TAAAATTCGCAAGTATTTCCTACAAAATTTTATACAAAATATTTTACAAAAAGATTGACAGCAATTTCGTGCAAATTTTTTTTTATAACAAAATTTATAAGTATTTCCTACAAAAAAAATTCAAAACAAAATTGACAGGAAATATGAGTTTTTTTAGTAGTGAAACTTTCAATGACATTGAATCACCCCAAATCAGTTTCAGGCCTTTCTCCTTTCCATAGTATTAGAAAAGAACTGGTGCAACTTCCTCCCAAAACAAAACAATTTTTGTGACCAATGTGAGACATCTTAACATCCACCTTCCTCCATAGGATTGAATATTTGGAGCGTAAATTCTGCAGTGGCTTAAATTCAGGACTGAAGCAAGTATAAAACTATATTAGAAATGAATGAGGCACAACTTAACACCTAAAGCTAGCTGAGGTGAAAGGATCATTTTAGCCCGACCCGCATTTGACCCTCCAATAATGGGCCAGATGGCCTATCAGACAAAAACGGACCAGCAATCTTAACCCACCCTGCCACAGGATAGACCAAACTGCCACTTTTTTTTTTTATTTTTTAATTAAAATTTGTTTATATATACATATAAATGAATATTAAAAACATATTTAATCATATAAATATTTTCTAAACTTTTAATTGATTAATGAATATTTTTAATTAGATAAATTAAAATTAAAATTAAAATAATTATTATATTTACATGTTAAATTATCCTTATATAACTAATGATTGGAACTTAATTTGTAAGTGTTAATGATTTAAATTAAAATACTATTGCATATTTTCATTTTTAGAAAAAATATAATATAGAAAAGTTAATCTTTTAAATTGTTTTTTATTTTAATTTTTAAATTAATAAAAAAGCAGGCTGGGGTTGGCTGGTCTGTCTTTGATCCGCCAATTTGACAGTCCATCTGATTAGTGGACCGGGCAAAACAGACTGGTGGGTTTAAAATTTCAACTTGGCCCTTCCTGTTTTGGGCGGGTCTTGGCCTACTTTACTACCCCTAGTCTTATGAAGAGGGATTTAATCTATTTCAAGCTGATGGGGGATATCTTGATGAAAATCCTCTAAAAGATGGCTCTCTACCTATAGTTATCAGGCTTACAATAATCTTGGGTATATGGTAAAATTCAAGTGTGCAGTACACTATTCATGCAAGTATATGGTACGTAAGGCGTATATATATTGTGTGAAATGGCTTTGTTGCAGATTTTTATACTTTGCCTTAGGTTTCTTTTTCTTGCATTCTCAAACCCATTGAAACTTACCAAGAAAACTACAATAATGCTATGAAAAAAGGGAAGATTTATCATTTTAGTTTACAACCATCATCTACAAGACAAGTGTTGTTCCATTGGGTGATGGTGGCTACATGAATCACATGATGCCATTTGGCTCAGTTAAATATGAAATCCTTTGACATATTATTCACTATACGATTCCTTTTGACAACTTCTTCCAATGACCCTCCTTGTCTCTCTCTCTCTCTCCCTTCTCACAGGACTAAAATAACCATGCAATCTACTCCCTTAACCGGTGCTTCTATTGACCTTCTTTATACGTGTTGAACTAATTTTCTGCATCTTTTCCTGAATTAGTGTTACACCAATATCTGCTCATATATAATCATTTCATATCGTCTCCTTTCTTGTGTAGCCATATATAAACATTTGATTTGAGCATTCTCATTATGCTATTCTCATTTCTCTTTTGATCCCAATGTAGTTCAACTAGTATAGCTGGGTGATTAACAATATGATAAAACCTGCTTTTGAGCTTTGTAGGTTCTTTGTTGATCGTAATTGACCTTGATGCTTTTCTTCATGTGTAGAAAAATGTCAAGGTTGTTGCCCTGAGGATTCTTGAGCACATATTCAAACAGTACAATGTTAATTTCCAAGAAGTTTCTACTGTACAGGCTTTTGAAATATCTGTGGTTAGTATTTGCTCTGAATTTTTATATAAAAAACATTAGTAGCTAGTCATTTCAATTATGGACAAAACGTTGGAGCTACTAGAACTGATATTTTTTCTTTTAAATTCTTCTGCAAATAATTTGAATTCTTACTACCTTGTCCTTGTTTATTGGTTTAAGCTCCCCGATTGTTCATAATGCATGTCTGTCTCAAACTAGGTATGGCTAGCAACAGTTAGTTCTTGAGAACTTCTTTTAGCTTATGCTTTTTGTAGCATATTTTCTACACTTGTTATGAATTTTGGGAAACTGCTGGAATGTTGTGTGAACTTTTATGAATGTTTTGACTGCTAAGTTATGGTAATTTTTTAGGTAGGGCATAGCTTCCTTTAAAAGAAAATTAAGAATTCCAGAAATCTCAAAATAAGCTGAGAATTCACCATTCATTTTCTCTTTTTCTGTCTCAAATCACAGTGTATGGTTGGTCGAAAATCATGTTTGAGTTCAATTTGCCTACTGCACCAAATATGTTGCAAAAGGTGTTTTGGGCTGTCATTTTTGCTCGCTGCTGTTTGTGACTACTTGTTTTGGAGAAAACTTTGTGAAACCAATATTACTAGTCATAAAGCATTATATCATAGTTGTGTGATTAAACTTGTATCTCAGTGTTGGCTAGCAGCATCTTTGTTGAAACATGACATTGATAAGAAGGATTCACTCACTCTAGCAAAACTGTACTTGAATTTCAATTCCACTGAAGAGGAAGCCACCGATGTCTACTCAGAACTTTGGAGACATTTTCTAATTATATACAAAATGGACTGTGTGTTGAGAAATATAATATAAATGGTGCTTCAGAAACTAACGTGCCCGAGCTGAATGATTTGACCGAGGAAAAGCAGAAGGCTTTTCTGGATACTTGTGTTACAGAACTCGTGAAACCTATCACGAATGAACTTGATCTTCAAATGAAATCTCCCACTACAGTGGTTTCATGTGACCAGACTTCTACTCATGAAATTTGTTCATTTCCTAAGACACCTGCAAGTATTCCTGTGGAAGCAATTGCTCTTTCCTCGGAGTTTGGCTCAGAAAATGACGTCATGGAATCTACACCCTTAATAACTTCAGAAGATTCAGCTCTTGAGCACGGAGGCAATGATGTCAACCCTCGTACTGATTATTTGGAAAAACAGAGTCCTATTAGAAGTACAGATATTACACAATCTGATGGCAAAGTTTGCGAAGATCCTCAAATTTTAGTGAATGAATTGGCTGCTATTGAGAATTTTATGAATATGCCTACTCATTCTTTGCAGCTTGAAAGTGTTGAGGCAAATGCTGTAACTTCCATTGGTTCTGCTGTTCCTGAGGCCAGCCAGTGGGGCAGTGTAATGAGTCCTGTATGTGATGAGCCAACTGGTTTGAAGTTTGCTGAGACAACCTTTCCAAATACACAACCATCGGATGCTAATTTGTGGTCGTTGCCTCTGGTTAGTAGTTTTTGTACAAAAAGCCTTTTGGTGTTATTTTTCAAGTTTTTATTGATTATCTGTGTTTTAGAAACAAAACAACAAACTGTGGTCATTTCTTGTGTTGCCTCGTGAACATGACAACAAACTTGAAAGTCATTATGTACATCACTTGGGTGGTTAAGTTTGTAATTCGTTCTTCTAGATGACCCTAGTTTCTAGCCAAACATTTTTTCGAACAATCCAGGCTTTCCTTTTTCTTCCGTTTTCATTTACATTTCTATTGGATAATTATGTTGAGCTTGTGGTTTAGCTACATGTTTAGCGTAATGGTCTTGAGCAAAGGTGATATATAGCTTTTTTAGTTATTATTTAGTAATGTGAAAGCATCTACTATCAGATTCTTCAACATGTTAAAGGAAAAAGGATCTATCTCACTTAAAATTGTTTAGAGGGGTCCTTTTCTTCTAACAACAACCACATTAGCAGCTCTTTGTGAACATAGTTTTACACTTCCTTTAAAATAAAATGATAATCCAATGTTGTCAAGACTCAAAAGATGAAGATCATACTTGGAGTTGGGAGGGGGAGCATTGTTGCAATATCGCAAAACATAGGATGGTAATAAGGATCATAAGATTCTATGATATAAAACATTCCACATGCAGGATTGAGAAGCTTGCTTGATCCTATGATCTTGCTGCTGCAATTTTGCTTCAATCTCACCCCAGTCCAATTTCATGTTTCATATAGCTATATAGTGAAGACTATCGCATGTGCTCTGAGGTTGATACTTCCAGGGATGACATGGTTGACCATGGCTAGGGTGAAGAAACTGAATAGGAGTAGAAGACTGATGCTGTAACAAATGCATTTGTTTAGGAAGCAGAGATTGGTACTTGAAAACGCAGATTCTCAGACTTGGGCTTCACGTCAAATTTGTAGCACCCTTGGCATTAAACTGAACGTCTACCTTTTCCACCAGCACAACCTCTGATATGGTTCTGAGTACAGCTTAATAAGCAAAGCTATTCCACATTACAGTTACAATCCAACTAAGTCTTACTAGGAGTTAGTTAATCACAAGTAGCAGGAGAGACCCATATATACACTAACAGGGGAAGAGAATTGGATAATGCTGAGGGAAATAAGATAGGGGAGGGGCTTGAATGAGTGTATACTTTTGGGGACGGGGAGTTATTAGAGTGTTTCAGACTTTCAAGAGAGGAGGGGACTTTGGTAAGCGAGGAGTACACACTTCCCTATAATGTTCATTCCTATTTTTGATCTTTAGTTTTCCTTAGTCTATTGTGCTCATATTTGTCTGTGTTTTCTGGTTTAGTAGTTTCCTGTGCTGTAAGGAGCCTCTCTATTGAATTGTTTGACTTAGAGGTTACTGAAAAGAAAGATTTTCTTTATTATTCTAACAGAAATAGAATTATTTTTATTTTATCATAATAAATAAGATAAAATGGTCATGGGATGCTTATTTGGAGTGCTCTGAAAATATCCTCATCATATGCATTCACACCTGTTTCTCGTATCTTTCAGATGGCAATGTCATATATTCCATCTTTTCCGGAGCTCAATTCAGGTAGTGCTGTCACGCCTCTAGATGATATTTTTAATCATAGTCGTGAGGATCATTGTCACATTCACGAGGCTGAAGTAATATTGGAAGCACCAAATGACGCTGTGGAACCAGTTAACTCTTCCTTTGGTTCACCTGTGATACTGCAACCCTTCACAAGTGTGCCCATGAATGAAAATAGGACACATGTACCTGACAGCTTTACTATTCCTGGATATATGAACAGTGATTATATTCAACATCACCATGTGGCATCTGAAATATCCGACGTTGCCTATCTAGACTCGCTACTGGATGAAATGGACATAATAGAAAACACAAATGAAGAAGCCTTCATAGATCCACTACTAATTGCAATGGAGAGAATAGAAAAGGATAAAGAAGAAGCCTTCAAGATACATGAAAAGAAGGTATGAGCAGCAATCCATTTCTTTCTTTATCCCCACATTTTTCTTAAATCATAATCTTTGATTCTGATTCCTTCCAATTCCTTCTAGCTTACATTTATTTATCTGTGAAGCAGATATCGCAGCTCCGATCTGAATATAAAGAGGAAGTTGAAAAATTGAATGAAAAGTACAGGATTTTGCTTCAGAATGTTGATACTGAAGCAGCACTCAAAAAAATGGAATTTGAGACACAATGTAAATTAGTGTCAAGCAGTGAGGAATTAGCTGAAGTTTGGATCCATAATATGCTTCATGATTGTGAAATGGTCGTGGGACAATGCTCAGAACAAGGTATCGAGATCATGGTTTGTATATTTATTGAGTCTGTTAATTATCCATTTAGTGTATAATAGTCATTAGATAGAATAGAAACAGATTAGCGAGATTAATGGAAAGAAGTCTACATTAATTATTCCATTAGTAATCACCCATCTTCTTTACATTAGAATCCAACGCACCAATCCAGATTTAAATGTAGTCTAGACTCATTTACTAACTTATGAACCCTGTTTTTCCTAAACATAATTCTTTCAGCTGTTTACCAACCCTGATTTTTAAGTTTAGTTGTTTGTACCTTAACTGCATAATTATTGATGTGGTGAATGCAACTTTGCGTGCCTATTATTTCTATTTCATGCATATGCAACTCCTGGATCTACTTAGTAGTCTTCTTCTTCCCTTCTGCAGAGGGAATTCCCAGTTCTCATCAAGTTCACTCATAATTAACCCATCCTTGTTCACTCCCACTGTGATGGTCGAGGTCAATCCAGAAGAAATCATAGTCAATCCTCGGACAGGACAACCATTCCAGAAGAAATCAACCCCCTCAGAGCATGCTTTGATCCCATGATTCAGTTGTGCAACGATTTCCCATGATGGCTATGGTGTACTTGTCCCCTCTGCAGCTGCTTCATCTTATGCAGCAATTTTGCCTTGACATTATGTACAAATTGCAACCTTAGTATCATTTAGAAGAACCAGGTAAAACATGCTGGTGGGGCGTGTCCTGTAAAACACTAGGCTGATGTATTTGTACATCAAATTTTGAACCACTGTAATCGTCTGGTGAAATGAATGTAAATATGCTATATCACTGAACGACTTTTAAAATTGTCTCTGCTATGTGCTCCCCAGTATATGAAACAGGAAAAATATACTATTGTTAGAAAATAAAAAAATTATTATGTTAGAAATACAAAAATCATTAAGTAAATGCTTAAAGTGGTTTAAATTATTTAGTAAGGTTTAATATTATGCACACGCTAGAGGTTTCAATCCAATGGATTGAATGAGTTAACCTTGTAATCTTAAGAGTCTCTTGATAAGAAATTGAAGTCTTATTCCATTTTAAGGAATAAAACGAGAAATGAAAAAGCTTTATAAAAGCAAAATTTGAACATGGGGAAAGTCATCAGCACTAAATTTATTAGTATTATATTGTTCAGAAATACTATGAACTGATAAAAATGATAATGCCACAACCTATCACCAAAGAGGGGAGGACAAGGCCTATTTAACAGTTGTAGGTTCAGCAGTAGTGAGAAGAAAATAGGGATAAAGACACGATTTGACAATGTCTGACATGGATCTAGTTTGCATTTGGTGAATGGATTGGGAAGTGGAAGGAACAATAGGAGCATGATGTGCAGTCGTGGAAGGAAGAAGAGGTAAGTCAATGGCTAGATGAGTGTGGTAATTCATTGGAGGAATTATCAGGACAAGGTGGAGGTGACTCAGGAGAGGAAAAAATAGATGTTCAACAACACCATTTTTATATGATGAGTGTGTGAACAATTAGTTTATGATGAATCCCAACAGATTGGAGAAAACGAGTTAGAGGCCTAAACTCACCTATCCAATTTGTTTGAACTTCTTTAATTTTCTGGTTTAATTGCAGGTTAACATGGGTTTTAAATTGTTTGAACACTTGCAATGCATCAAATTTGTGCTTGAAAAAATAAATCCAGGTATATCAACTATAAGCATCAACAAAGAAAATGTAATAATTGTATCCTAGGGATGATGGAATGTAGGATGGTCCCCAAAGATCACAAAAAGAAAGTTGCAGGGGACGACTAAACATAGTTAAAGAGGGTTGAGAGTTAAATTGATGAGATTTCCCGTACAACATGAAACAAATAAGTCAATATATCTTTTATTTACTGAAGAGATATTACAACATCTCAGAACATTATGTAAAATAGTAGAGGAAGGTTGGCCTAGTCTATGGTGCCACAAAGAATATCAAGTAACGGTTGGAGATGATGTAGGAGTGGATGATGATTACTGGTGTTAAAAATGGAGTGTCAGGACAGATGACAGTGAGAGGGTCTGGGTGAAGGATGAAATGGAAGAGAAGAAACTAGTATAACCCATTTGGACCAAGATATCTCGTAAGAAGAACAGATTGATTAACCTGTGACTTGAAAAAATAAGTAGATGAGTCAAATCCAAAATAGATATGGTTATCTTCTGCAAATTTACTAACACTCACAATTTTTACTCATGGAAGGAATGTGTAAAGTATTTTTCAGATAAAGTGTGACATGAGGTTTAATATGTTAGAAAAAAGTGGCAGAACCAAAAACGTGTAGAGGCAAACCTTGTCCATTCCCTAGAAAAACATTGGCATCTGCTGGAGTAGGTATGGCTTCCACAAGATTGTTAGGATCAAAAGTGACATGATGCAAAGCTCTTGAATCAATGAGGAGATGGATTGGCAGGAATGAGAGGTGGAGAATTAGACGGTGCTGCATATAAAATTGTGGTTGACCCTAAGGATGTGAAAGTTGCAACTCGAACGATGATTGAGATATCACATTTGGATTGGTGTAGAGGGAAGCCCATTATGGCCACTGCGACAACCTCGATTGCCTTTACCACGATGAACATAACCACCACGATGAAAAGGATGAGGAGAATAAGTCTGAGATGAAGCAGATGATGCTTGAGCAAGCTGAACAGTAGGAACATAAACTGTTTGTGAATTTGCCTGATTGAAAGAGAAATTGTCACCAGATTGTTTAAACTTCTCAATTCTGGCTTCCTAGGCGACAAGTAGAAATTTAATTTCATCATAAGAGAACAAATCAAGTTTGTTATTGATTAACGATATGAAGGATTCATATTCAACTAACTGGAAGCCCTTCAATTAGAATGTCGAGCTGCTCATTTTCGCAGTCAGGATCACCAATGAAGTTAAGAGAATGAAAATTTGTTTTGAGACGGAGTAAAAACCCAGTGATATAGAATAGGAGAAGAGAACCAAGGAGGGAAAAGTGGATGTGTTGGGAATGTCAGCAATAGAAAACAAAAATTACACTCTGGAATTTTACTATAATATTAAATTACAAGGTCCTATTTGACATGTAGGAAACATTAGAATAAGGCTTTCCGTATAGATTTACTAAAAGGCTTGTCAAACCAATTGATTATGGTTTCACTTGCATAAGTACAGAGAAAAAATTTATAAAAGTGACAGTAAAATTAACAAATTGGAAGAGGAGCTCCATTCCACTCCCCGAGGCATTCCAGAAGAGGATCAATGATTTTACCCTGGCATATCGCTGTGAATAATTTGTCAAACTCTTCACCTGGTGACTTCACCTTTTCTCCAGTTAGCAGGCCAGTCCCTAACTCCTCTCTCACAAACTTGTAGAGTGGGTAAGATCTGCATTCTTTGATCTTGTTTGGAATTGCAGCTTTGCCACTCTCATAAGCAGCCCTTGCACTTTCAACCTCCTTTGGCAAGATGGTCTTCAACTCCTCCTCAAAGGTTGCAATCTTTTGAAAGATTGATGTGTTAACGTCCTTCTCATTCTCTGCATTTGCCAGGGCATGGTCTACAAGCACTTGCCTTAGTTTTTGCATCAATGGGTATGTACCACTGCATGCGTCATCTATGTACGAAAATACATACTCCCTGTCAACCACTTTCAGCAGATCCTTTTCGCAAAATCTTGAAGGGTGGAGTTCTCCGTTGCCACCTGTGGTGAGGGTCCTCTTGGAAACTTGACTCACAGTGTTCTTCACCGAGCTTTTCAAATTCTCCTCCAAATGCCTCAAGTCAATTGCTTGGCAAAGTGCCATCAAGAAGGAGGAAGACATGAGCTTAAGGATCTCAATAGATTCATTTGTCTTCCTAGCTGAAATCAAACCAAGAGAGTTCACGTCTTGGTTGTGTTGCTCAGCACTTTGGACATGGCTTGTAACTGGATTTGCGAGATACTGGAGTTCGGAGCAATAGGAAGCCATGGCAATTTCAGCTCCCTTGAAACCATAATCCAAGCTGGGATTTCTGCTAGCAGTGAGATTTGAAGGCAGACCGTTGTTGTAAAAATCATTGACAAGCTCGGAGAATTGAGCAAACATGAGTTTGCCAATGGATGCAAGAGCCAAACGTGTGTTGTCCATGGAGACTCCGATCGGGGTTCCTTGGAAATTACCACCATGCAGTGCCTTGTTCCTTGAAACATCAATGAGAGGGTTGTCATTCACAGAGTTAATCTCTCTCTCGATTGACTTGGTGGAGAAACGGATGACTTCAATGAGAGGACCAAGCCACTGAGGTGAAGTTCTGAGGGCGTATCTATCTTGTTTAGGCTTTTGCAAAGGATCAATTTCGTGGAGCTTCTTAGCATCCTTCATGTAGGAACTTCCATCCAAAATGTGCTCCATGATGGCAGCAGCCTCAATTTGACCAGGGTGGTGCTTTAACTTGTGTGTCAAATGATCAGTGAACTCGGGCTTTCCTTGCATCACTTCGGCAAAAATGGCTGATAGAACTTCAGACAACACAGCCAGTATATTTGCCTCAAAGAGAACTATAGAAGCCATGCCAGAACCAACAGCCGTGCCATTAACAAGGGCAAGGCCTTCCTTGGGCTGCAATTCAAAGAACTCAGAATTGATGTGAGCCGATTCAAAAGCTTGCTTGGCATTAAGTACTTCCCCAGAAGGTCCAACAGCTTTGGAGTTGGGTCTGCCAGTTAGCAAACCAGCAATATAGGAAAGTGGAACAAGATCTCCAGAAGCTGTGATTGTACCACGAAGAGGCAAGCATGGGGTAACGTTGTTGTTAAGGAGCTTGGTGATGGCTTCCAAGATTTCAAATCTGAT
>Ga0099823_1008326_pt1 | contig 10555 bp, 5 predicted proteins | sample CowpearedBW_FD_76831 | JGI IMG/M metagenome (GOLD analysis project Ga0099823, IMG submission 76831) | Root nodule microbial communities of legume samples collected from California, USA - Cow pea red BW | ecosystem: Host-associated > Plants > Roots > Nodule | place: USA: California | collected... | reverse complement strand
TATTCCATTTTATCATAAAATATGTGAGAGAAACATTAAATATTCTAAAAGAAGACCTTGTTGATCAGTTTTATTATCTAAGACAAAAAAATAAATAAATAGATTTTCCTTAATCAAGAGAAACGCAAAATAGATTTTCTTAAAAAAAAAAACTTGAAAGACAAATAAAACCTTTTAAAAATGAAATACCAAATAGTAAATTATTAAAAATATGAGACCAAAAAGAAATTCAGACTAATTCTCTCTCTCTTTTTTTTAACCCAGGTTCTGTTGGGTGTCTTATAAAAGGAAGAGGTATTGTGTCTGTTGAGTTAATTGTGGTGTGTTGTGTTTGAGGTATTGTGTCGAGTAAGGTAATTCACAATTGCTCTCTCTCTATCTCTTTCTGATTTCTTCACTTGATTTCTCAATTACAAATGCATATCATGTCATATAATACAAATTTAATAACAAAACAACACGATCCGTTTTACAACTCGTTCAATCGCGTTGCCCTCATCCTGTTTGTGAAAATGCTCACTTAAACTCGTTCTCGATGGTTGTGTTTTCGGCGTGATTAGCATGCTCCGTTCATCGCTCCGGTCGTTCTCGACGTCGGCGAGGGCGTCAAAGCAGCTGGAGAACCACAAGTTCCTCCCTCCGAACTCCTTCCTGGGAAGCTGGAAGGCGCCGCGGGACCCGAAGGAAGCGGAGGCGAAGCTGGCGATGCTGAGAAGGGATTACGCGAAGCAAATGAAGGAGGTTCGAAAAGAGTACATAAGAGAGATGGAGGTGATGAAGATTGAGAAGGAGCGCAAGGACGAGGCTCGCAGGGAAGCCCTCAGAATCGCCAACGAAGAGCGCAAGAAGCTCAAGGTTCAAGCCGCTCAGCTCAGAGCCCAAGAACGCGACATCGAACGACAGCAGTTTCGACAAATGCTGGTATGTTGATATGTTCCTCCAATCCAATTGTTGTTTGGACAAAACTTATATGAAATTCGTTATTGGTACAATTTATTTTTGCCACAGCTTCTGTGCATAGTATATGTTCGCATTCAATATCAGCATAGGTTACTGATGCGATACTTCAATTTTGATTAGAGTACAGCGCTAAAAAACTCATAAGTATGCTTGCTGAAAAGTTAAAATGAACCTGGATTTTCCGGCATGTCAAATTGTTTGTTCATATTGCAATTTGAATGTTTAAGGCCCAATTTCTGGATTTTAATTTCATATTGAACTCTAAAGTGCACTCTTCATGTGTGATGTGTTATGTTTTGTTAGCGTCCTGTTCTGCTGAATACATTATTATCTTCTACTATGTTAAAACAAGTATAAATCTACAATAGGTCTCTGGAGATTTAGCCTTTACAAAACTATTCTTGCTGTACTTGAGGTTGATTTTAGTGGTAAAGAGCTTAGTCTTGACTATAATATGTGCTCTTAATTTCTCTCTTTGGATACTTTGTTCTTTCTACTGCAATTGTTTGTCAATTGATGAAATATTTAATTTTTTGTTTCTGCTGCAAATCTGTGATTCAAGTCTGTTATGCAATTGAAACTATTTTATATTGTTTTCCGTTTTTATTATGAATTTGTGCTAAACATTGATAAAAAAAAAAAAAACTTTTCAATGTTCATTTCATACTTTTCAGTTAAATTTCTTACATTCATGTCTTTGGGTTACTCTTGGGCCATTTCAAAAGCTTTCCAAAAGTCTGCTAAATATGAGTGGTTGTTTCTTTAAAATAAGAGAAACCAAACACACGGGCAGGGGCGTCTTAATTTAGTTTATTGTCTTCTTTTTGATTGATATCTTAAATTTGTGAACCAGTTAAAAGAAAGAGCTGAGAAACTTGAAAACTGGAGGATGAAAGTCAAAATGCATGCGAAGAAGAAAGAAGATAAGAAAGAGTTATTGCGCCGACAAAGTTCAATGTGGATTGATGAAGATATACTTGAGAAAAGAGTTTTGGAATCTATTGGAGCTCCGCAATTGTTTTGAGGTCTGTGATATCTTGTTAGTAGAATTTAGTCCTATGAAGCACCCTCATAAGGATAGTTCTTGCATTTATAGAATTACATTCCAGTTTCTACCCAATGATATACTTTGGGGATGTTCACTGTTTTGGTTTTGGGATAAAGTGTTTTACTCAGCATTACAAACTTTAAATGAAAACCGTATGCACTGGTTCAAATCCTTCACTTATTTGATGTTTATTGATTTGTTAGGGTGCGGTTGATCTCCAAATGTTTGGGTTTTGTAAGTACGTGAATGTGTCCTGGCTGGAGTCTATTGTATCTAGGCTTTGGTTTTCCCTTAACAATTAGTTTTCATTAAAAGTATTATGAAAATGTAGTTAAGACTTAAATACATTATTTTTGCATCTTTTTCATGAATTTGCAACTTTGATCCCTATAAAAATTTAATAGCGTATTTAATCATCTACTTTTTCAAAATTAAGCAAGTCTAGTCTACTGGTTACATGATATATGAACGTTAAATTAAAATTGTTTTACAATACTAAAGGACTAAATATTCTATTAAACTTTTATAAGAATAAAAGTTTCATATCGTTGATTTTTTATGAGTAATATTACATATTCAATAATTGTACAAAATGTATCAAATATCTTCTCTAATATTTTACTCATACAAGGGAGCGCAGGCAAAGGATTTGAAACCAATTACCAGGAGGAGGTCTGGTGTATATATAACAGGTTCTTCATCTACTGCAGTTTGAAGAAAAAGCCTAATGAATATTTAATTCTTATAACGATGACAATTATTAGTTTTATTTTTGCCCTTATTATAAAAGCAACGAGCTTAATTTTTGCATTTATCCGTATGCACTTGACCAACCGAGTAAGAAGGAGAAAAAAAAGAAATATAATTAAGAATTTCTTGAAATGAAATAAATATAAAAACTATTATCATATAAACGATATGGTATGAATAATTCAACTTAATCGCTAAACCGTCGTTATGAACTTATAACATCTTTAAATAAGAAGAATGAGAACGGAGTAGAGAAACACACAGATTACGATCTATTATTTTATTGAAGAGAAAATGAAAAAGAAAAGTTGTTTTAAATAAAAATTCAACTTTCGAATATTTTATTTTTTACGTAATTCATATTAATTATTTAAGGGTTAGCGTGAATTAATAATTTAATATTAATTATTTTCATTTAGAACTTAACTATGTCGCTGCATAAAAATATAATTAAAATGGAACTGTATTAACTTCATTTAATTCGAATTTCATTAGCTCAAATTAAACTAAATTGGAATTTGAATCCAGATGCATGTTTACTTCTAATATTTTATGATAAAAAAGAACTCTCTAAATTATCAATAACCAATACTTCGTTGCATAGGTTTCTTAACTTCTTTAAATAAAATTTTCGTGCTTATTTTCATTTATCGGGGGTTAATTATAACTTTATTTAATTAATAATAGAAAAAGAAAACAATCTAATTAACTGTGTATTATTGTTGAAAAGTTTCTTTTTAATAACATAATAAAATAGTTATATAAAACTAAGAAAATAGTTGTTAAATATTATTGTTTTTGTAAATTTCTTTTGTCTTTGAAAATCGCAACTCGTTAGATTTTTATTTTTCTGAAAACTTTATATTGTTTTTTAAAAATTAAAATTTTATTCTAGATTTGGCCTTATAGACTTAAATACATTCACGAAGGTGTGTTTTGCACTCTTTCATCTTCACAAAAGGAAGAGTATCCATTGTGCTGTGTTCACAAATCCAAAGAAGTGAAGTGAATCGGAGGATCTTCTTTTGTTGCATAAGGTAATGCGAATTCGCTCTCTCTCCCTCTTTCTTTGGTTTCATCCTTTCTGCTAATTTTGATATTGCTAGTGTTGGCTGATTCATATCATATAATTGAAACTTGATTGAAATTGAAAGGTTCTCTTCAATTGAAAGAAGTATGAGCAGTACCCACTAAAACTGTTTCTGTTGGATGAAACAATCTAGCCACTTCTCAATCAATGCATATGGCTTTAATATTCTTTCAATAGTTTAGTGACTGCCCTCGTTCTGTTTGTGGAAATGCTTGCCTTTTGTTTTTTCGCATTCCCCTCATCATCACAACTCATAATTCATTTATTTATTCTGCACTTGCATTAACAAAGGGTAATTGTACTGTGTGAAATCATGCTAACCCTTTCCCCCTTCGACCTGGATGGCTGGACTTTTAGGATATAGGAATCCTATAGGAACCTTCCACCTCAGGCAAAGAATTTGGTAGTTGCTGGGGTTTGAATTTTTCAGGCTCAATTTCTGGATTTGGATTTCACATTGAACACCTAAGTCCACTCTTCATGTGTGATATATATTTTCTTCTTAATATCCTGTTCCGTTGAGAAAATTTATTATGTCCTACTATGTGAAAACAAATATAAATCTACAATAGGTATATGGAGATTTAGGCTTTAGACTCTAAAACTCGAGCTGCCAGCAGAACAACCAAGGCAAACCAGATCAGTAAAAGGAGCCCTAAAAGGAACAGAGGTAGAGAGCAAAATAAAAAGTAGAGAAACAGAGGCTAAGCATCGCTGACTGCGAGGGCGGCGAGCGCCGGTGACTGCGAGGGCATTTCTTTTGTGTTAATTGAAACTATTACTGTTTTGTGTTAAAATTTGATGGAAAAAAAAAAAAAAAAACTTGCAATGTTTATTTCATGTTTTTCAGTTAAATTTCTTACACTGATGTCTTTAGGTTACTTATAGGGCATTTCAAAAGCTTTCTGAGAATCTGATAAATATGTCAAAGCAAAACGCTCCATTCTACAACTATTTCAATTGCTTTGCCGTAGTTTGTTTTTGGAAATACTCACTTTAACTCGTTCTCGATCATTGTGTTTTTGGCATCGTTAGCTTGCTCCGTTCATCGCTCTGCTTGTTTGTTTGTGGAAATGTTTACCTCTTGTTTGCTTGCATTACCCTCAGCATCACAATTTAGAATCTGTGTTTATATTGTGCGAAATTATATTGTGCGAAATTATGCTAACCCTTTTTCTCTCCATTTACCTAGATGGCTGGACTTTTAGGATATAGGAGCCTTCCACCCAAGGCAAAGAATTTTGTAGTTGCTGGGGGTTTGACAGCTTTTGTCTTTGGTGCCTACTTCTACACCATGAGGGCTGTTGGAGGCACTGATGAACTGCAGGTAGCAATTGATAAGTTTGAATCTGACAAGAGCAAGAAGGAGGGTGAGGCCAACTTGCCATCAAAGGTCTAAAGCTCATTCATTGCTTGTACCACAACAATACTTTGGGTGTATTCACTGTTTTGGTCTGTAATCAAGCTTTTTACTCAGCTTGAAAGTGTTAAAACGAAGAATGATATTTAATCTAGTGCTAATAATAAGTTTCAACCAGCTTTATGTACAAATAATGTGTTAGGGAACGTTTTGGCCTTGCTGAGTGCTTCATGATGATAATAGAAATCTGTGATCATATATACTTAAGAACAAAGAACACTGGTACCGCGACTTATGGGCCGAATTCCATTACAAACTTGAAATGAAAATCAGATGCCTTAAATCAGAAAATAAGAAAAGTTTCTTTCATAAATTAAAATTATAAGTTAATTTCAACTTGAAAAAGAAGTTTATTTTTGTATGTTTATATCTTACTTTTTTATGAATGTTTATTGAATTTTATTTACAAAGACAACTTTTTAACTATTTATTGTCGCATTATTAATGTTCAGAGGAGAAAAGAAAAACTTTTATCTCTTCGTATTATCAAGTCTTTTTGGACGTGATATTATATGCCAGTTGTTAAGTATATTCGTGATGAGATTATTTCTAATAATTTTGGTCATGTAAGTATGTAAGATTTTGTCCCACCTCATAGATGGTCTTGACTCTTTATTGTCTTGGCTCTTTCTTTTAGGACTTAAAAAATATTTAAAAGGTATTATTAGAAGATGATTTTTATTTCGTAAGATATTGTGTATAGTATTTTAAATATTTTTATGACTAAAGTAATAAAACAGGTTCAAGAGTTGCTCAAGTAGTATGAATATCACTCAGAAGATTATGGTGAAATTAGCTCACTTCATTTGGGACCCAAAGTTCAAAAATGTTGAGAATCACCTTTTATTCATTTATTTTCATATGTATTGCAATTCAACTATGGGGAATCCAAATCCTAGTAATTTAGCATTAAACGTTCTAAGAGAATACTTAACATTCCGTTTCTAATCTTTCATAATGTGGATTGAATAGAAAATGTGAATATATGTCATTTAATTTATATTAAAATTAAACAGATTGGAATCATGGCCATTTTAATTTATACAAGCATTATTGTTGTTACATAATTTCTTTTTACTTTTTCGTGTCTTTGATTGAGAGGATAAGATTTAAATACTAAAATCCTAACTCATTCCATTTTGTTCACTAACAAGTATATGGAAATTATATTCCATTTTATCATAAAATATACGAGGGAACCTTTAGATATTCTTTCTCAAAGTAGGCCGTGTTGATAAGTTTTGCGACCTAAGACAAAAAATATTTCTTAATATTAATTATCTACTTTTGTTTATCTTAATTAATACTTTAGCGACGTATTGAAAATAGTTCATAATTCAATTTTAATGATAAAACTATTTACATATATTAAAAAGGAAAAGTGAAATTTGGTAAACAAAAAGAAAAAGGTTTATATTAAAATGAAAACCCGTATAGAAATTTGGGGTGACCCGAGGAACAATGGGGCAGAAAACGGGTCGGGTGTTATCTTGTTGCCTGTTTTGAAATGTGAGTGTGAGAGTGAGTGTAGCATCAGTAAACTAAGACCTTATCGATGGCACTTCTTCACCCAAATCTTCTTCCAACCTTCAATTCCAAAGCTTTAACCTTTCCCTCCGTCAAATTCAAACCCTCTCTCTCCTTCCCCCTCTCACGCTCCCACCGGCCTCCTCTAACCACCCCCACGCGCTTCACCCTCGCCGCTTCCGCCGCGGAAACCGTCGTTGCCCAAGAAGAAGCCCCGCCCACTCCCCAACCCGAGGTTCTCTTCTCACTTTTCGCTCCCAAACATTCAAATAATGCTTTCAATTTCTCTCATTTATGCACTCTTTTACAATTAGAAAAAAAAAATCTCTTATTTATGTTTCTTTTTGTGATTAATAGAAGCTTGGAGTGGTTGTGAAGGCACCAGAGAAGCCGAGACTTGTGTTGAAGTTCATTTGGATGGAGAAGAACATTGGAATTGCACTTGACCAGACGATACCGGGGCATGGCACCATTCCCCTGAGCCCGTATTACTTTTGGCCCAGAAAAGATGCTTGGGAAGAGCTCAAGGAGTTGCTTGAAAGCAAGCCTTGGATCTCCCAAAAGCAGATGATTATTCTACTCAATCAAGCCACTGATATCATCAATTTGTGGCAGCAGAGTGGTGGCAACTTATCCTGACCTCAATTCTGCTTTTCGAACATATTTCAAACATTTTTTGCTCTTGTATTATTGGGTTGGGGTAATCGGTGATGTTTTGTAATAATAAGATGTTTCCCATTTTAATGTTCATGTTGTTCTGTTGTATGTTCTTTATCTGGTTTTGTATACCGACATGTGTTTAACTAATATTACTATTAATCAACTTATCCCAAAGTTCTCTCCACCTTTGGTTTTCTGTCTGTCACATTTTATTAGTTAAAATGTTCTCTCGATTCTTGTACACATATGAAGTTTTAGATTTTGTTTGATAAAATTGTGAGTTGTAGTCCTTACATGTTGTCTGCCATGGTTTTGGCCCCTCTCTCTAATTCAAGAGAAGGCATTCTGTTTGTAAAAATCTTTCTTGCGGTAATGAACTTTGCTGAAAAGGCTTTGAAAGGTCTAAAGCTTATTGTTTTCTAGTGTAGAAATTAAAACTTGAATAAGGACTGAGTGAATTGTTTAACTTATTTGATTTCAATGAGTAAATTTTAATTGAAAGCCTCTGTGTCACTGCTTTATTTTACCATTAACCTTTTGGGTTAAAAAATAAGCTTAGATACTTGGATCTCTCTTTGAGGACCTAGTCATGTACACACATTATCAGAAGAAAATAGACTCGGGAGTCAGGAGTACGTTCTGAAGTTGAGTTGTTGTCTCATTAATTTCGAAGGGAAATTGCATCCTGTGTTCTTTTTTTTACGATTCATTTTGTGTTTGACAAGGATGGATGTTTCACCCTTAACCCTGATTAATACTTTGTTCATTGATCGTTGTATTGCTCACAAATATTTTCTATGAGATGAAGGACCTATTTGTAAAGATCTCTGTTGCTTATACAGCGACTAAAAGGGTAACTTGACAGATAAAAATTAACTGGAATTTGATTGCTTCAATTTTTCGTTCTACTGATTCATCTTCACTCCAAATAACATGAATAATGATGAGATATTGTTATAAAAACTCCCCACTCGTGTTCTGCAGAATTTGGAAATAAAACCAGCTGAACACATGAACGACAAAGAGTTGTGTAGGTTTTAATAGGTTCCAAAGAGTGACTAAATAAGTTGAGTAGGGATTTGTTAAAATGATAGAATATGAGAGTACGATTCTCTCTGACACAGTTTTTTGTAGTTTTTATTTTATATCTTTTAACATGTTTTTCTATGCTTCCTTCTGCTGTTTATGTAAAAGGATTGCAACATCTCTCTAAGTATTTTCCATTTTATATATTTTTAGCAGATAAAAAGAGAAACATCTTTCCTTACAAACTGGCTTTTTATTTTATTTCACTTGAGGTTTTTCCTTTTGTACACTTTTGAAGAAAAAAATATGTTCCAATCCTCCATACTTGTTAGTCACCTTTTGATCATCTACTCCTCACTGACATCATCTTCCAATCCACATGTTCATGATTGCTAGTTTCCATCACATGTCTTGCTGCCAAAGGATGTTGAGTGGGATCAGATTGAGACCTCTGTGAATTCCATTTTATAGCGTTGGAAGAAGCGTAAACTCTTTCTTCGTTGGATTTGAAGTGTTCGTTTTCTGTGGCTGCATCAGAATTACTGTTGTGATCATTGTTATCCTCTCTATTTGCTTCCTCCGCATGTTCCTCGGAAATTAACACTGCATTCTTTGATATTGCTGTCATCTTATCTCTTGGATTCAGACTTAATTGGAAGTCTTCCCATGCAAGTGTTTTAATTTCCCTCCTTTCCGATGCTTTTAGTTCAATAGCATGATTTGAGTGTTTATTAACTTCAATCTCAAAAGATTCTGATTCTAAGGCTTTTTCAGCTGCAGCAGCTGTATCAGTGTGTCTCTTCCTTTCTTCATTCCTATTAGATACAAGCTCATGCTGAATTGTTTTTTCTGGATTATTTTGGATATTAACTTTATTGTGATGATCATCAACACTATTTTTTCTGATCTCACGTTCATCTTGTCTTCGTTCAACATTCAATTTGTCCTGAAATAGTGTAACAAAATTGGTTTCAGTGTCAATATCACAGTTCAGTGCATAGTGTGATTTCTTTTTGAGACAAGGTGCTCTTACTTTATTTATCAATACAGGCTCCTGCTCCAAACGCAAAGTAACTCCAATTTCTGAAGCAATTTGTTTCAGAGCTTTTATTTTGATTTCCATGGTGGGGCGTTTTGGTGAAAGCTTTTGTATCATCTACACAAACCAAGCAAAAGTTATCAGAATAATGGAAAATTCTCTTGAAATGAGTTCTCTGTGCAATAACTGATCAGCACCTTAGAGTTCACTCTATTATTTTTGTGCAACTCAACAGCATGTTCTGCAAACTCTTTCCCAAACCTTGATGTTAAAATCTCTCTTATCTTGTGCAGCTCTGGAAAATCTCCACACCTTGAGGATGCAAAGATAAGGCTAGATAATGTTTCCTTGAGATCAACGGGGCACTCCCTACACATGTTCAAAAAATGCTAAATTAGCAAATTAAGACAGTGAAATGCATGCATCGTTAAATAATTCATCACCACTTCAGTTTGGTGTTTCTTCAAGATTCACTCAACAGCTGTACAAGCAAGGAGAGAAGAAAACTTACTTGTTGGTTTCAAGAGCTTCAGCTCTTTCTCTCAGGAAATTACAATAGCTTTCTATCATAGAAAACACCTCCAACATGTTTTGTTCTATTATCCATTGATCCACCTGTTAACAAGTAAAAGATAAATTCAATATATTTATGTGTAAGAGAGAAAGAGAATACTTCTGAGTTCAGATTCTTTATTGATTTTTTTTACAGTCCTCTGCTAAACATTAAATATACACTGATATTAGTATATTAAAATTGTTTTTACATATTCCAAAACATAAAAAACAGTGTTGATGAGTCTATTCTGAAGGCAAGGACAAGGACAGTAATAAAAATTCAGTAGAGAATTGATAGCAATAACTTACACGAAGCAGAGCAGGGTCATGGTAACCAAGGTTTAAGAGTTGAGCAACATCAGAGCGAGCATAAGATGCTCGAGCTTTGTGCTGATTCTTCAAGATAACAATCCTAGAAACAGCAAGTGTGGTGATGCTTTTCATTTTGGAAGTGAAGCTTTTTCCAAGCAGACCCATGTT
>Ga0099823_1008324_pt1 | contig 10557 bp, 2 predicted proteins | sample CowpearedBW_FD_76831 | JGI IMG/M metagenome (GOLD analysis project Ga0099823, IMG submission 76831) | Root nodule microbial communities of legume samples collected from California, USA - Cow pea red BW | ecosystem: Host-associated > Plants > Roots > Nodule | place: USA: California | collected... | reverse complement strand
TATATATATATATATATATATATATATATATATATATATTATTTTTATTACTTATTTTCGTCTCACTTTTTTTTTTCTTTCGTACTCTTTTCTATTATCTTCTAATTGTTTAACTTATTTATCTATTTCTACTACTTTTAGTATTATTATTTATTATTTATTTTTTAAATTGATAATTTTTATTTATTTTTTCTAATTCTTACTTTGTATTTTGGTTTAAAATTTATAAAATCAAATTTTAAAATTATTTGACATTTAATATTATAATAATAAACAAAATAGATATATCATTATAATTATAATAATTAGTTAAATTATTTGACATTAATTATTTAATATTATAATAATAAATAAAATAGATATAGACACGAGTAGGTAGGGATATATCATTATTTAAATAGATTAGAATTTGACAAAAATTTATACTGGGACGAAAATAAATATAAATTTTTACTTTAAAGATAAAATGAAATCCGGTTGAACTTTGCCCGTTATCATTTATACATAAAGATGTACTGTAATATATATTTTTTATTTGTATATATGATTTGATCATTATCTAGTATTTATCTGGGTTTTAATAAATGCTTAAATCATTTTAATTTTATTTATATTAAAATTTTCTTTTATATTTTAACTGTTGAGTTCAAATCTCAACATTAATTATATTTTTAAAATTTCTTTGTATATCAAATCTTCAATTTTTATATTTTCTAAAAGTATTTTTCTAATTTAAAATTTCTATTTATTCTACTTATATTTTCAATTACGTTGACATATGAGTTTAAAAATAAATTCATATAAACAGTCTCCAGTTCAAATATATATCTTATCACAAAATAAATAAATAAAAACTATATTTTTTCTATTATCAATTTGATTGATTGATGAATTTTACTTTTTCTTTATTTCCGTGACATATTATTTGGTATATATATATATATATATATTAATATATATATTAATATATATATATATATATATATATATTAATAAACTCTTAAAACATTTCTTAAAGTTTGTTAAATTATCTATAATATTTTTTTTTTATTAAGTTATGTTCAAATTGTAATATTAAAAATTCTTAATAATATATTCTTTTATACTTAATATTTTTCTTTAACTTATGTACGTGTGTATATTCGTGTGTGTAGGTTAGATGATGGAAGTTTCAAATTAGACAAGAGTATACTACAATAACAGTGTGTTTTATCCGTCTTAATAACTTATTTTACTTTTAGTTCTTTATTCAGTAATATAAAAATATTGGGTAGTAGCATTATGAAAAAAGAAAAATAGAAAGAAAAAGACAGTACGCATTCCCTGGTAACACTTTTATAAGCAGTGTCGGAAGTGTGGAGTTATTGTCCGAGAATAAAGTTTCGTATATTCAAACTTTGAATCCAAGCAAAGCAATGGAAAGGAAACCTGAAATGATTGAATGAAATGACAAAGTAGACAGTAGCACAGTAGCTACTAACTATTCAGTTAGTTTGGTGGAGCCTAAATTAAATTCCAGTTGAGGAAAACCCTTTGGATCTACCTTCATAAATCATTAATGATGATCAATACCTATTTATTAATTATGGTTCCTTTCAGGGAGGTGGATGGTGCAATGACTTGCAATCATGCTTTGAGAGAGCCAAAACTCGGAGGGGTTCAACAAGTTATATGGCCAAATTAGAAGTGTTTTCTGGTATTTTAAGCAACAATGCCACCCTTAATCCTGGTAACTAAACCAACTTTTTCTATTTTATTTTACTTTAGAAATATCAAAATTTAACTAAATATATTTTTATGATACTCAATACAAATCAAATTATTTTGATTATAATGTCTTGAAACAAACTGTGAGAGTAACTTGTTCTTATCAAATTTCCAAATTTATGTGTTTGATGACATCTACACAAATAAAGAGAAAACAAATATTTCCTTGAAAAGCAGAGTTGATGGTAAATAATAACAATAACTTGGGTCATAACTTTTGGATCCACATCTTGTTGGGTTCTGCTATACCAAGTAAGGCAGGTTCCGTGAGGTGGAACTATTGATGTAGTAGAAGCCGGTAACTACTGCATTTATATGAAATAAAGGAGAACAATTACATCATATTAGGTGAATATAACTGTGTTTGGTACGTGATAGAGGAGGCGTTTTTCACATGTCACGTTGGGGCTGGAAGCACAATTTTAATTTTTTCCACATTTTTACATAAATTTGACTTCTAAATGAATATCCAAACACTTATTATGACAAAATTCTGAAAGGTCAAGTACACAATGAACGCCGTGTGCCTCAAGGTAGCGTTCAGCATCACTATCATGGATTTTGATTTTTTTTTTTAAATATTTTAAATATTTAAAATATTTTATTCTTTTCTCCTATTGTTTGTTGTACTTTACTTTTAATTTATATTCTATCTTATTTTTAATCATTTCATATTTTACAAACTAGTGTGAAAAAAATAATCATTGCCACAATTTAATATCTTACAAAAGAAAGTCATTATTTAATATAATTTTTTATTGTGTAAATTTTCCTTAGACTCAAAATACAACATATATTTGTAATATGATTTTTATTATTAATCGTATTACTTTAACTGTTTTATATTTTACTTCATATTAATAAATATTTTGTGCACTGTATAAATATTTGTAGTATTTCATAATTTTAAAAAATATACTAAAAATATTTTATGAAGCCAAAATAAAAGAAAAAGGTGAGTAATAAATTTATGTAGAGTGTGTTAAGAAAGAAAAAAAAATGTTTAGGATTATAAAATGCTTAATTGATAATGTATCATTCTAGAAAAATAATATGCAAGTCATTTTAAAATACATTAAATACATTCTAATCTAATATATAAACATATATGGTTGTTGATGAGCATTTGTATATTTTGATTGTTTTAATCCAATTATTTAACAATACAGAGTACATGACTGTTCTGTAGAAAAAAGCGTACCACACACTTCATCTTAAAAAATTGAAATCAACATAATGATAAACTATTAATTGTTATAACATCATTAAAGAAAGTTGTTTCGCAAATGTTTTCTTGCCAACATATTTTTGTGAGAAGTGTTCCTCCCCTTTTCATCTCTTGATTTAAAGATAAGAGCATGTATGTGAGCCAATTTAAATTTCAGTGACTGTTACATTGATGTTAGTTTTTTATAGTCTAAAATTTCTATTTAGAAAATTAAAGTAAATATTTACTTTATAGCATGCTACCTTGAACTTTAAAAAGTTATTTTATTTGTATATTAGATTACATCATATATGATTTCTTACTCTTACTCCTATGCTATTAACCTTTTTAATTACCTCCAGACCCATTATTTTTCTCTTAGTTATTTTGGTTTATTATATATAAGAATATAATGGTTGGTGATTAATATAAAGTAGTTATTATTATTATTATTATTATATTTTATTATCTCTTTTAGTATACCAGTATATATACACTGTTGTACAATGTAAGGACTACTACCAGTTTTGTAATTGGTAACATCCTAGTTTGGGGATATTATTTTTGTCATTTCCACTTTACTCTTTTGTGTCCGAGTGGTCCTTCTGGAACCATTAAAAAATAGGTCATCAGGTCTGGTTTGGCCTCACTTACCATAAATTAGTTACTTTGTGAGTTAAATTAATTCAACTCACTTATTAACAGTAAAAAAAACATGAATCAAATTCGACCTGATGTATGTTATTTTGTTGATCCATTTAATTAAAACAATTAAAAATAAATAAATTATATTTATAATTAAAATTTAAATAAATTTAAAATAATTTAAAATATTTTTTAATTCAAAATACAAATCAAAATAAAAAAATATTAAATTTGTATTAGTCAACTTAATATATTGATCAAAGAAAAATAGTCTAATTCAACCTAAATAAAAAGAAATTGTATGATAATTTAGATGGAGTTAACCGATACAACTCATTATAAATTCAATCTGAATGGACCTAATTATTGACAGATACTAGAATTTATAAAAAAAATTAGCCCAAAATAACCTAAACCCCTGATGGAACAACTGAGGGACGGATTCTGATCCAACAGCTCTATTTAAAACACAGCTGTCATTTCAGTTTAAAAACGATAGTCATGCATACAGGCAATCCAGTTGTGTTGTGTATACAGGAGACTGAGACTGTAAACTATATATAGCTCCTGGGTCATGTCCCTCCTCACGGACTCTTGTCTCCTATCGTGTCGTTTGACCTTCCTTTTTTACTTCCGAGTGTTTAGTATGAAATTTCTATGACATATATTTGCTATTTTTTAAAAGAATTATTTTAATAAATTATTCATTAAATAGATAAATATATCCAAGACCATGCCTAGGGTTTACAAAGGAGATTACAGAAGTCCAATAGGATTGGTGGAAAGAGCATATGACAAAACAATAAATAGGAAGTTCTTTGTACACAAATTTTAATTTTAATACATGCTTTTTAAATATTAAAACTAATTCATTTTTTATTTTATAATAATAAATGAAAATTCTCAATATAATTTTAATTTGAATATAATACAAGTATTTTCTTTTAAAATAACAAAACCAACAATTATATTAGACCCTTTCCATACCTGTGCCAAGAAACCTTACATTTCTCTCAGACATTGGTGGTCCCTTCTAGTATGCTGCTTATTGTATTCTTTGTTATATACTAAAAGGCAAACGTTTTATATTAATTAATTAATTTCTTCTACGTTTCAGTTCGATTTTCCCTTAGTATTTTACTAGACTACTTAGTTGGCCTTCTGAGGAGTAGGGTATGGCCTTCTCCAATTGGGGTTCTCAGAGAACATATTTTATTGGATTATACCAAACAATTTTTTACACACAATTTATATATATTATTTTATCTTTTAATTTTTTTTACAAATACAAAAGTTAGATTTTTGTAGTGACCAAAATATTTTTAAAAGTGAATTATCATGTCAAAAATACATTTTCCATTTTTATTTATGGTTTCATTTTATTCATCCTGCATTTTCTAATCATCATCTCCAGCTGAACTGTCGGTGGACATACATGATTTTATATGCTAATCTAAATTATTTTAGATGATGTGTGTGAGCATCATGTGTTGCGTTTAGATCCGTTACACCGACCTGCTAATTTCTTTTCATATGTTCCATGAAAATGAAAAACATATTTCCCCTTCTTTAAAATGAAAAGGAAAACAAATACGTTATTTATGTTTACAAGTTATTTAATTTAATATTAGCAGTATATAATTGTTTAATTTAGTTTTGAAATCTCTGGCGTGACCGTAAAGTCTAACTAACTATAATAACTTTTTTGTCTAATTATGTACTAAAGGAAGTGTTTTTTTTAATCTTTTTTTTTTACCTCTTAGACTTTGTGTTTTTGAGTGTTTCCAAATTATTAAATTATTGCGTTTGTCCGTGAATGTACTGTATCAGATTTTTACAACTGGAACCGTGTAAAGCTGAGATACTGTGACGGAGCGTCGTTCACAGGAGACGCTGTGTTCACTAACAAGGTAAACAACTCCTCATTTACCAGTCTTGCATTCATTCCTCTATCATAAATAATATCTTTCACATTGACTAGACCATTTCTCTAACCCAAAATTACAGTAAAACAATGAAGGTGGTTCCCCGGTTCAGACTAAATCAGACACCGATTCAGGCTAAATAAGAAAGAATGCCGAATATAAAAAAGGAAAACAAGAGCAAAGTTTCTTTTGAATTTCTAATAACTGATATTACATTTAACACTATACGTAATTGTTTTTGTCATTGATTTATTCTTTATTTTACACACTAAACTTGTATCTTGAAAATACTCTTCTACAGTCAGAAGGTCTAACTTTAAGTTATTTAAGTTTTGTTGTAAAAAAACAGTTTCCAAGGGAAGTTACAGTAAATCAGGAGGATATTGGGTTAATTAACTTTACGGGCATTAATGTTTCATCAGCATTTTTAACATGTCTAAACCAATTTGTTGCATAGAGTAACTCTTGGTGTTTGTGAGATGAATCAGACAACAACACTTCATTTCAAAGGGCAAAAGATTTGGGAAGCCATTATTGACGACCTTCTACCACAAGGTTTGGGAAAGGCACGGAAGGTATACTTCAATTCTGTAGAGTTTGCTTTTGTTCATTCTCGCAACTCTGAACTGAACATGAGTTTGAGTCAACAAATTTTGTTATATGATAGATGGAATTTATGATACATACTATCTTGTGTGTAGGCTTTGCTTTCAGGTTGCTCAGCAGGAGGTTTAGCGACCTTTCACCATTGTGACGACTTCGCCCAGCGTTTGCCAACGGATGCTAGTGTTAAATGTTTGAGTGATGCCGGTTTTTTTCTTGACGAGTATGTTTAGTCTATCTTGAGCCATTCCAACGTATTCTTCGCCTGTATTTCTTCAAAATCTAAGTATTGAAGTTACTTTCCCCCTTTACAGAAGAGACATCAGTATGAACCACACCATGAGGTTTTTCGTCAAGAGTCTAGTTCAGTTCCAGGTAACATTCAATAAATGCGACACATGTACGGCACTTGTCTTTTAAAAATATCTTAAATAATGTGTTCATCAATAGAGAATTGAAGGCCTAAATGGTTTGTGGGTATGTGCATTTGGTTTATATGTTATACGATTTTCATCTTCTTAACTGAAAGATATTTAGGCAGTACAACTGCTATATTGCTTCACTTTTACAATTTCTCACATCTGATGACATTTCCTTCTTCATTTGTCGGTTCATTTTTCTTATATGGCTGTTGAAACTTAACAAATCGCTTTTAGGATTTCTCTTTGTAATACGCATTGCTGAATGGTTCAATTTCGTTGTAGATATCACATGTCATAACACGCCTTGGTTACTTTTGTCATTAAAATTGAGCTTAGGTAGAGGGAATTGTTTATATTTCGTATTTTATATACGCAGGATAGCCGAGCAATCGGTTATGTAAAGAATTCTTAATGAAAAGAAAATTATAGTGCTCAAACATGCCAAAGAAGACGAAGTTATTTCTTATTCATTACTTGTAATCCATCACAGCAATATGTTACAAAATAGACAAAAGAGCTAGCTAGAATGTTTTTATTCTCTACATTCAATTTTGAAATTGCATAACAGAAAGCATAGTATTCAACAGTCTTAACATGACAAAGTCTTGTGCAACAGGGGATAGAGCAGCACCTGAATAGAAATTGTACCAAAGAACTGTACTTTCCAGACTTGGTATGATTTCCCATGAACTTGCATCATTAGCTCAGGCAAATTATAATTATTATATACAATTTTGATGTTTTTCATGTTTACATGCAGTGCTTCTTTCCACAATATGCGTTGAAATACATATCAACGCCATATTTTATTTTGAATTCTGCCTATGATGTATACCAAGTAATATTTTTTTCACAATATTTTGTTCTTTTAGCATCCTATATGGCACAATTGTCCAATTATGAGATGATTACACCTTATAATGTCAACAGTTCCATCATATATTGGCGCCACCCTCTGCTGATTTGCACGGACACTGGAACAAGTGCAGGCTGAACCCGGCTGCATGTACAGCAGACCAAATTGCTATATTGCAAGGTTCCTATTTTAAACTTTTATTTCTCAGCAGTTTATGAAATTCTAATGTATTAAGAAGTCTCTAGTGTTTACAGTTAAAAATGTTTTTATTTTGTGAATGATTATACATAGTTCGCACGTGTTGAAAACTCTTCCATTATGATGTAAATAGAACTAATTTTCCTTAATCCACGTCTATTCAGGTTTTAGGCTCGACATGCTTGCAGTTTTGAGACCATTCTATATGAATTCAAGAAGAGATGGGGTGTTCATAAATTCATGTTTTGCTCATTGCCAAAGTGAACAACAGGATACATGGTTTAGAGATGATTCTCCAAGAATAAACAACAAGGTACGGATCTTACTCATTGACAGAGATATGATGATAATAAACCTGTTTATAGTATGTGGAATTTTTAAGTTTGTCTGGAGAAAAATTATATTGCATGAAAATAAATTAATTGACTTTTAATCATCAATTATATCTAACGTATATGGAGAAGCAGTTTGCAAAATAAAAGATTAACAGTATAAGATCTTTGAACAGTGTCAATATTGTAGTATTTCGTTATTTGATGTTTCATCCTTTGAACTTTTGGCACTACGAATTTTAGTCTGCAATATGGTTAAGGTAAACTATCTTTTACAGACTATTGCAGAAGCGGTTGGTGATTGGTATTTTAGTAGAAACATAAGCAAGGAAATAGACTGTCCATATCCATGCGATGGAACATGTCATAATATTATACCCTAAGCTCAGGTAAATGACTTGTATAAAATCATGTATTTGTTCTCTTGCGTATCTAGGTGGCTTTTATTTTCCATTGTCTGACTTGATTTCAAATGTTGCAGGTGAGATGGAAGATTAAACTGAACATTTTTCCTCAAGATTCTCAATTTCTCACATAGAAGCCTTGATAGTCCAGTAAAACAGAATTAAAAGGCAGTTTTTTTGTAGAAGAGTAGAAAACCATACACATATAGTGAATCCTAGGCAGATAGAAAATTCCTTGATAGGAAGTGATAAAGAAACCAATAGAGAAAATGTGGTTTGAATGATTTCAGTTATTTTTCATTCATTATAAAATATTTTTACTTCAATAAAATTAATTTGAATTTCTTTTTCCTTTTTTTTTCTTATGTCTCATCATATCATATGCACTTGAAACAGGTGATAATTAGTAACTATAAGAACATAATGTCTCGGTAATTGAATCAAACAGATAAATGGCGACTATCTATAACACCAGGAACTTCATGATTCTTCAGTAGCAACCTGATAGAATAAGAAGGTTCAGATTAGTAAGGAAGAATTCCAGGGAGATAGCATAAGTGAATACAGAGGAAAATTGAATGCCACAAGCCTGTCTTTTCATTGTTCTATGAATTTTTTTTCACATAAAACATTATGACCATTGAATTTCATGTCTAAAATATAGATTTGTCATTAATCAACCGTCCCATATTCTTAAAAAATACCTCCTTTAAACCTTTAGTATTAAATTCGTTTTACTCCTATTAGGTCTCTTTGTAACTTGAGTTGATTCTTATTAAAATCTTTCTTCTCATTAAGCATAAGTTCGTTTAAAAGTTAATTTTCCTTTCACAAAACAAGTTTCTTTAGAGTTGTCAAAAAATTAAGATTTATCTTAGAACTATTATGAGGTGAATTTAATTATAGTAAATCTTATAAATTATTGACAATAGAGTGACATCCTAAAAAAAAAATATATCAACCAAGAAATAACTATAGAAAGATATCTAATGATAAATTCAATTTAGAAAAGAAATATGTATACATCAATTATATGATAATAACCATGGAATATAAATTTACATAAAATAATTCTCTTTAAAATAATTGTATTTTTTATAATTCTGAATAAAATTATAAAATTATAAATGTTAACGTTTTTTCAATTAATATTTTTGCTTTATTCACTTATTAAAAAAATACAAATAAATTCAATAAAAAGATATTATATTTAAAATTATAATTAGATATAAAAAAATTTATTGTTCATGGGTATCTTGACGATAAATTATACTCACTCTAGGTTAATAAATGGCTAATTAAAATATTAGTAAAAAGGAAAGGAGGGTACAATTTTTACTTGTAAGCTAAAAAAGTAATATAATGTTTGTAGAAAGTAAAAAAGAAAGACTATATGAATTTATTATTTAAAAAAAATTAAAAGGTATTTATTGAAAATAAAAAGTTTATCATCTGTTATCCTTTACTCAAAAACTCAAATCCTAAACATATACCTGAAGCGCAAATACTCCATACTTGTGATCAAGTTTTATTTCATGAATTTTCATAATGAGTTGAACAATTCTTTATGAACATGAATGCTTTATTACTTATTAATACACATGTTTGAAAAATATCAATCTATTGAAAAAGAAAAAAGAGTGAAAGCTATAATTAGTATTTTGTGGATATGAGAAATCAAATTTTAGGATTTGTTCATTATTGTTTGTGAAACCCCTTTTATTATTTCCTTTCTCTTTCCACTCCCTATTCACCAAAAACACACACCAGCTCAACGTTCCTTCTCATCTTCTCTGCATTGGTCTCCTTCACTCCCTCAAACCAGAGGACTACAGCCCCTTCTGACCCATCTTGTTCCTGATTGCAGCAAACAAGTCAGAAGGACCAGTCCAAGACTTCCCTTCCTAGTTAAACCTCCATCCCCTCAGCGGAAGTAGAATTTGCTTCTCATTTCTAATCATTTTCGAATTCTGGAAGTTCTTCTTTGGCTAGACCGAAATTAGGGCCCTATCCTTATTGTGTGAACCTCCATTTCAGTCCCTTAGGTTGTAAATTGGGGTGCTTCATGTCAGGTTTTACAGAGGGGGTTTCACTGGGGAGAACAACACCAATGAGATCTGAGTCTAACCACATAAGACACTGACACCACTCTCAACCCAAAACCTTAAGGCAATGGGTTTATGGGCCTTGATCCTTAT
>Ga0099823_1008321_pt1 | contig 10558 bp, 10 predicted proteins | sample CowpearedBW_FD_76831 | JGI IMG/M metagenome (GOLD analysis project Ga0099823, IMG submission 76831) | Root nodule microbial communities of legume samples collected from California, USA - Cow pea red BW | ecosystem: Host-associated > Plants > Roots > Nodule | place: USA: California | collected... | reverse complement strand
GTGAACATGTTGTTTTTCTCAAATTGAACCTAAGAATGTGAATGATGCTTTAAATGATAGTAATTGGATAGTTGCTATGCAAGATGAATTTAATCAATTCACAAGAAATGATGTTTAGTTTCTAGTTCCTATGAATATAGAACTAAATGGATTTTTAGAAACAAAATGGATGAAGATGGTAACATAATAAGAAATAAAGCTAAACTAGTTGCTAAAGGGTATAATTAAGAAGAAGGCATTGATTTTGATGAAACATTTGCACCTGCACTTAGGCTAGAAGATTTGAGATTACTATTAGCATATGCTTGCATGTGTAACTTTAAATTGCATCAAATGGATGTGAAAAATGAATTCTTGAATGGTTTCTTAAATGAAGAAGTGTATGTATCACAACCATGTGGGAAAAGTCTATTGCAGCTATGTAGGGAGAATTTGAGATGTCCATGATGGGTGAGCTTACCTACTCTCTAGGGCTACAAGTCAAGCAACTCAAGCATAGAACATTTTTAAGCTAATCAAAATACCGTTTTGACTTGTTAAAAAAGTTCAAAATGGAAGATTGCAATGCAACTGACACTCCAATTGCTAAAACCTGTCTTATGGATGCAAATGAGGTTGGCCAACAAGTTGATTCCACCAAATGTAGAGGGTTAGATATAAAAGAACCAATCAACTTTTCATTATCAAGGTTACTATCAGTTAGATAGCAAAGAACCAATCAACCCTCTATATTTGGTTGAATCAATTTGTTGTCCAACTTCATCTATATCCATAAGGGAGCTTGTAGTAATTGGTGTGACAACCTCTTTCCAATCCTCTATTTTGAACTTTTTCAGCATGTCAAAACAATATTTTGACTAGCTTAAAAATGTCCCATGCTTGAGTTGCTTCACTTGTAGCCTTAGAAAGTAGGTTAGCTCACCCATCATAGATATCTCAAATTCTTCTTGCATAGCTACAAAAAAACTCTTCACACATGGAGTTATTATTTGATCCAAAAATTATACCATCAACACATCACTTGTATGTTTTCTAATGAAAAGTGTTTTATCAACTGCACCTCTAGCATATCCTTTAGATAAAAGAAAATTTCTTAACTTCTCATACCACTATCGTGGTGCTTGTTTCAAACCATACAAATACTTTTTCAATTTGAAAACATGATTAGGATAAAGGTGATCTTCAAAGCTAAGGGGTTGTGATACATACACTTCTTCATTAAGAAACCAACAATGAATGCACTTTTCACATCCTTTTGAGAAAGTTTGAAATTACACATGTAAGCATATGCTAACAATATCCTCACAACTTCTAGCCTAGCTATAGGTGCATATGTTTCATCAAAATCATTACCTTCCTCTTGATTATAACCTTTAGCAACTAGCCTAGCCTTATTTCTAACAATGTTACCATTTTCATCCATTTTATTCCTAAACACCCATTTAGTACCAATCACATTAATTTCATTATTCTAGGAACAAGAGACCACATATCATTTCTAGTGAATTGATTAAGCTCATCTTGCATAGCAACAACCCAATTAGTATCACTTAATGCATCATTCACATTCTTAAGTTCAGTTAGAGACACAAATGCAACATGTTCAAATAATACAAGTTTATGTCTAGTGGATACTCCTTGTTTTATATCACCAATTATGTTATCCTTTGATAATCCCTTGGGTTCAATCCACTCCTTGGGTAAGTTGTTGTTTGCAGCTTTTTCAGCTGACTGAATTTCCTTTTCAACTAGCTAATTTCCTGCAAGAGATTCCTTTTCTGTAGTAGTTTGATTTTCCCGCAACATACATTCTTCATCTCCAATCCTAGGTCTTTGATCCTGCTACACTAGGTTAGTTTCATCAAATACATATGCACAGACTCTTCAAAAATCATTAGTCTTCTGTTGTAAACCTGATATGCATGCTATTTATAGCATAACATAGAAAGATGTCTTCATCCGCTTTTAAGCCAAATTTGCCAAAGATGTCTTCTGTTGCAACCAAATACTTTTAGGTGATTTAACACAGGCCTTCTACATTTGAAAAGCTCATAAGGTGTTTTCTTTAAAATTGACCTTATCAACACACGGTTCAAAACCTTAAAGAGACTATTTTAGAACCTTTTTCATTTTCTAAAACCTTAGCAAGTTTCTTAAAAGCATAAAAGGTTTCATGCTTGGAAGCTAGAAATAAAGTCCATGTAAATCTAGAGAAATCATTAACAATAACCAATGCGTAATAGTTTCCATAAAAACTCATAGTTCTAGAAGGACAAAATAAATCCATGTGAAGCAATTCCAAGGGCCTTTCTGATGAACCTCTATGTGTCAAAATGGAGAAGAGGAGCTCCATTGATGGCAACGGATGCAACTGGATGAAGGAGATGAAGACAAGTTTGAAGGCTCTTGTAGTTATGAAGTGATGTGGTAGAGATGAAATGTAGGAAAGAAGATTATGCTAGGGAAGAGGGCTAGAGGAGATAAGGTAGAAAGCTAGTCTAGCAATTGACTCTTGAGGTAATAATGTGGAGTGATCTCAACATCTAGTCTATTACCAAGCAAAAGTAACCCAATACAAATGGTGAGATGCCCTATTTATTGTAGGATGGTCGGTCGTAATGAAATACAAATGCAACATCAAATGAAATGGAAATGTAGCTTGAAGAGAAAGCTTGACCTATGGTCGTGTGATGCAAAGGAGTGAAGAATCAAAAGCCATGTAGTAAGTCACACTTTCCATGCTTGCACCATGAGGAACATGTGCACCAATCTAGGTCCCTCCAAGCATTCTTGGCCAAGCTTCAAATTGGGCTTAAATTAGCCTAATTTTAAAGGCTAAATACAATGTACTTTGGCATTTTATTCTACAAAGCATGGCCTAACATTTGGCCCAAAATAAATTCTACTTTAATGCTCCAACATGCATCCTCTCATATTTTGACATCTTCCTTAGTCTACGAAAATAACATTTGAAGCCCATGATGATTTTGACCATCTTGAGAGAAGCCCATTTGAATCTTTCCAAGCATGCCTCTTGTTATTGGGCCTTTGATTGGGCTTGGGCTTTGAGTTGCATGTGGGCCTAGAGTTGGGCTTATGATGGACTCATCATTTCCTCCCCCTTGGAAAGGATTTGTCCTCAATTCTTGATGTTCATCAACATCCATAGAACCTATAAAAGGAATTAAGTCATATATATTGAATGTGGAGTGAACACCATAATCAGCAGGAAGATCCAATTTATAAGAATTATCATTGATCTTCTTAATTATTTGAAATGGACTATCACCATGGGAACTAAGTTTGGATTTTCTCAAATGTGGAAACCTTTCCTTTCTTAAATGTAACCAAACTAAGTCACCCTTATTAAAACTCCTACCTCTCTTGCCTTTGTTGTGATATTTGGCAACTTTTTCAGTTTGAGCTTAAATTTGGTTTCTCACCTTTTCATGTAAATCCTTTATGAACGTAGATTTAGATACCCCTTCTTTATGGATGAAATAAAAAGAAGTAGGAAGTGGTATCAAATCTAGAGTATGCAATGGGATGACCCTCTTGTAACAAAACCGCACCAGTGCCAACACCCGAAGCATCACATTCAAGCTCAAATGTTTTCGCAAAATTTGGAAGAGAAAGAACGGGAGCTTGAGTGAGTGATGAGTCATTATTTTCCTCCATTCCACTAGCCTTTGTGTACCTATTTGATAGTTGTTTAGTGCTTAATTGTCTTTTGTTAATTCATTTTCCTCAATTGGACTTCATTGGGCCATTATTCCGAATTTTGAGTAATTTGGCATTAATTGGTCTAATTATTGTTTGTAATTGTTTTTAGGTATTATATGGAGCAAATTTTGGAGCTTGGACATTTATCTTAAGGTCAAGAGAAAGTTGCCACATGATTTCCACATCATTGCCACGTCTACGCCATGCCAGTCAACCCGTCCACGTCATTGGGTCAGCATTTTCAGCCCATAGTGGCATTTGTGTAATTCTGAGTGGTAGAATGACATTTTTTTAATTCTGAGTGGTAGAATTGAGGTGACAACATTTTTAGGTCATTTTTCTCATGCAACCACTTCTTCTTCTTCCCCCAATTTGCTTTTATGTTTTGGAGAGCACATATTGTTAGGGTTCATGCATTTTGTTGATTCTTCCACAAATTGGAGTAATTAGTAATGTGTTCTGCACATTATCTCTTTAAATTTGAGTTTTCTATCTTATTTTCTCCTCTTAACTATGCATTTTAGTTCGTATTTGGTTGTTGATTCGAATTCTATGGCAACTAATTTTCGTATACACTGATTCCTTGCAAAGAATGAAATGAAACCTTGAGATTAATGTTTTGTTCGGTGGGTTTTTATTTCTTCGTTATGGATTTACGTTTGCGTTTTAATTGAAGAACCCAATCTGTTTTTGCTTAATTTTAAGAGTGGGAAATTCGTGTTAGTTGATTTTCATACTTAATGAACTATGAACAATTCATGAACGCTTGCATTGCTTAATTGCATGTTGAATTCATAGTTAACCTCCGCTTAGTTGTTTATAGCAAGTTTCATGACGAATAACGAAACCAATTCAGTTTGTAATTTGTGATGGGTGAAATTTCATTCGAAGCAAGGAATCATTGCTGTTTTTGTGGCTGTTTAATCAAAATTGCAATTATGTTTTATTGTTGTGTTGAATTTCTAGAATCTGTCAACCCCCCGCCCCCTTTTGGTGTGTGTTTGAATCTGGAAATTAAGCTTTGGACGAAAATATTGGTCGTTAGGAGACGACTTGGTTCAACTTTCACATATTGCATTTAATCTGTTTTATTTGATTGGGTACGACCTCGATCAGTGAGCTTAGCCTTAATCTCATCAAAAGCTTTTTGTTGCCTTTCACCCGAAACAAAAGGAACACTTTCTTTACAAGCTTATTTAAAGGTGAAGCAAGAATTGAAAAGTTGGGTACGAACCTTCTATAAAAGGTAGCTAGACCATGAAAACTACGGATGTCCCGAACATTTTTAGGTCATTTTCATGCTTAATGAACTATGACAAATTCATGAACGCTTGCATTTCTTAATTGCATGTTGAATTCATGGTTAACCTCCGCTTAGTTGTTTAACAATGAGTTTCATGATGAATAACGAAACCAATTCAGTTTGTAATCTGTGATGGGTGAAATTTCATTCGAAGTAAGGAATCATTGCTGTTTTTGTGGCTGTTTAATCAAAATTGCAATTACATTTTATTGTTGTGTTGAATTTCTAGAATCTGTCAACCCCCCCACCCCCATTTTAGTGTGTGTTTGCATCTGGAAATTAAGCTTTGGACGAAAATATTTGTAGTTAGGAGACGCTTTGGTTCAACTTTCACATACTACATTTAATCTGTTTTATTTGATTGGGTACGACCTCGATCAATGAGCTTAGCCTTAATCTCATCAAAAGCTTTTTGTTCCCTTTCACCCGAAACAAAAGGAACATTTTTCTTTACAAGCTTATTTAAAAGTGAAGCAAGAATGGAAAAGTTGGGTATGAACCTTCTATAGAAGCTTACTAGACCATTCTTGGATGACCTTGATTTTCTCGGGGTCAACATGAACCCCATTTTTGTTGACTACTAAACCTAAGAAAACTACACTATCCACATAAAAAGTAGACTTATCTATGTTTGCATAAAGTTGATTTACCCTAAGAATTGAAAGATCATTGCTAAGATGACCTACATGATCATTAAGACTCTTATTAAACACTAAGATATCATCAAAATAAACTACAACAAAATTCCCTATACAATCCCTCAAGACTTGATTCATTAAGCGCATGAAAGTGCTTGGAGCATTGGTTATGAAAAAGGGCATCACTAAACATTCATAAAGGCCAAACCTTGTCTTAAAAGCGATTTTCCATTCATCACCCTTTTGAATACGAATTTGATGGTAGCCACTTTTGAGATCAATTTTGAAGAAAATAGTTGCTCCATGTAATTCATCCAACATGTCATCAAGTCTTGGGATGTGATGTTTATACTTGATAGTGATGTTGTTGATAGCCCTATAATCACAACACATGCGCCATTTATCATCTTTCTTGGGCACCAACAACACAAGGACTTAGACTCATTTGTTCCCAACCCTTTTCTAGAAGATCATTCACTTGAGACTCTATCTCTTTTGTTTCAATTGGATTTATCCTATAGGCAAGTATATTGGGAACACTAGCCCCAATCACAAAATCACTTTGGTGCTCAATTCCTCTAGTAAGGGGTAATCCATAAGGAATATCCTTTGGAAAAACATCTTGAAAATCTTGAAGAAGAGCAACAATAGAAGGAGGTATATCCTTAAGTGAAGGACTTAGAGGATAAGTAAGGGAAGGATGACATAAGAGGAGATAGGAAGATTGTTCCTCATGAAGCATATTGAGCAATGATTTTTGAGTTAAAAGTACTTAATGAGAAATGACCTCAGGAGTGGAATTTAGAGATTCCCCTACTCACTCTTAGGATTCAAAGTAGAGTTATTGGAACTCTCTTCCTCTCTTCTAGCTCTCATTTGAGCTTGATCACTAGTAACTTGGCTAGGAGTGAGAGGGTGATGCACAAACTTTTTCTCTTTATGAAGGAGGGTGATCTCATTGGTATGGCCATTGTGGGTGGTTTTGCAGTCAAATTGCCACGACCTTCCCAAGAGAATGTGACAAGCTTCCATAGGAATGACATCACATATCACTCTATCTTTATATTTCCTAATGGAGAACTTGATGTCCACTTGATGCTTAACTTTGATATCTCCATCTTCATTAAGTCAATGAAGTTATAAGGTTTGGGATGAGGTATAAAAGCTAAGTTCAACTTCTCAACCAACCTTGTGCTACAACAATTGCAACATGACCCACTATCAATGATCAAATAACATGTGTTTTTCAAGAAGATGACTCATCTTGGCTACTATAGAGGTCTTTGCCCTTTAACACAATTGTGTGATTTGTAGGGCATTGGGCAGCCACATGACCTCTTCCTAAGCACTTAAAGCACTTGATTTCACTACCTCTTTTGGTAGAAGTTTTACCTTTGTCACTTACCTTTGCAAGATTCTTAAGAGGAGACTATTTTGCCTTAGAAAAATCCCTTTTGAAATCTTTTGGTGGGTCATTTTTGGAATAAGAGACAGAAAGATCCTTGCGAGAAGGTCTTCTTAAAAGTTGTTACTCAACCCTAATGCATATTTGCACAAGATCATTCAAATTATTATAGGGGAGCAATTTTACTCTATCTCTTATTGCAAAATTGAGACCACTTTAGAATCTAGCAATGGTAAGATCCTCATTTTCTACAATTCTCGCTCTCATAATGTAGAGCTTCATCTTTTATTTATATTCTTCTATTGTCATAGACCTTTGTCGGAGCCTTTGGAGTTTGTCCAAGACCTCTCTTTTGTAATAAGAGGGAACATGACGGGCATGAAAGGCTTCTTTAAGATCAAACCAATTAAGGAAGTCCTTTTCTCCTTCTTTGGAGAACTAAGGAAGTCCACCAATTAAGAGTAGCTAGAGACACACGCCTCTCTTCCTCCACAAAATGGCTTTCAAAGAGTTGTTCAACTTTTGCCACCCAATCAAGATATGCCTCAACATTGTCTCTTCCATGAAAGGGCGGGAATTCTATCCTAACTTCTTTAGGGTGAGGAGGTATGTGCCTTTGTCTAATGTTAATGCGCTCATCATCGTCCTTTTCATCTTCATACTCATGCCTCGAAGAAGCACGAGAAGGCATAGGAGAGGCACGTGGAATACAGGTAGGAGGGGTAAGTTAATTGGCTATTAGTTGAAGATTGGCTTGCATGGAAGCCATTTGAACTTTGAGGTCCCTAACCTCATGAGAGAGGTTATTTAGGACTCTAGGATCAACCTTAACCTCCTTTTCACCACTTGTATGGAGGTTGGAATCATCAACATGTTGTTGATGTTGGGTACTTGCACGAGTAGCCCTTCTAGTGCTCATGGTGATTGAAAGAACTTAGAAACTTGAACAAAGTGTGGAAGAAGAAACCAAGCACAAGTGGACCTCCAGGTTAGGTGAGGTGAGTCTTTAAGACTTCTTAAGTACCAAGGCCAATCCTTGCCAAGATACACTTGCAAAAGGTTTCAAAGAGCACACAATTATCTAAGTGCTAAGAATATAGAATCACTTTAGTCACTAAGCACAAACAAGCAAACAAGACTCAAAAAAAGGAAAAAGATGAACACTAAAAACGAACCCCTAAATGGCAAAATTTTAAAGACTTTGGTCTAACAATTTTAAGCCACTAAGCGTCTAACTATGCGACCTAAAAAGCAAGGTGAGAAAGCACTTGGAACTTTAAACACACTTAATACTAAAAATTTTGCACTATTGGTGAAAAACGTTCCACTTAGGAGATGAGATTGAACACATTTGGCTTCCTAAAACACCTAAGTAGGCCACAAGTTATAATGGAAAACTTTTAAAGCAAATTTGGTGCACTAATTTGGTACTCAAAATGAAGCAACCCAAGACCACTTAATATGTCAAATTTTGATGCTAAAAAGAAGCAATTTTCACAAATAACGGGAGCTCCAAAAAGGTACCAAATAAGGTGTCCAAAAGAGGAAAAATGAAGAATGAAGCAAAGTTAAAATAACAAGCAAATAAACTCCAAAATGTGCTGTCAATGTGCTGCCAAAAATGGACAATCTGAGAGCAATGTGCTTGGCATGTAGCCTTATTTTTAATGATCAAAGATCAACCACCAATTAAGGCACTTGTAAAGCACCTTAGCCAACCAAATTGAGGTTCAAAACATCACCAAAACAGTCACTACTCTGCCCAAAACAGCAACGCAAACCTGCACAAAATTAGCAAAAGAAAAACTATGCTAATCCAAAATGTTAGCACTCACACTCACAATGAAATATGGCTCAAAGCTCACACCAGTTGGAAGCAAAAAGGAGGAAGCACTCAAGAAATCAAGAAAACTAAAAGTCTACCTTAAACTCCACCTCCTAAGATGCTACCGCTAGCATAGAAATCATTCATAGAGCCTAATCCCCACAATATCGTAGTAAACACAAGGCCAACAAACTTGAATGAAGCACAGAAGTAAAGTAAGAAATGCTAATTAAGGAAGCTAAGCCAAATGGAATTAAGATGATACAAGACTTGAAAGAAAGCCAAGAAATGACAAGCAAGAAATAAAGGCTAGCACAAAAAAAAAGAAACCTAGAATAGCACTAGAATGGAATAGCAAACTAAAAAACAGAGAATTAAAAGTGCTCACAAAACAATCACTATACTCATTGCAAATTTGTGCCAAATTGAGAGAATAAAATCCACTTCTAGTGAAGGCAAAATTATAGCAATGTAGAGTACACAATCAAGCGATCAATTATAACAACAAAAAGCACTTAAGAAGTTGCCAACACACCAAAAATCGCACTAAAATTTGAAAATCCTGAAGATGCCAAACCATAAAACTGGATTTTATGCCTCTGATTCAAAGATTTATCATATTTTTTGTACTCAACATTTTTGAATGTTCTTTTTTATTTTCGTTTTTCTCCTAGATTTAAGAGGCAAAAATCAGATAAAAGTTTGGTCGAGTCATTTGTTTATAATAAATCACAAATAGTAGGTGGGCATGCAGTGAAAATTGAAAAAACAGAAATGAAGTAGAGTTGCTTCTGGAAATTGCAAGATGTTCTATGAAATTCAAGATGAATGAACTTGATTATGATCTAAAATCAAGCATGAATCATAGAAGAACATCTAGAACACTTAAAAGCATAATCCAATCAATGAAATGGACAAAAAACAGTGAGACCTTGTCTTACACATCCACAAACATCACTTGAATTTCATAGCTGAATTGTGTGATGTAGGATTTGGTTCTCATCAAGAAAGTGCATAATTCAGCAATGGAAATGAAAGTGAAGATGAAAAAAAGTATTTAAACATGGCTTAAGACAAAATACAACATAATGAACTGAAAATTAAAGAGATGCATCAATTAAAATGAAGAAAACAACAAGGAAACAAGAACAAAGGGTTGGAAATAAGAAAATGGAAGCTAAAAACACATGTACACCATTAAGTCAAGGAGAAGTACAATTTTAATCAAGAAGATTCATGTAGAGTCAAAGCCAATCGATAGAAGGGAAGACCAACTTGAAGAAGACATGGAGAAGAAGTGAAACAAGACGAAAATGGAAGAAAAACACAAGAATGGATCTAAAACCTTACCCAAACTGAGAGAAAGGATGCACCAAGGCTTGGATAGCTCTAGATACCACTTGATGAACCTCTATGTGTGAAAATGGAAGAAGAGCTCCATGGATGACAACAAATGCAGTTGTGATGTGATCCCAACAAGGCTTATAGCTTGAGCAACGCCTAGGCCCAAATCATGCTCAAGGCCCAATCCATGGCAATCATGCACCTTCAAACCCAAGCCCATCAAGAGGCCCAATAACAAGGGGCATGCTAAAAAAGATCAAATTGGGCTTCATTCAAGATGGCCCAAACCCACATGGACTTCTCATACTCTTCACATGGGC
>Ga0099823_1008314_pt1 | contig 10560 bp, 3 predicted proteins | sample CowpearedBW_FD_76831 | JGI IMG/M metagenome (GOLD analysis project Ga0099823, IMG submission 76831) | Root nodule microbial communities of legume samples collected from California, USA - Cow pea red BW | ecosystem: Host-associated > Plants > Roots > Nodule | place: USA: California | collected... | reverse complement strand
TATATATATATATATATATATATATAATTCAAACTAAAGTTATTAAAATATATATTTAACTTAACTTTTAACGTGTTTTATGATTGACCTCGTATATTTAAAACATTTTTTTATTAACTTATCTTTAGAACGTCAAGTATTATTAATTTTGTAAGCAGTGTTCCAAATCGATATCTTTGACAGTATTTTAAATGAGTAACTTATAAATATTCATACTTTCAACAACATCTTTAATATATAAAAAAAATGCAGTGAGAAACCAACGTATCATTAAAGGATTAAAGGAATGGAAGTCGAATATTTTAGTCAAAGTTTGATATTTGATTTATAAGGATAAAAAAATTGTGTTTTGAAAGAAAAACTTCACTAATGTTTTCAGTTACTTGATAAAAATTAGTTACTAGTAAAATTCACCAATAATATAATATTTAAATAAGAATACCGTTTTCTATTCTTTCTCACAAATAAAAATAATTAATTTTGTCTATGTTTATTTGAAGTTAAACGGAAATATAAAGACAGATTATATAGTAATTTTAACGTTCGTTTGAAGAGAATTAAGAACAAGAAAATGCAATGATTAGTGGGATTTATAAGTTTTTCAATCTTACATATTAAGAGGTCATTCGAGCTAATTCATTGATGAAATATAATTTGACCCTCTCATGCTTTTTTTTTTACACATGAAAGAACATGAGACCTCACTTGGAACAGAATTGGATGCTTAAAAGGGGAGAGGATTCAATGTATATATTATTTTTTTTTCAATTTTAGTAGTTAAAAAAATTAACAAAATAAATTTACTCATACAAATATCAATTTATAATACTCATTACATAAAAGACAAAAGGGTAATCTCACCAATATTTTTATTAAAATATAATTTTTAATCTATCAATCAAATCTTTCATAGATTTGCACAAAAATTATTTTCAAGTCTACTTCCAATCACCTCTAAATCTCATAAAAAAAAAAACACATAATTCATTCTTAAATTCATTCAAACTCATCCGCTTCCTATGGTTCAAATCATCTCTCTCAAATTAACACGACATAAGCATAAGACTTTATTTGGATAAATTTTTAAATAAACACTTTTATAATTTAAATTTTGTTATGATTTTTTTTACAGAAATGTTGAAAATAAATCCGTATAGATTCTTAACCTAATCCTGGTTAGAAAGTTTTCTCACCAAACAAAGAGACCTAAAAATTTAAAGTGGTTTGTAGGAAGCTATCCCTTGGAGCCCCAAAGATGCTGCCGACCAGCTAGAGAGGACGGTGCCAGCCAGATAAGGAAAAAAGGATGGTTGTTTCGGACAACTAGCAACCATTTGTGCTTTTAGGTGTATTTTTGTTAAAATAAAATAAAAATATAAAGTATAAAAAAAAAAACTTATACTTTTATTATTATCGTACGATAAAACTTATTTTTTTTAAATCGTACATTGTGGATTAAATACTGGTGAATAACTTCAAAGAAAGAAACTAATGACATGTTTGGTTGTCCATAAGAAATAAATGATACACGCTAGCTTTAATTACACTAGTATGACTAGCTTTTACATCCTTTTCAAATCCTGTGATGTAGAAATTCTGTGTTATCGATAGATATTTAGATACATCTCAAATTCTTCTGAACTCAAAAGGAAATTAATAGACATGTAGAAAACGGTTGAATTGTTCTTTACGTATGAACACTGTATATACAGCAATATATATTATCAAGTTAAATCACCATCTTTTCATTTTTGTACTTTAGCTTGTTGTCTTATGTGAAAATTCAAACCTACTTAATCTATAGCATAGCATGTGATGGTGGTCTGTTAAACTCGTTGAGAAACATAATTTAGAAACAAAGTTGTTTTTATTGCTGTTTGCCTCTGAACCAAGTAGGGTTGTGTCTCTTTCTCTTTCCTTCATGTTGTAGATGTTCAATCCTGGTCCAAGGATTTGTTTGTTGAGAAATGCTAATTAACAACTACTATAGAAAAGTATTTTCTTAGTGGTTGAAAAGTAGTAGAAATCACGGAAAAAAATTTTAAATTCATATCCCTCATAGTTTTATAGCTATAAATAAATAAGTCTTAACCAATAAAAAATATGTTTAAAAGATTGTGTTGTCTGATGAGGGGGTAAAATATTAAGAAATGAGTTCTTAATATATAAATTTTTGTTTGTTATAAAAGAATGGGTGAATGTGCCAAAGAATCCTCTTATGAAGTTATATAATCTTAGATCTTATGGAACTAATACTTTTTTAAGAAAAAGAAAAACATTCTAGTGTTATCTGATCTTTGGACTTGGATTATGTTACGGAGTGACCAACAAGGTTTGTACACATGCCACTGTGTCCACAACATGAGATAAAACCAAAAAGAATAAAATCACATCTTCAAGTAGAACACTTCACAGATAATTTCTATATAATAATCGTAATCTGATTTTGTCAATCAGCTTAAAGACAAAGTTCAACACTGTTGTCATATTTGCATGTGACATTTTCATACATTTTACTGTTTTTTAAGGAACTTGAAACCTGGCTCATCTGCTAACGGCCAAATTTCTCTTGTCATGCAGCCAGATTTTTGTTGACTTAAATTGAATCTTTTGGTTTGCTACGAAACAGAACACAGCTAATAATCTTTACATTGTTTTTTATTTTGTTTTGTAGATTCAAGAAGTTGCAAGGAAAAAAAAGCAAAAAGTAACAAGTGCTTTATTTTTATTTTTTTACATTATTATTATTGGTTAGAAGTGTTTTTTCTTTAATGGTTTGTCTTGACTTTGATATAATCTTCCCTCCTAATCACTTTTTTTATTTTTTATTTTCCTTTACTGACTCGAAACTTTTATAGATGGTAGTTGAATTTCACTCCAATAAATAATATGTTGGTAAATAATGTTGTTTAGTTGAAGAAACATTTTTTTCCTAATTGCAAAGTGACACTTTATTTTATTTACTTCCTACTTCTTCAAATTTGAATAAGTAGTGAATTTTTATTCTGTTTTCATAGTCTTTTATACAAACTTTGGAAACAGCAAAGGTAAGAATTAAATTACATATTTGTAACTTAAAATGAAAACATATTTTTTTTCTGTAGTTATGATTTAAAACATTTGTATTGAGAAAAAAGAAGAAAAAAAATCTTCAGTTACACAGATTTTCTGCATTTTGTATTACCTGTGCATGTTTTTATTTCCTGCACCTCCAGAATTACAAACTGCACGATCATCACCGCCGCTTAAGAGGAGGAAGAAGAGAAAAAATACGGAAAAAAAAACTCGCTTCATAAAGCTATGTTTAAAACATATTTCATGTGTTCCTGAGAGCTCCTTTCAGAACACATTTTAATGTAGGAGTATTCAGGAAAACTCATTCCAAAAGGCATTATATGCATCCCAAAAAATTGTTTCAGAAATCATATTTCGGAAAAGTTTATTCCAAAATATATTTAATACATTCCGAAAATTCTGTTACGAGAATCTTGTTCCCAAATTTTTATTCCAGAATTCAATGGATTCTGGAAGTCGTTTCACAGCAGGTAAAATGGCATTTTGAAAATTTGAGGGAGTGTGCAAAGAAATTGTGGGGTGCAGGAAGTAAAATATAGAAAATAATATTATTATGTCACTTAAAAAAAAGATTTTTGTTTTCTAAATAACCAACTTGATCCAACGAGTAGATCTCATCTAGCTTGAACCATTTCAGACAGTTCTATTTTTAGACCGCCTTAGAATGATGGTATAAGGAAACTTGTATCATTCTATTTCTCATATAGTAATCACTTGATTGCTTCAGTTGTGAGCAACACCAGAAAAGTCTTATCCTGCGATGTAAAACTTTAACATACTTTGAGTTAAACTCTATCGCCGATTGATCGGCTAAAGCGTAGTTGGGAATCCAGTACATGGTAGATTACCTTTTCCCATTTATTTTCTTCAACAAATTGAAAACAATCAAGTTATATTTTTAGAATACTTTTTATTATATTGTTTCGTTCAAGTCATTTTCCACATAAACAGATACAAGAGGATAATATTGTACGACGAGAAAATAAAATAGTGCCAGACCTGAGTATTAGAGATGGATTCTCTATTTTTATTCCTATTCTCTCTATTGGATCTCTGACTAATTCATGAAGTTGTTCAGACTACAGATTCAAGAAAATGGCCACGTTCCAAGAGATAAGATTGTCATGTAGTTGATGAGCCAAGGAAATATGGAATAGCGAATGTAAAAGTCAACCAAAGAAGGAGAAGGTCAACTATCGTCCGTTTCATCCCATCGCATTAGCAACATGCATATATGTTACTTATTGGGTACCCTTCCGTAACTGCTTTCTCCATAATCTTTTCCTGGATAACAGTTGTGATCCTCCCTGGTCCACCCTACAGTTACTCTAGTTTAGAAAATCACTTAAAAAAACAGAATCAATTGCAGCACCAGTAGAAATATATCACCTGAAATTGCTTTTTGGTCCATGATATTTCCTTCCAAGTTTTAGAATGGGCTGATTTCCATTCTGTTGGAACCTGAATATTATCCACATGTTGCAAAAGCCTCAAGCTATCTGCAATGACATTTAGTCCCAAGTGAATGGAAGAATATGATAGGCCAACATTTGATTTAGACAGTTATGAATCTCTATTAGGAAATCAGTAGGCATTTATTTTTACCTTAATCTTCTTGTTTATGTGGCAGCTGTAGTAATACATAACTACATAAGTTGCGTTATGGACTCATAAAAATAAATTAAGGTGTCAGATTGTTATTCCGTGTACGTTGAAGGAGGGACCTCCTTGTTGGAGGAATATTGTGTTTGTGATCAAACATGGAATAAAAACCAGGTTTTTATCCTTATGTAGAAAGCATTGTGTTTATTTCTTGCGGCCAACTATTAGTCAGAACCACTTTAAAGGTATCAGAAACAATCCTGACCCTTTAGACTGCCACCATTCGGCTTTATTAGACACTCAGTCTAGACAGATACTGAAATTTCTAAAAGAACTACTAATGTATATTCTTAAGCATTTGAATACTAATTAAATGAAAGCATTGTAAAGACAAAATAATACTCGTGATGAATGCCTCCTCCCAAATTTCATGTTCTGACCACGAGGGAGCAACTTCTCGAAATGGAATTCCTTCATTCCTGCATACCCTGCACATAATGCAAGTCAATGCTCAATCACACGAGAACAACTTGTTAGTGCTTCTCAGTAGCCTTTATCCTATACACTGGCCCCCCATTTCTTTTCATTCCTTTTGCCCTTCTTGCATCACATCTTCCTGACAACAATAAACTAGTTTCATTTTACCCCCACAAACATTTCTCTGTGGCCAAGACAGAATCTTAATATTAGATAAAGCAAGTATCCCGTTTAACCAAGCTTGACTTTAAGAATTAAGTTTGTAACTGTGATAATAGAGCTTAGAACTCCATATGAATGTAAAAAAGAAAAAGAAAAAAAATAGAACTCTTAGGCAGAACAAAGGAAAAAAGTATAAGTTCATTCACCTTTAAACCAAACAAGAGAATATATCATATCTACAATATTCAAACACTACAGAAGCAGAAAGACAATGCTTTAAGTCTAACTGTGGCCAATACGAGATACAGCCCTAATTTTATGCTAGTTTCAAGAAAATATGTTAAACTATAGACCATATTAAATAACATAAATCCTACACGAGGGCATGGTTTCTCTATGGTCAAAGAAAATATATCAGTAAGATTTATAATCAAACCGTACTCAAGCACTAGTTGGCGTATTGTTCCTGGAAGGACACCATCACTGATAGGAGCTGTTTGTACTTCAAAGGAATCACACCGGTCCTTCCCATCATTTGAATCCAAAACCTAAATGAAACAAGAAATGAACACTAAAAGTCACACAGGCTAATCATCAAAAGCAAAAAAGAAATACAAAGTAATGCATGAGTTTATTTCATAAAATGTTCCAAAGAACACACATGCACATACACATACACAGAAAAAGATCAGGGGAAACTCAAATGATGGCATCAGTACCTTTGCAGTCACAAAAGTGTAGTGAACATCAAATGATCATGAAAGCACACAAATTTAAAACAGAACACAAATATATAAAAAAGGATTGAAACTCAATGAGTATTCCAGTACTGTATATTCATCAATATGACGAAGAATAGGAATTCATACAGAATATTTCCATCCTGCCAAATGAATAGAAAATGAACTTAAAGGTTTTTAATAAATTGGTATGCTTGTAAATCTTTATCAAATCAAAGAATGGTTCATCCTACTCAACAGACACCTCTATTTAAAGAAAGCTCGTTGCATTGGTTGTAGCATTACAACAAATCAAATTTAAAAACTTACTAGAACATTAAAGTTTGTTCAACCCAACCCCATTATTTAGCAACAGCTTTAGGTTCAGATTGTTGAGAGTGATGCATATATATATGCGTACCAAAAAAATAGGCATATAGAATCTAGCATGAGATAAGTATGAATGCCGTAAGATAGAAAGTTAGAAATAAATTGATAGATAAAATAAGCCCACCTTGCTGCAAACAACAAAAAAATTTGTCACACAACCTTCCAGGATCTGATCCCCATCATTTGACAGCACCAGTTCGGTCACGGAGGGAGGCCTGAGCTTTTCCAGAGGCTTCCTAATCCTGCATAGTAGCAAAATTTCCAACTATTAACTTGAAGGAACATCACCACAACAAGCAGCAAGAAAATGAATAAATATGCAATTTTACACGGTCAGAGACAGCAGATTGCAGATAAATATTAATAATGAAATTTAAAAGAAAAGTAGATCATCCTCAATTCATTAGTGGAGTTATAGTCACTAAAAATAAAGGGGTTATTTTAGTAAAAATACTTGGCTTGGTTCCAACCAAGCATTAATATATAACTTAATTTAAAGTCATGCGACAGATGCTATACAATTTCTGGGAAATCAAACCATTAAGACACCAGTGTCTCCAAAAAAACAAATTAGATCAAACCTGAGATGTGAATTCATTAGGCAATACATGTTGGATGGATGTAAAACAGAAAAAGTATTCTAAGACAATATACAAATAATTTTTAATACTTCTTATCATAGATTCCTAGATGTGTCCCTCTTGAACTTTACAACCCAAAATGCTCGTAATTTCTAGACAACTAACTAATTAAGGCAATTTAAGAAAACCATAATAGAGAAAAAAATAATATTCATGCCTTTTAGTGTTTATATCTTTATGCAGTAATATCCTGCTATTTTTTTTGCACAGGATTTAAGGAAAAAAGTAAGTGTTTAATAATGCTTCCAAATCAAAATGCATAAACTAACCTTACCCAATCTGAATATTTTGCAGCTGCGACATTCCTCCCATGGCCCACCAAAGCCAAATGTACACCATTTCCCCAAATACCGAATGTAGGAGGAACATAAGTTTCAACATGCACATGCACATCGAGAATTTTACTCATGTTTTCGTTGCTAACAGTTTCACATGCATTTAATTCCTCTAAATTACCACTAACAAGAGTTGTAATGGCCAGCTCCTGACAAACTTTCCTTTCTTTCAGAGCAATTGGCAAGACTTTGCATAGAGAATCATTAACAAGCACCTGTACAGTGGGTTGCCATATTGGCAAGATTGCTGATGACGGTGACAAAACTGCAGGATGATTAGATTTAAATAGAAGCCATGGGGCGGAATTTGATAGAATTTGTATAGATTCTGAAAGTCTTTTCATATGCCTTTCCCAAAATAACACCCACGAAGCATTGCTGTGAGTACGTGATGTCGTGTAAGCACCTAGACCAGAAGTTAGCTAAATAAGTTTAAAATAAACAAAATATGTATAAAGAAATCTTGCTATAGTTCAATTACTTATTTTACTAAATTGTTGTTAATTTTGAAAGTACCTGGATGAGTTTCAAGGAAGTTTTTGACTGTAGGGGCATCTGAGGACTGTAAAAGGATACCATTACTGAGGAGATACCTTGATGATGACATTTGTTAAGCCTCCAGACAATGAGAGGAGGAGAATCCAACCGTATATCTGTTCAAAACATGAAACTGCTCTCAAAACCCTCCACACACAGTAGTTTCTCTAAATATCCATCTTCAAAGACAACTAAAAAATCCATGTGCACTGCAAATAGTTGCCATAGTGTGATACATGTTCTATTTCTACAAGTTATGTGTTACAAAATTGATTTTAGTAAAATACACTCATTCTGGGTTGAAAAATCGATTATATATGACACCGCGAAACCAAACACGCACATATGATGGTTGTCATTTATAAAGAGCTCAACAAACATAAGAGAGGTGTGTGCAGGGAAACCCAATGGAGGTGCAAATAGCGAGCAATTATAGTCCAATATAAACACGTGTGGGTGCAGAGAAATTAAAAAGGGGGTGCACAAATCAAATTATTGGGTTAACCCAACTTCCTCTTCTTCAATATACCCAAAAACATAAATCCTCAAGGTCTCCTCCATTCTTCATATTCCCCGTGTGAACCACCATTGCCAGCAGCCCCTCCCGTCGCCGCATGCTACTCGATTGGCCAGGGCCATCGCTGGCGACGCCGGTCACCACCGGAAGCTTCGCCGGCGACGACATGATTTCCCTCCGTGTTCTTCCTCTTTAAAAACGCGTTTCTACCACCTCCCAATACCCACATCGGAAATCGCCGGGAATTCCGCCACCAGAGCAATCTGGAGCCACCACCACGACAATGCCGTGGCCGTCGCACGACCGAGCACTATCACCGGAGCACCGACGCAGACCCGAAACGGGTTATTGCAATTCAGAGCCGCCGCTGCTCCTCACTTCCTTTCTTTTCAGTCTTACCAAGCCTTCCCCTGATTTCCGGTTCTCTTCATAGTGTGGGTGTTGAGAGTTTTATGTTATGGTCTATTGGGATTTCCCTGTGCATGTGTGGAACTGTAGAAGGTGATGGATGATGAAGATGAACAGAGATGAAGAGTAAAGGTGATGATGGATGGGAGGGTGAAGGCGTGGCTAACGAAGCTAATGAAAGAAAGAAGAAGTAGTGCAGAAAAGACGAGAGCGTAGAAACTTAATAGTGATCCACATCCACAATTGCAAAACAGAATCAATAGGCTTGAATGAGATAGTAGACAGGAAACCTTACCTTCACCGTTTGAGGAGCTACTTCTTTCTTCTTAGATGCTGTGATGCTCCTCACGTCACTGTCTCGCTTTTCTCAGCTTCTCCTCCTTTTTCTTTTTCTTTTTTTGCTTTCTCTCGGGATTTTCTGTTTTTTGGTTGTGTTGGTGATGGAGTGCAGATCACGTGTGTGTAGATGAAGATAAAACAAAATGGTGGAGATGAATGTAACGATGGAAGAGCTGATCTTTTGGTGCTTCTGTCTCCTTCCCCTGTAATGTCTGTGTCATTATGTTGGTGATTTTTTCTTTATATATATTTTATTTTTCATTCATCATTTTTTTAAAAGAATTTTCTAACACATTTATTTTAATTAATTTTTAAACTGAAAGTCTTAATTAATAGTTTTCTAAAATTTTTGAAGAGATTTTTACTTTATCTCTTTTTTATTTATTATTTTAAAAAATAAAATTTATCTTATTTATTAAGAAATTGGGTATTTATGATATAAATGTGTTTGGTACAATATATCATTAATGTTCTGTTTGAATTGGAGGATAGATATGGAAGAGTGAGTTTGAATTAATTTGACTAGATTTGGAGATGAATATAAGTTTTGAGTTATGAAAAAAAAAATGATTTGAGTAGATATAAAATGAATATATGTAAAAATTTATGTATGATGTGATGTATATGAAAGATTAAAAAAATATTTTTTTAAATAAAATTAGATAATTATCATTTTATTTGTAAAAGTATATTTAATATAAATTTAAATTTAAAAATAAAAGTAGTATTAAAATAAAAATAAAATTATAATTTAAAAAACTTAAAGATAAAAATTATTACTATTATTATATAAAAGGATAATTATAATTATATATATATATATATATATATATATATATTAACAAATTTATATAATGGTGGACAAAACTGGCTAATCTGATTTATTTTGGTCCATCTCACATCGTGAGCTAGTTCTCCGGCCGGAAGACTAAAACATTTGTGATAAACAAAATAATTTTTTTTCTTATAATAATTAATATCCATCTTTATCGAAATAATTTTAATTAATCTAATAAAAATAAAAAACAATACCAGTGTGCTGTCTTATAAAACAAATATAAATTTATAAGTCTAAAAATAAATAAAAAGATATTTCATATTAAAAAACTAAAATAATTATCTTATAATGATTATAAATAATAATAATAATAAATAAATAAAAAAACTTATATACAATGATTATAAATATAATCATTGTATATAAAATTTAAAAATAAAAATATATAATTTCGTAAATAGGACAGCGGACCGTCTGTCCTGCTCCTCTTTTAACCCAGGCAGACCGCAAATTTCTATAGGACGACGTTGGCCAACGCTATTTCATATCTCAGTCTGTGGTGTATTTTTTTTTTTTTTTT
>Ga0099823_1008307_pt1 | contig 10563 bp, 8 predicted proteins | sample CowpearedBW_FD_76831 | JGI IMG/M metagenome (GOLD analysis project Ga0099823, IMG submission 76831) | Root nodule microbial communities of legume samples collected from California, USA - Cow pea red BW | ecosystem: Host-associated > Plants > Roots > Nodule | place: USA: California | collected... | reverse complement strand
TATATATATATATATATATAATTATGGTTTCTTAACTTAAAAATCCACAATAAAAAAAATTCTTAATTTAAAATATAAATTTTGTATATTTTAATGATATAATTAGTGAATATCTTAGGTTTATAATTTAATTAAAAAAAAACATATACAAATTTAAGTAACAAATACAAATTAAATATTTTTATAATCTAAACAGTAATATGAGGCATAAGTCACTTATTTAAATAGACTTACATTGCGTGTTACTACTATTACATGAAAAATTTACTAAAAAGAAAAAAAAAAGAAGAAATTGAAAAAATCATAAAAACACACCGAACCTTGATAAAATTATATTACACATATAGCCAAAAAATACTTATTATGAAAAAAATTAAATATATAAATGGAATACGTTCCAATAATCAAATTCATCAACATATAGTGAAATTTATCATTAATTAACTCTCTCACATTTCAAAAAAAATAAAATAAAACTCATTATTGTTTTTTAGTGAGTCATTTCTTATAAGCACATTACTTTATTCATTTTAATTATTAGTTAATTCACAAAATTTAATGTTTTTAACATATTATCATGTCAAAGTGAGCTAACCTGCCTTCAAGGGTTGGCTTACCACAGGGTGAAATAAAAATGAGTGAGTTTAATTCGACTCACTTTTTGGTGTGTCAAAATTTTTGTAACCCGACTCGATCCACCATGAGTTGGTGGGTTACTAGTTTGACCAACTAAAGGATGTTTTGTACTTCCAAATTATTCTTACCAAAAAGAGCTTGAACCTTCTTAGGTGAGGAGGAAGGACTACATCGTAAGCTCATGATAAGAGGATGGAAGATCCTCCTACAGAAGATTCTTCGACGCTCAAATCAGTAAGAGCATGAGTAAATTTATTATGGATTACATATGTTTTTAGTGTCTAAACTTGGACGTGAAATTAAAATTCGTCCTTGTTTGAAACTTTGATCCTAACATTCAAAATGAATGGATATGGTCCATTTAACCCAATGATATTAATTTTTTTATGTATTAACCAACATTCCAAGTTGTCATTTGAGCTAGAATTTATCAAATGGTATAAACAATCTAAACACCAACCCAAAACACCACTTGACATGTTAAAGAAAATTAACGCAATAAGATTAAAAAGACCATATCAATTCATATTTAAAGTTTGAGGACCAAATGTATCAAAGTTTAGAACAAGGAAGAATTTCAATTTCGCATTAAAGTTTACTAAAAACATATTTAACTCATTTATAATATGTGAATAGATAAGGGAAAATATGATACTTCCTACGAGAATGTTCTTCTTCTATAGGTGGACCTAAAATATAAATATAGATTGATATGATTATAATGTTGATGGGCATGATATTGGTCATTATATAATATAAAGTTGTAGAATCATAATTAGTGCCTATGGCTACATTTATTATAGGATAATTAAGACATATCGGGGAAATATTATTTCGATATTCTTATCATATTACGCTTGATCAGGGGAGGTAAGCTCCCCAAGCTCAGAACTTTATATAAGTGAACAAGTTCAAAAGTGGTATGTGCTTGATAACTGAATTGGAGTGGTACTCATCCATAGTTAGATAAGAACTTGGACAATGGTGAGTTTGTATCGACAACTAGGCTTTGAGTGTTTCGTAGTCACATTATACTTGTCATTTATATAGGGTGGAACATTAATGAGAGGTTTTACGTCTTGTTCTTCACATTTGAACGTGTCAACTAATGGCCTTTAGATATTCACCATGTCAGCGAGTGGGACCAATGCATCATTACTTGAAGTGACGTATTTGTTCTTGGAGAGTTTTTTGTATAACCTTTTCACTTCTCTTGTAACGTTTAAATATCGTTTCATTTTCCCCTTATTTTAGAAACCTTAAAAAGTTTCAACTTTTTGGGCTTTTCAACTAGCAGTCATTTTTGTCGCGTCGAACCTTCATTATCATTTTTTAGGTAAGTTCACAATGTTTATTTCTTTGTTTGATTCCTCCTTTGAAAAGCCTTCCTTAATGGAATAAGATTTTGTTGAAATGGTTTCTTTGAGTCATACAAACTCAGCTCCCCTTGAGGGTGGTGGAGGTGAGGCATTTTCCTTACGTATGGTAATGGCTCCTTTAGTGGTCATTGTCAGCCCTGCAGTGGTTGTCATGGGAGGCGTTGGAGAACATGAATGTGTGGATTAGGGAACTTCTAAACCAACTTTAAAGAAAAGGAGGAAAGATAAGTTTCCCCTTGTTTTAGATCCAAAATATCACTAGGTGCTTTGTGAGGTTGCTTTTTATTCCTCTATTTTTACAACCCAAGAGTCTGTTGATGAGTTTGTTTCTAGTTTCTAGTTATCAGTTAAACATGTGTCTAAGATTAGTTAGATGTCTCTGTATAGTTCCCGTCACGGTCCTTTATTTATCATATATACCTCGTCCTTTAAATACTTTAAAGATAGATTTTCAAACTCAAAAGCTTTCCTCGGGATCTGAATAAAAAACTTTTCTTGAGTTTCAACTGTGTTCCTATCTTTCCCCTTATTTGGCAATGACCTCGAAAGTAAAATTCTAAAGCTTCTCAATGTTTTAGTCCTGGGGTCAAGATGGACATTGAAATACTAATGAATCAGCCTCGTCCTCTAAGTAGTATAACTCTTCTGAGGGTGTCTTATGCTGAGAACTTGCACTATCTTTTGTTGGGTAAGACAATGAATTTGCACTAGGTTTTTGAACTTATATTGGTTTCTCATTTCTCTTCTTATACATATATCACATGCAAATACTTTGTTTTCAAGAATATATTTGACAAGGTGGGGAGCTTGAGCTTCATGGAAATCTTTTTGCTGCCTTCTAGAGATCAAAGAAGAGGAAGAACATTAGAGGAAATTGAGCCAATATTTTTTAGTAGTCAGGTTGGAGACGTGGATCCGACTATGGAGGATGATGTGTAAATAATCGATGGAAATTTGATTGTTGATCCATCAAATGCAGGCACCTCGAGTCATGGCATTTCTCCTCATGTTGAAATTGATTCAGCCTCCTTAGCTTTTGTTTAAGGTGTGTCTTCTGTTGTTGTTGCCACCTAGACCACAATGTTGACTTTTTGGCAAGGTGGCCCTTTTCCTTAGTTGATCATGGTCTGGTTATGACTTTGCCTCCTAAGGCTACACAAGGAGTAAGCTTGTGCCAAAAATTATTTGGTCTTCTTATTTGGAGTCAGGAAATGAGGCCCTTGACTCGCATGGATCATGTGTCCATGGTCGCTTCAGTTCAAATTCTTTGTGGCATGTGAATATGAGAGCACATCACATAAGAGGTTATGGAGATGTTGCAAATGACAAGAACAAGATTAAAGATTGAGAGGTTGTGGTGTCACACCTAAAGGAAACATTGTCCAAGGTCCATAAGTAAGAGAAGAAAATGAAGGATGCCGAGAAAATTGCCTGACATTTGGAGGAAGATATGGCTAAAACGTTGAAGTCTCAAACTAATATGGCAATGAAGATTTCTAAGGTAGAGGCTTGAAATGTGAACATAGCCAAATCGCGTATGAAGAGTTATGTCAAAGGTTTCATGAAAGTTATGCGGTAAGTTGTTTACTTCTCTCTTTTTATTGATCTTGCCAAGTTCAACCTTTCTAAGGATGTTGTTCAAAATGAGTTGGTTGATGATTAGGTTGTTTTTTATAAGATTGTTGCACATTTTGCTTTACTTGTTGTAAAGACCTAAACAATTTTATGAATGCTTATAACATGCCTTTTTGGTGGATTTACCTTCATCTTGAGCTGTGTTTGGTCGATAAAATAATTATTTCTACATTGGTGGGGACAACTTCTACCATTGTCGGTAGGGACGAGTTCTTCTACCTTGGTGGGGACAACTTCTACCATTGTCGATGGGGCTAAGTTCTTCTATCTTGGTACAAATAACTTTTTACCATTGTTTGTAGGGACGTGTTCTTCTACCTTGGCAAGGATAACTTTTACCATTGTTGGTCGGCTTGGTATGGATAACTTCTACCATTGTCGGTAGGGACATGTTATTTTACCTTGGTAGGAATAACTTTTATCATTATTGGTAAGGACGAATGCAACATCGAATATATTTTTAGTGTAATAATTGAGTAAATATTGTTGACAACTTTGCAATAAATAAATATTAAATATATTTTCTTCTAGAAACGTGCCTTGTTAAAACCTCACTTGGTAAATAACTCTTTTGGGATAAAACCCGAGTTGAGTAAAATTAGTAAATAATTCCATCTCAACTGTAATACATTTTTAAATGTGTAGTGTTCCAAGTTTTGGTATAAATTTACCATTTAACTCTTCAAGGTTGTAAGCTCCGTTTTGAATGGAATCGAAAATTATGAATGATCCTTCCTAGTTAGCTACTAATTTACCTTTGCATTTTCCTTTCCTAGATTCCCCTAGTTTTCTCCACACAAGATCGCCTTTATGTAAGGGACGCTCTCGAATTCGGGTGTTATATCTACGGGCAATTCTTCCTTTAACCACGACTTCCCTTACTCTTGCTTCGTGGATTTCACGTATAAGTTCTAACTCATCTCTTAAGCTGGAACTGTTGTCATTTTCATCAAAGTGTCATTTTCGCCAAGAAGTTTCATTGAGTTTCACTATAATCATGGCATCAGTGTTGTACATTAATTAGAATGGTGTTTCACCTATTGTTTATTGAGGGGTGCAATGATACCTCTACAGGATATTAAGTACTTCATTAGCCCAAATGCTTTTTGTGTATCTAAGCTTCTTTCTTTTCTGCTTGTCTGTTTGTAAAGAGTGTTCTATATCCAAGAGATTTTTGTACTGGTTGGGCTGTGATCATGGATAACAACTTTGCTTCTATCTATTTTCTTAAAGTAGTTGATGGTCACGATTAGAAACTTTACTTGTCATTTTGCGATGGAAAATAGGCCGAGTATATCAATTCCCTACTTAGTGAATGACCATGGTGTGGCAATGGTGTGCAACTCTTCTTTAGGAAACTTGTGTAATGGTTCGAATTTCTGGCATTCAATGCACTCTATAGTGAAGTCATGGGCGTCTTTTTGTCGTGTGGACCAGTAATATTTAGCTCGTAGAACTTGGGATGTTATACATCAAGCTATTGAATGCATGTCACATATTCCTCGGTGAAGCTCTGCTAACATATATTGTGTTTGATCCTTGTCCAAACATTTAAGTAAGGGAGAGAAAAAATCTCGACGATAGAGTTCACCGTTGTATATTGAATAAAATGAAGCTTATCATTATATCTTCTTTGTTTCTATATTATCATCAGACAGTGTGTTATGGAGCATGAAGCTTGTGATTTATATACATGAGCTTATATACATGGTGCAACTTCTATTTATAAGTGTCACAAAAGATCCTTTGTGACCCATTACTAATTGCATATATGCTTTGAGTTAGAGTTTTTCTATAAAGGATGTTTGAATTTATACAAACACTTCATTATTACACTTCTTTTATAACTTATTAAATTATTAAATTTTATAACTTTATAATTGTCATCATGATCTCTTGTAAGATAATATTATGTAACGACATCTAAGGAGAAGTAACAAGACAAGGTAACTATCACACCGCATAATTAATTAATAGAAAAATTTAATTGTTGGGATTCAATTAAAAAGTTTTAAAATTTTGAAAAATTAATATACTACAAAAATTTAATAAAGACTCAATTGAAAAGTTGTACTGCTGCCTTCGGGAAGGATGAATTGCTCCCGAAAAGGAATCTATTGATTCTCTCCCAATTGCTTGGACTGTAGGTGCGATGATTTACTTCACGGGCGAGGTCTCTGGTTCAAGTCCAAGATGGCCCAACTGCGTCGAGAAAAAGAATAGAAAGAAAACTGACTTGACTCCTTCATGCATGTTCCACTCGGCTCGGGGGGATATAGCTCAGTTGGTAGAGCTCCGCTCTTGCAATTGGGTCGTTGCGATTACGAGTTGAATGTCTAATTGTCCAGACGGTAATGATAGTATCTTGTACCTGAACCGGTGGCTCACTTTTTCTAAGTAACGGGAAAGATTCTCAAATCTACCAAAAACTTAAAACTTAATTAAACCTTAATTTTTCTATGATTTAAACTGTGCATATCTATTCATCTAAATTGTAAATAATGACATGATCATTTAGAAGAAAAACTCAAAAACTCAAATTGTATTTATTAAAGTTATAATAAAATTTATTAATTTATTTTTCACCAAAATAGAGTGTAACTATATAAACGATAACATGTAAAATAATTTAAAAGCTGACAAGGACAATCAAATGGTAATTATACCTATGATATAATTAAATATTATTTTAATACAATGAGAATGATTATGTAAAGAGCAAATCAACTCCTAAATTTCAGAAGAAGCCTCACAAAAACAGAGGAAGAGGCTTTGGTTAGCGTTGATTATGCTCTAAACAAGATTCTATCAACAAAGGGTGTTGTTTCTCCTCTTTTCCACTGTTCTTAGGAAAACAATTTAGAATTCAATAACTTTGTCCATTCGGAGGTAACTGTCTGAACCTAAGAAACAGTGTAACAAACTTTAGAATGAATGGTTCCTACACTTCCCCACTAATCTCATTTTGCTGCGCTTTACGTTAGTGTATCACCAATAATTGGTGCTACCCAACCCCACCCTCTTTGGCCCACCATGCTATTCATTAATCATAGTAATCACATTAAGGATAACAAAACTACAATTATTTATATATATTAATATAATAATATATAGTCCCTTGTTACAGTAAAGTCCACAAAGATAATCAAAACCTACCTTCATGTGTGACATCACTGTGCTATCATCTCAGACTCCACAATTGTTCAATTCAATGCCAATCAATGGGCCAACGCGTGCAATGAGCCATAGCTATAGGGATTTATTTAACTACTTTATTCAATAAAAAATTATAATTATATTTCATGAATCATGAAAACTGTTAAACGGAGGTTTATGTGTTTGTCTTAAGCCAGACATTAACAAAACTTGAATGCCAATTATTGTATCATACAATATAGTATTTAAAAGAGGTAAAAATAATTATTCAATTTTATTTCATAAAGTATGATTTTTTTTCTACTTTAAAATATATGCTTCTTTGAAACCAAGCATAATGTTCTCATAAAACGTCACCTGTTAGGGGTTTGTGAGGACTGTGGAGAATGCTTCCGTTTTCGCTTTTGCGGTTGAGTTTCGTTGTTCAAAAGTCAAACGGTTTTAAGAGCAAAGGATTTCTCAAGCCTTCTATTCCAATCCAAACACCCTCTATGTTGTTATTTTATTTATTTATCTAATAATAATTATCAACAAAGCATGCTCTGATCGAAGAAGGGGTCCACACGTTTTCATTATTTTATAATTTTCCGTTTTTTCTTTATTTTAATAAAAAATAATTCCAAACACTAATTAGTAATGTAAAATGAAACTCTGAATAATGAATAAAAAAAGTGCGTTTGCGGAATTTATTCCGTATCGAGTGGTGGGGTTTGAATTTTGTCTCGCGAAATTCGGAGGGCATGTGGCAGAATCAGCCACAGCCAAACATTAGAGGGCGCGTTTGCCCATTTTAACCCTAATACCTCACCACCCTTTTACGATTTGGACACGCTTAGTTAAATTAAAAGTTAAATAATAAATTATAATCACCTTTAAAAATTATTTTCCAGCTCAGTCCCACATTCGTTTCTGATAATGTCAACACGTGTCAAGTGGGTGTAGATTTTAACGAACTTGGATATATAAAAATAATAGCAAATAGTATATGAAGAATATTTAAAAAACTGTAACATGCACCATAATTCATTAATAAATCTTAGAGGTAGTGATTAGTCAGTTAATCTGGTTGGTTTTTGCATAAACAAATTCATTCAACGAAGAGAGGTGGTGGTGTTAGATTGGAACAGTGATTCCAACCAAAAACAACCTAGTTTTCGATTTTTTTCAATGTCGGCGCCGGAATGTTTCACTTTTTCACCTCTGGATCTGGTTAAGGAGACGCGTTATTTATTTTTTCTTTTTTTTTTCGGTCCTTTAATAATTGATTTACTATTGGCAGCTACGGTTCACCAAAGCAAAATCAGAAAGGACTAATGGACTAATCATGTTGACCTTTTCCGTGCTTAAAGATGATTTTAATTAGCCTTAATCACCTTCTTAATTTCGTCTAAAAGTGAGGCTTTCATGAGAGTTCATCTCTCTTTATTATTAACATTAATAGTATATGCTTATTAGTTCAGAGTAGAGGGTCTACTAAAATGGCTATTTGTTAGCATGTTTTTCGTTCATGCCCTCCACATTTTGACCATTTTATTATTGTCTCCCAAATTTGGCTTAGAAGTTTCAAGGAAGTTGCAGAGAGGGTGTCAATATTCAGGCAATTTATTTAGTGGCTAGTCCATCCTACTCGTATATACACGACAAGTTGTGTAATTAAATATTCATTCATGATTATGACTTTTATACATTGTTTTCATCCAAACCAACAAAAGAATCAGCTATCGGTGCTTCACATTATAAAAAACATGTATTTGATTTAATTTTTAGAGTAAGACAGATTCATTAATTCTTCCCTCCAATTTATATCTTAATTTAAAGCCCAGCCACACTTGTGACTTCTGATGTCAAAAGGGCAAATATTTCTATATACCTTATTTAAAAAGCGAAAATCCAAAATCAGAAATTATTCCAATATTTACCTTCTTCTGACACATGTACATACTCTAATCTCCCTAATGTTATTTTCACTTCATATTTATTATATAAAGAATGATGCAGTTGTTAATTCTTAATTATTTTTTTTTTCCTGGTGATAAGATAACAGTTGTAAAGATAGGTTTTTTCAGTAGACCATGTACACATTGCCTGGTAAGAATGGAAACATTTTGGAAAGGTCTTGGAAAATTCACAACCATTTATTACTGCTTCATTCTTCTGACTTATTGGTGTGAAACTGTGAAAGGATTTGGATTCTAATTTCTCTACTTCATTCCAATATAATTATAAAAAAAAAAATATTATGAGTAATAAATTAAAGGTGGGCAATGATAGAAGCATTAGATATTATTATGATTTATTTTATTGGTCTAATTTTCAATGAGGTTAGGAAGTGATGCAAATGTGTACACAAATATTATATGAAGCAGCTGAGCCAAGCTAGCCACCAACTGAAACAACCACTTCCCACCTAAAGCTGCTAGCATTTGTAGACAAAATGAAAATTTAAGCCGCAGTAGCAGAAGTAGCAACATCTGCTTTCAATGGCACAAACAGTGGTAAGCAAAAGGAACACTTCATTTTTTGTTTTCAACTATTTCTTCCACAGATTTGAACAGGTAATGAAATGAAAATCTGCGAAAGTTAGGTTGAAGAAGCTAGCGGATAAAGTTTATTAATTATTTATTTTTAATAATATGAAAAAGTGGGGAGCCTATAGGAAGTGGGGTCCACCAGCTTTGAAAGCACTTTTTTTACCATTTCTTTTTCTCACTCACCTTCGTTTTCAAAGGGGTAGATATAGCGAAGAAACCACCCGGATAGGACATACGTCATATATATACCAATCAAAATACACGTATTTTGAAAATTAAAGCATAGGGGAAAAATACAAAGCATAAACAAAGAAAAAACAAAGCACCAATTGTAGGCTTCCTCAGCAAGTGCCTTGCACACCACGGATCTTCCACCGTGTGAGGTCTATATGCACACGCTCCTCTATTTAAACACATCACCTTCCCTTCCTTCTACTTTCTTAATACCTCTCTTCCATTTCTTCTTCTTCTTCTTACTCTTACAATTCATCTCTTCTCATATACCTATATCTCTCTTCTTTTTCTTTTGTTCCTTGTTGTTTGGTATATATATGTATGCACATATATCATACATATATATAGTATAAATTTGAGTAGTTGGTACCCATATATTTGATTTCATGGAGGAGCCTATTGTGTTGAACAAAGGTGAGGAGCCTCTAGATTTGCCTCCAGGTTTCAGGTTTCACCCCACCGATGAGGAGATAATTACTCATTATCTGACTGAGAAGGTGAAGGATAGTAGTTTCAGTGCAATTGCTATTGGAGAGGCTGATTTGAACAAGTGCGAGCCTTGGGATTTGCCGAGTAAGTTAATTGTTTGTGTGAATTTGTGAGTTTGGTTTCTGTTTTGACTTTGAAGTTTGATGAGATATTGAGAGGGTTGAGTTTATGTTTTGCAGAGAAAGCGAAGATAGGGGAGAAAGAGTGGTACTTCTTCTGCCAAAAGGATAGAAAGTATCCAACTGGTATGAGAACCAATAGAGCAACAGAATCTGGGTACTGGAAGGCCACCGGAAAAGATAAGGAGATTTACAAAGGGAAAGGAAACCTTGTTGGGATGAAGAAGACCCTTGTGTTCTATAGAGGGAGAGCTCCCAAGGGTGAGAAAACCAATTGGGTCATGCATGAATTCAGATTGGAGGGCAAATTTGCAAGTTACAATCTTCCTAAGGCAGCAAAGGTATCAAAAGTGAACCTTTTTTTTTTTTTTTTTTTATTTTTTT
>Ga0099823_1008304_pt1 | contig 10565 bp, 10 predicted proteins | sample CowpearedBW_FD_76831 | JGI IMG/M metagenome (GOLD analysis project Ga0099823, IMG submission 76831) | Root nodule microbial communities of legume samples collected from California, USA - Cow pea red BW | ecosystem: Host-associated > Plants > Roots > Nodule | place: USA: California | collected... | reverse complement strand
CTAGTATGTGGATCGGTTCAAGATCGGCCCATAAATAGCTTGCTCATGTACCGGTCCAGATTGCATATAGACCCAGCTCACAGATTGGTCGTCTGCTGGCTCAACATCAAAGTCGGTATCAAATCAGTCCGAGACAGGATGACCGTGTGACCAATCTGGCCCAGATCAACACAATGAATGGCATTAGCTAGGTCAGGCGAAAACTGGTCGCCAGGGCGTACACTAACCCTCCGACCTCGAGCACCTTTTTAGACAATGGAGCGAAGAGGTCGTTCAGACTTCCTGGCGCGTGTCTGGAGTAGCGTGCGGTGCGTGGCTAATGGGCTTGTGCCACGTGGGGCCGACCTTCTGACTGGATTTCCTTTGTATTGGACCCAAAGTCCTAGCAACCTAGGAGCTCGACAATTAGCCGACCTCACCCCTTCCGAGAGGGAATATTGCCTCAGGTTGGGGGAACTAGGGGTGACTTTTGATACTAAACAACTGATTCTCTTGGAGTTCCAGCCAGTCAACCTCAAACTTCAGATTGGTAAATGCATAATATTTAGACTTTCAAGGAAATTACTTTTGATATATTCTAACCTTGTGTTTATTTTTGTAGAGGCGCGAATGGGGATGACCAAGCAAGACCTGACTCGTCGTTTGAGGTGTATGAAGGCTATCTACCATGATCCTCCCACTCCGGAGGTAGTGCTTTCCGATGAAGAGGAGACCTTGTCTAGACCGAGTTTTAAAGCGGCGGCGTCTAGTGGGGATTTCACGGACTCCAAGTGAGGATGCAGTCACAGCTTCTGTTAAGTTAGAGCATACGATGTCTTCCAAGGGAACAATGCCTGTTGAAGGTTCAAGCAACGTTTGTCACAGCTTCTGAGACTCGAATTTTAATAACACTTTCGAGGGGGATTTGCAAGGTTTGTTGAACCAGGAAACTTCCTCCCTTCAAGAAGATGCTCACGCATTTCTTCACAAGGCTGGTGTATCGATAACTACTCTTTGCGGCAAGATGAACCGCTTAAGTGTGGTCGATGATCAGCAAGGAGATGTCTCTTATTCGGTCTGATTTGACATTGGCAAAGGAGGAGGTAACTCGACTTGTGGTTGAGGTGGAGAGGCTTCAAGCGTTTAAGCAGAAGTTGGAGGAAAGCGGCAAGCAGGTGGCTGACTTGGAAGCGACTATACGTCAGATGGAAGAGGAAGTTGCTGAGAAGGAGCGATCTTGGAGAGCTTTGGAGGAGAGGCTTGCAAACGAGGCCACTTCTACTTATGGTCTTGGTTTTGAGGCTGCTTTGGAGCAGGTGCAACTCTTGTGCCCCTCTGCTGATGTGTTTGGTGCTGATGTTGGCAAAGTCGTCATTGATGGGCAGATAGTTGAGGACTGACGTCCTGTGGCTTCTTATTTTGTGTGTGATTTCCTTGTTTTGCGAATATCTTCAAGGGACTTGTATCTATTTTGGTGTTACTTGAACCTTTGGGCATCTTTGTGGAAGTGCACTTTTGCTTCCTTCGTAGCACTTTGAACTTTATGAATTATGTGAAATTGTGTTTACCGTTGTACCGCCTCGTGAAGTAATTCGATCTTTATTGGTGACTTATGCGAGATTTTTCAAGCTCGGCGGATGTTGCAGGTGTCCTGGGGTAGGTATCACCGATGATGTAACCCTCAACCGAGGACCTTATGAGTTGATGACCTTCCGAGTTGATGCAGGGAGGTTTCACTTAGCCCTCATTCTGATCTGCCTAACCCTCAGCCGAGGACCTTCTGAGGTGAGGTGGGAGGTTCACGTAACCCTCCGCCAAACATTCTGATTTGATTTGCTTAACCCTCAATCGAGGGCCTTCCGAGTTGATGACCTTCCACATTGATGTAGGGAGGTTTCACTTGGCCCTCATTCTGATCTGCCTAACCCTCAGCCTAGGGCCTTCTAAGGTGAGGTGGGAGGTTCACGTAACCTTCAGCCGAACATTCTGATTTGATTTGCTTAACCCTCAATCGAGGGCCTTCCGAGTTGATGCAGGAGGTTTCACTTGGCCCTCATTCTGATCTGCCTAACCCTCAGCTGAGGACCTTCTGAGGTGAGGTGGGAGGTTCACGTAACCCTCAACCGAACATTCTGATTTCATTTGCTTAACCCTCAGTTGAGGGCCTTCCGGGGTGGCACCTGGGTTGAGGACCTGATTTGAGGGGGGGTTTCGTCGAGTCACGGGTTTTTCCTGACCTTTAGCCGAGCTAAAGGGTTTGTTGATTGCGAGTTTTTCCCGACCTTTAGCCAAGCTAAAGGGTTTGTTCATTGCGGGTTTTTCCCGACCTTTAGCCGAGCAAAAGGGTTTGTCGATTGCGGGTTTTTCCCGACCTTTAGCCATGCTAAAGGATTTGTCGATTGCGGGTTTTGCCCGACCTTTAGCCGTGATAAAGGATTTGTCGATTGCGGGTTTTTTCCCGACCTTTAGCCGTGCTAAAAGATTTGTCGATTGCGGGTTTTGCCCGACCTTTAGCCGTACTAAAGGATTTGTCGATTGCGGGTTTTTTTCCGACCTTTAGCCGGGCTAAAGGATTTGTCGATTGCGGGTTTTTCCCGACCTTTAGCCGTGCTAAAGGATTTGTCGATTCCGGGTTTTTCCCCGACCTTTAGCCGGGCTAAAGGATTTGTCGATTGCGGGTTTTTCCCGACCTTTAGCCGTGCTAAAGGATTTTTCGATTGCGGGTTTTGCCCGACCTTTAGCCGTGCTAAAGGATTTGTCGATTGATACTTCTAGTAGGAACAAAAAAGATCATATTGGCATTTATCTGACCTCGTTAAAAAACCCTTATGTTGCTGTAAGAAAAAAAAAGTGTCGGGTTATTACATAATATTCAGAAAATCAACTGAAATAGAAATGAAGTACTGTTGTGTTGCAAGTGCGAGGAATCGCTGTTCTGTCTAGGGTTTCTAGCTTGTAGGCACCCCGTCCTAGTGTTTGCTTTATCCTGAAGGGCCTTGTCCATTTCGGGGAGAGCTTGTTTTCCAGTTGCAAGGGATGGGCTCTCCGTAGGACGAGGTCACCTTCTGTGAAGGCGCGTGGTTTGACCTTGGTCTTGTAACGACCTTCCACTTTTCTCTTTATGGCCTCACTGCTAACCTTGGCCCTTTCTCGAGCTTCTTCCAGTGTGTTTAGATTTGCACGGAGTCCCTCCTTGGAGGAAACGGTAGTAAAGTATTAGATTCTCCACGTCGGTTGCAGGATCTCTATGGGGAGTATTGCGTCTGTGCCATAACTAGGCCGAACAGAGTTTCTTGAGTTGATGATTGATGCGTTGTATGGTATGACAACAAGATTCCAGGTAATTCGTCTGCCCAATCTCCTTTTGCCGACGATATCTTTCTTTGGATTGCCCTTAGTATGATCTTGTTGGCCGTTTCTGCCTGTCCGTTTGTCTGGGGATGTTGTATTAAAGTGGAACTTGTTCAGCCATGATGGTAGCAGAGAATGGGCGTCCTTGGTCTTCCACATTGATTGGACGACGTCCAAGGTTACGCTCCTCTCGGTCTTGTGACCGGCGTAAGAAATCCCCATTGACACGTCTTAAGTTTCCTTGCTCTCGGAGTGTGTCTTATATCCTTTGGCTTACCTCTTCTGCTTCTCTACGTGCTGCAACATGTTCCTCTCGAGCTTCATTTGCTCGATTGTGGGCCTCGTCTGCCTTTTGGCGTATTTGCTCGTTTTCACATCATAATTCTATGATCTGTCGTAACAACTCGACGACAGTAGGCTCAGTAGACTCAGTGTTTGCGTGATTTTGCTGTTGTTCCTCCATCTTCAGAGGTTTTTCGTAAATGAACTTCTTTTAGGGTCTGGGAATCAGTTTTACCAGAGCCCCACGGTGGGCACCAATCTGTTCTGGTAAAAAGGGGAACTCGAGGTGCACACTGATCGCCACTCGGCCTCTTTGCCAAAAACTCGATAATATCTCTCTTTCTCTCTTTTTTTCTCTCCCAAAAAAAAATGTTTGTCCCCTCTTTAGGGTATGGTGTCTGCTTTATATCGATCCTTCCTCGTCCTCCATTCGGTTAGTGTGGTGGTGGCATGCTGTTGGGAATGCCAAAACGTATGGGAACGTGGTCATGTACCCCCTATCAAGAGGGAAAGTGGAGCGGTTTTGAAAATATCCCTTATAAGTCGGTCGTAGATCACCCAGTACACAAGTCCACTTGAAATCGCGCTAGTATGTGGATCGGTTCAAGATCGGCCCATAAATAGCTTGCTCATGTACCGGTCCAGATTGCATATAGACCCAGCTCACAGATTGGTCGTCTGCTGGCTTAACATCAAAGTCGGGACAGAGATGTGCATTCCATCCCTACCCCTAATTGAAAAAGTTGGATATTTTCTGTACCCATACCCAGTCAATGCGGAGATTCCCGTCAAAATAGGGATGGATTCGGACAATACCCACGGGACAAGTCTATTTGTCATCCCTAATTAAGAGAAAACAGATCAAAGATAACAACACCTCTGACCCTCCATATAACAACCTCCCTACATTAAATTAATAAAAACACACAATAGGGAGAACATATCTCCATGTAGGTTACAAATAAGCAGTAGATTCAGCTAGACCCAGACCAAAACAAACAATTCATCATCAACTTACCCTAGATTGCTTGTTCCGTCATTGTCAGTCCATATAACAGAAGCACAATGATAAATGAAGTCGAGCTTGTACCCTGCATAGGAAATATACTTAAATGAGTCAACTCAAAAAGCATGACACGATTAGAGTCCCTAGTCTGGAAAACAATTCAATTAGTATGTTTAAGACTCTGCAAATGAGAGACCGAGCATTATAGGTCCATTATAAGGCCTGGTTGAACCTTCATTCTTCAACACACTACTAACGCTAAAATCAAAGAAAGCAGCCTGATTAATGTTGGTATTACCTATAGGTTGATTCATATAAGACTTATCAGAAGCCCTCACTTTAACTATACATAACATCGTTTGAATTGTATTAGGTCGGAGAAATTTTAATCAACATAAGCATACTTTTCCATGTTTTTCAGTTGATTCAAAATTTCTTTCTTTCCAAGATTCATCACCACAGCAGTTCTTAAACTTGCAAATCATATCGAGTGTCGGAAATGTTCAAGGAAAGATGTACGAGAACTACTACACGTGTATACGTTGTCTACATGTTAGTCTATTGCAAGTACAAAATCACAAAAACATTGGATATGATGGACATTCTGGAGCCAGGTAATGTTCCATCTCCAACGTTTATGCCAACCTTTGCTTCTTGGATGCATGTTCTGGGTCTGCATTTATATTTTCTTCATATTTCCGCTTCCCAGACTTCTCTGTTTTTTTTTTTCTGCAGATCGCCCTTTTTTTATACAAGTGAGAACAAACATGGTTTCAAATGCACCCAATTTTTAATAAGCACATCAAACATAGTATTCTCCAATTTTTAATTGTATATCAATCTGATATGTCACTAAATTACAAAAGACGCCTTAGAATTTATTTCATTAATTAACAAGCAAAATACCAGAAGAATAGTGTGTCAAAAACTTGGATATATATACAGACAAAAGGTGAGCATATCAATTCCCAAAGATAATGCTAGAGATAGAATCATATTTACAATGTCTATTAACTTCGTTGAAACAAGCACAAATAAGGTAGAAGATGCTTCCTCATAATATCAGCCACAGATAAAATATTAGGTTCTCAGCTTTAACAATTTAATAACAATTAGGAGAAAATAGATTAAGCACAAAGCCAAAAATAGCATGTGGATCAGTAGGGTCCTACTAAGGTAAATGAGTTCTTGAGAACCATTAAAATGTAAGTAGTCTCACCTTGTGGGCTGTTGTTTGCTGGGCTGTTGTTTCTTCCATTCACATTTTTTCCTAGATAAAGGTATGAAGAGTCAACGAAGGAAATTATCAACTAAAAATTATCAAATAAGTTACATACTTCTTCAATTTTGGGAGGAATCTATCCCAGTTTTCATGGGCAAGATCTGGATTTTTTTCAAGTTCTCTCTTCATCATGAGAATCTGACCAAGTGGAGAGAAGAGATAAGATATTTTCTTCTATACAGGAAATCTATATCTTAAAAATTAGCTTAAAATACATATCAATTAACCTTAATGTTGAATACATGATGCACTTTTGTTGGGAAAGCAAGATAAAGGCTCTGTTAAAGACATAACCAATCTCCTAAGAAATAGCAAGAGAGAGAAAATGGAATTGGATATTTTGATCTCCTTTATTCATTCAACCAAAACGTTTATATAACAAACCCTCAACAAAAAACAAGCACCCAAACCCCTTTAACAAAAGGACAAAAGATTATTTCTAACAAAACAAATTCAGAATTCCATTCTAATGGACATATAGTCCCCAATCGTTCGACCTTTTCGACACTCTCTTAGGCCTAAAATCAGCTACCCTTTTCTCATTTTCGTGGGCTTGGGGTGAAACTTAAACCTCTTCATCAGGCCCAATTGTTGGAGGCACAACAATATTGCCCTCATTGAAAAGGACCTTGTCCTCAAGGTCAAATAATTGTTTTAGGAACTCATAACCTGCCAATTGAACACTTCTCAAGCTTTAGGAAAAAACCGTGGAGGTTCAAAATCTCAAAAACCAAACGCAAATCCCCTAAATGAGTCTCCAGATCAGGACTGAATACCAAGATGTCAGCAAAGAAAACGATGACCTTTTTTCGCAATAAGGGCTTGAAAATTTCATTCATGGTAGCCTGAAAGGTAGAAGGTGCATTACAAAGGCCAAACGACATGACCTTGTATTCAAAATGCCCTGAATGGGTACGAAAAGTTGTCTTGAACTCATCAGCAGGTTGGAGGCGTATTTGATGGAAACCAGAAGCAAGATCCAATTTAGAGAAATATCTAGCAGTACCCAACTCATCCAAAAGCTCTTCAATTGTGGGGAGTGGAAAACGATCTTTAACTATAATTGTGTTTAAAGTGCGATAATCTATACACATCCGCGATCCTCCATCTTTCTTTTTCAACAATAACACTGGAGAGGAGAAAGGACTCGTACTAGGTTGGATCCACCCATTAGCAAGGAGTTTCTCCACTTGCCGTTCAATCTACAATTTCTGGACATAAGGGTAGCGGTAGGGTTTTACGTTCACTGGTGCCATTGTAGAGAGAAGTGGAATAGAATGGTCAAATGGGCATTGAGGAGGGAGTGAGGTTGGTTCAGTGAAAAGGTGAGAACTCACGAAGCAGAATTTGGATCCTCTCATCATCATGCTCCAATTGCACGTGAGGTTGGGCCAACTCTAATGGCTTTACTTGTAAAGAATATAATTGAGTCGCTCCTCCCGTTTGGACCAACTGTTGTAATTGGGTCAATGATAAAGAAATCTTATCATTTTCCATAGTACCCTTAAGCTCTACAAGCTTATTGTGATGTATAAATTTCATCGTTAACTTTTGATAATCCATTAACACAGGCCCAAGTTGCTTCAACCATTGGGCTCCCAAAACAATATCAGACCCACCCATGTTAAGAACAAACAGATCCAAAACAAAATGATGTCCTTGAATGACAATTTGAACCCCTTGGCAAACCTTCGAACAAGGAAACTCTTCCCCGCTTCCAACTAAGACCTTCAATGACGACGTTGGACCCTATATTAAGCCCAAATAGGTGGCAACCTTTGTTTGAATGAAATTGTGTGTACTGCCTCCATCTACTAAGACACTAACAAACTTCTTATTGATGTGGCCCAAAACTCAAATTGTGTCTGTCACCCCCAAGCCTGATAAGGCATTAAGGCTGAGTTGGGCCTCATGGGTCAAGTCCACCCTACTTGGATCCCTAACACTAGGATTAGGGTTGGGTGGGACCAAGCTGGAATAAAGGAGTCCAACAGAAGCATCCTCACCAGGTTCATCATCTTCAGCAACAAGAAGGAGAAAACGAGTTCGACAACAATGATTCCTTGAGTATCGTTGGTCACAATTAAAACAAAGACCTTATTCTCTTTTCTCAACCATCTCTGCTTCTGTTAATTGCTTAAAACGAGTACGCGGTGGTGGTGCCGACAATAAGGGTGGCAATGATTGTGACGAAGCTGTGGTGGAAGGAGTAGGGTTTTGGATTGAAGGGGGCTGATGATTTGACGATGGTCGAGGCGCCATGGTAGACGACCATTGAGAAAGGGCGGTGGCAAGCCTTCCACACGGTTAGCCAAGGATTCAAACTCATGAAGATAAGTACTAACATCAGACGTCTGAGAGAGCTTGAACAACTTACCCTTATGATCGTCATACACAGTGGGAGCAAAACGAGTTTCTAAGGCAGGCACGAACTGGTCCCACGAGATTAATTGGTTATTCTCGTACATCCATTGATACCATGCCAAGGCAAGGCCATCAAGATAAAAAGAGGCGACCGTGATGCGTTCCTCCATTGGAGTTAGGTGATACTCAAAGAACTGTGTGATTTTAAAGAGCCACCCATGGGGGTCATGCCCTTCGAAACGAGGAATATCGAGCTGGAGTCGATAACGTTGAACCGTGACCATGGGATTTCGCGGGCCAGGGCTTGGTGGTGGAGATGAAGAACGATTTTCCAGGGTTGTAAGGCGCACACAAACCTCTTTCAAACGATGTAATACCTCATCGAAACGATCCGGTGGATTGTTTGCTCTGGAACAGAGTCCTTCAGCCATGAATGGATCTCTCAATGAAAGCACAAAAAATGTTGGGAAAACAAGATAAAGGCTCTGTTAAAGGCAGAACCAACCTCTTAAGAAATAACAAGAGAGAGAAAATGGAATTGGATATTCTGATCTCCTTCATTCATTCAACCAAAACGTTAATATAACAAACCCTCAACAGAAAACAAGCACCCAAACCCCTTTAGCAAAAGGACAAAAGATTATTTCTAACAAAACAAATTCAAAATTCCATTCTAATGGACATAGAGTCCCCAATCGTTCGGCCTTTTCGACACTCTCTTAGGCCTAGAATCAACTACCCTTTTCTCATTTTCGTGGGCTTGGGTTGAAACTTGAACCTCGTCATCAGGCCCAATTGTTGGAGGCACAACAACTTTCTTATCCACCATCCATTTTTCGATCACCCTTCTGATCTATTTCAACCCTTTAAAAGGACCCATAGCAGCAACTATGCATAATTGTGGAATTGCAAGAAAAATAGATAGAAATTCGCAGACTCATACCATAATATAAGTAATTTCACATTCTAAACAAAAAAAAAATTACATGGTGAAGAAGGTAGCATTTTGTTACTATTCCAAGAGCCTGCAAAAGAAATATTACAGTTGGAAAAAAATGAGTTACAAAGTTGAAGCATCTATTGATAGTAGTATGCAGTATATTATGCATTAAAATAATAGGGTATACCCTAGATCCAATTGACGACTATGTATCTGATTCGAACAAATACTCCCCCATTAAAAAAGATCATGTGTCAAAAAGCAACTAGCAGACATTTAACAGAATTTCCAGTATGCACTCCAGGTAAAGATGCCCTTAAGAGGTATATTAAATTAGGGGTTACAAAAATAACTCTCATGTGTTCATTTTTAGCCAAGACACATTAAAGTATAACCCACGCACCTCACCCAAAGAAATGTTACTGCATATACCCAGACTCCATGCAGCCTCAAGGCAATCCATTATGATAACCACCCTAGATCATTTTCACAGCTTCAGGCTAGAACAGATAGAGTATTTTTTATTTTCTGTTTAAGCTTAGAACTAACTACATTGACAAAGAAGATCAAACAAGAACACCAAAACATAAACACATCCTACAAAACAAGCCAGGCAATCTTCAATAAAGTGTCTAGTTGCAATGTTGATGTTTATACAAGAAGATCTAACATGTATGAATTTAAGATAAGTTAGTCCTGCTTAATTTTTATGCCAAAACAGCTTTCTATCAGCTTAAGATTATTTCTGCAGCAACTTGAACAACAAATAAGTTAAATCCAAAAACAAACCAACAAAACCTGTACCATTGATATAATTTAAAGAAGCCATTTAAAAAAAAATGTATAGTTTTCTTTGAACAGTATCACGAAAAATAACGAGAAACTTCAACCACCAATCAACTAGATACTGCGGTACGATTTATAAATTATAAGGAAAAAGTCTTTTTTTTCTTTTTTTGGTTGCTATCCCTTTCCCACTACCTTGTGAACATGGAAAGTAACACCCCATCACAGTAACACTCGTTGCTGCAAAAATCACATCTTAACAAACTTAATAAATAACATACCTTTAATGTGACACCATTAGGACCCAAAAGATGGCGGAGCCTAATAATAAATCGCCTCTGTAGTTAAAATAGAGAAATTACATGAGACTCAATCCAAACACAGCACTGATATTGAATATTCAACTATAATCAATAAACATTCACAAAAAACACCAGAAATTACCTTATTGGGAACCATGCGATATATGTTGATGATATTACATTGCATATCATCTTCCAGTATTGTTAAGGCCTGAAAACAACAAAGAAGCATTAACATAAGTGACATTTAAAAAAAAAGAAGAGAAACACATG
>Ga0099823_1008303_pt1 | contig 10566 bp, 11 predicted proteins | sample CowpearedBW_FD_76831 | JGI IMG/M metagenome (GOLD analysis project Ga0099823, IMG submission 76831) | Root nodule microbial communities of legume samples collected from California, USA - Cow pea red BW | ecosystem: Host-associated > Plants > Roots > Nodule | place: USA: California | collected... | reverse complement strand
TGATTAAAAGGACTAAATCCACGTATTCCGAAAGATGAAGGACTAAATTGGTCCAAAGTTTCAAAATGGACTAATTCCAAAATTCACTGAAAGTTAAGGGACCAAAAACATATTTAACCCATAAGAAAAATGATAGATTAACAAATTTTTTTCTTACAAATTTTGACAAATCACTTATTTAGGTAAAAAAATATTATATTATTATTTTATTTTAGTTAAAAAAATAAAGTTAATCTATTTTAATTTTATTTATGGAAATTTTATCAAATTTGTCAAAAATTAATTTTTCTAAAAAAAATAATAAAATTTGAGGATTTTTATTATTTTATTTGTCAAAATTTATCAAATAAAATTTTGTCAACGTATTACTTTAAAAAAAAAATAGTATATCTCTTTACATAAGCAAATGAATAAATTATTTTTTATTTATTAAAAGGTAATAATGTCTAATTAAAATATCAAATGGTGTAATATTGATGTAATTATAATTTGTCGACCGGGAAAACATTTATAATATTAACCAGGGTCTTGTCCTTCCTGTCTCTTGAGAGAAAGCCAATCAGAGAGCAAACGAAATCAAAGTGCGAACGCCAAGCAAATCCCCTCCCACCCCATCTTCTTTGGGCGGAGTAGAAGAGCGGAGCAGGTGGCGCCAACAGGTTCGTTTTCTGGTCCCTTTATTAATGAATCATTTCCCTCGAGTTTTGTATGTTCTACTTTTGGTACTGTCAATTCCTCCTTCTGGTTGTAATTTGTGAATTAGGGTTTGAAATCGGGGAGTTTGGAACGTGTTCTGTAATACAGGGGAAAATAAACTTTGATAGCAGTTCCTTAAGACGTTAGTGTGAAGGTAACTATTCCCTTGAATTGAAACCTCACCCAACATTGTTTTGTAAGAGCACTTGCTCATGTGAGTGCAAGTTGCATCGATCAAATATAAATCTTTTATATTTTGATTAATTTTTGCAAACACGTGAGTAAGTGAGAAGTGTGTGCTAATGTAATATTCATAACCTTATGCGAGAGATTTAAAAAATTCACAAAAAGTATGGTAATCTGATAGTCTTGACTTTGATGAATTGCAGTTTGTCAATTGAATGACCAATTTCTGTGAATAAGGTTTTCTGAATTTATTTTTAACATTTGGGAATAAATAGATGTCCAATAAATAAAGGAGTGTAGAGAGTTAAGCCCTGATTGAGTTGTAGCTTAGGCCAAAGTATGGTTCTGCGTTTCTAATTATTTCTTAGCAGTAATGATTTCTGTAATTTGTACCTCCCTCTTCAAAGTATAGTTACATTCACACTAACGTCTTAAGGAACTAATGCTTTAACCAATACCATAATTATGATTATTAACTTTTCACTTAAAGGAAACTTTGTAGGAATTGAGATTACTTTTTAATTTGTTACAGGATTGAATATTATAAATAATGGAAGAGTTTTCGCATGTCAACTTTTTTTGTAGATAATGGATTGAATTATAATAATATGTAGATCATGTTATCTAACCACCCACATCGTTGAGCTTGTACATCGTGGGTTTGGTTATTTAACCGATGGACAATTGTATTTCTTCCTTCTTTGTACTTTTCCTTTTTGTTTCACTCTTAATCTAATAGAAACTTTGGTCTTTGTTCAACAGAAGATTTTAGTTTTAATTACATTTTGTATATCACTAGAAATTGGTATTAATTGCTTTATTTAAGATCTGTATCATGTAAAAGTATAGTTTACTGCTGCAAAAAGATGCAACAATATGCCCATGTTTGGAAGCAAAACTTATTTCTCAACTTTAAACTTGTTAAAATGGTTTCATTGATAATTAGGGTTTTTGGTTGTGCTTAATTTTGGGTAGCTTGACCGGATAAGCTCTACTGATAAGCGATAATTATTTTTAAAGTGGTACATTGTTACCTTTGTTTGCCTACTGATTTTTAATTTTTAGATAATTTGTATAATTTTTGAGCACTAGGTATGAGAACCAGTAAAACAGAAGTAAACTTAAGGAGGTTGCTTGCAGCTGCTCCTCAGCAGAAAAACCAGGCAAAACTTGTGCATGTAAGTCTGAAGATATGTTTTTCATTATTAATTTTAGAGTAAACACTTGAACAAAGAGGATGGATAGAAAAACAGTTTATATCTTCTTATACTGTAGTGTTTCTTATTGGTGTAAACATATAGGATACAAGAGGCCGAGTACAATTAATAAAATAACATTACATTTCAACATTAACAACATTATGTATGTCTAATATTTTTATAATTTTCTTGACTTATAGGTTTTATGCAGTCAACCTTGTTATAGTGAGATTAATGAGTTTTCCCACCAACCTTCTACATCTCACTGGTATGAGAAAAGTTCACCTTGGTCTCTCATTAACTTCTGATTTGAGTCCATAGGACTATTAATGGGCTTGCAATTTGTTAGGCCTATCTCCTCCAAAATATCAAGAACATATTTTCTTTGTGAAATGATGACACATTCTTTTTATTGTGCCACTTCAATACTAATAACATTTCCTTTCTTAATTGAGCAATTGTAGGGATATCATTTGCTAAAATAACAATATCATCAACATATACCATAAGGTAAACACATTTCCTAAGTATGACAATAAAACATTAAATAATCTTCCACGCTTTGTTTCAATTCAAAAGTCTGCACAATATGTCTAAATTTACTAAACTAAGCTCAGGGTGATTGCTTCAAGCCATAGAGAGGATTCCTCTTTTTGTGTCCACTTTTCATTTTCCAATTTTACCCTTAATTCAGGGTGATTGCTTCAAGCCATAGAGAGATCGATGTAATTTACAAACTGAACCAAACTCTCCTTGAACAACAAATCTAGGAGATTGCTTTATGTAAATTTCCTTCTCCAAATCTCCACGAGGAGAGACATTCTTAATATCAAGTTGGTTAAGATGCTAGTGGCAAACTATGAAGCCCAAACACGGACACAAGTACGAACATGACACAGACACGAAGATACAGCTAAATCATAAAAATCCAGGACACGGACACATCTATATATATATTATACCTAAATATATATTAATTAATAATTTAATTATTATGTTAGTAAATATTTTTAAATAACTATATTTAAATTAAATAATATTTAAGTAATTATATTAAAAAAATTAAACAATTATATTTACATAATATATAAATATAAATAATATATTAATTAATATTAAAAAACTAAATTAATTAGAGATTTTAAATAAATATGTTTAAATAATATATATATATATAATATTTGATATTTAAAGAATTAGATTGAAAATTATTGAATTTTTCAAAGTTGAGAAGAGTATATTATAATGAATGGAGAAGCAGAAAAGTTTAATGAGGTGTAAAGTTCTTATTGGTGAAAAACATTTCTATGGGATGCGTGAAATATCAACATATTAAATAATATAATAAATTATTAATTTATTCAGAAAACAAAAAGTAATAGCCCTTCGTCTTTGCATCCTCTTTCATCTTCCTGTGACATAGGAACCCCAATACCAGGTGATGCCTCTCCAACCCTCCATCCACCAGAGTTGTTGTCGGCGACACCAATGGCTATCAGAGGCTTCATCGGAGCCAACATGATCTTCTCAACCTTCCAATACTAGATAGGAGACCACCATGACCCCTACCACCAATGTCATCGTCCAACTTGAAGAAGCCACTGCGACACCTTCTCGGGCTAGGCCGTGTCTTCTCTGGCGTGTCCCCAAACAAGGTTGTGTTCTGCCCAATACCCAATATCCGACACGGTATCGTACATGCATATGTCGTGTGTTTGTGTCTGCCACGGGAGCCCGACACGGAGGCGCCATTGTTATGGTGTGTCGGAGCTTCATAGGGGGTGAGTGACAATCGTAGCAAGAAAAATTCAAACAAATGTTGATCTTAGCCATAAGAGAAAAAGTATCACAATAGTTGAGACCATAAATCTAAATATATCCCTTAGCTACTAGATAAACTTTGAGACGATTTACTTTACCAATAGGATCAATCTTAACAACATAGACCAATCTCCAACCCACGTGTTTCTTGTAAGAGGAAGAGGGACAAGCTCCCAAGTTCGGCTATGTTCATGTGTATACATCTCATTAATCATAGCTTTTTGCCATCAAGAATGACCAAGTGCCTCATGAACATTGTTAAGAATAGTATTGATGGACTACGGGAAAACAAAAGAGGAATATGAAGGAGAGAAATGATGATAACATAAATGATATATAGGATATGGATTACAAGTGGATTGAATACCTTTTCTAAGAGCAATAGGCCAAGCATGGACAAGTCAGGGAAGGCGATGGGGATGAAGGATCCATGGAATGGGATTATGGTTGTGAAGGTTTTGAGTCATGAGCATCTTCAAGCAATGATGAAGGAGTGATTTGTGCTCGACGCTTACATGTGAGAAGAGGTGGTGGAATAATGTCACTTGTACATCGAGCTTGAGTTTGAGAGCAAGAAGGAACAATCCATGGATCACATAATGGAATAAGAAGGATTTGTTGAACATGTGACATATACCTTCTGCGACAAAGGAATTAATAGGAAAGATCATAAAATAGTTTAAACACTGAGTCACTTGAATCAAAGAAATTAAATTTTAAATGACAATGAGGAGTGAACAAGATGGAGGAGTTTTAGGTGTTAGGAAGGGCATAAAGAAGTTTAGTCAACTCCTTCATATGCCACTTTGGATTTATTGGCAACGGTAACAAGATGAGAAACTTTGGGGGTAAGGAATGTAGGAAAAAGAAGAAATATTACGTAACATATAGCCTGAAGAACTAATTCAAGAATCCATGAACTATGACCTTCCATAGATTGAGAAATGCTTGCAGTTGACACAGTTGGCATTGAAGAGGATTGACCATGATTGATTGATTTCTAAGACTTGTACCTTGAAATTCTTGGTACTCATAAAAATTTTTAGATTATGATTTTTTAAGATTTATACAAATGAGCAACTTTGTGTGGGAAACCATGCAAGGAATAACAGTTTTCTTGGGTATAACCTATTTGCTTGCAGTATGAGCATTGAGGATGTCCACTCCTACAACACACCCTCCTTTTCACAGGGGGATTGCCATTGCTTAAGTTTCAATAACTTCAGGTTGATTGTTATCTTTCATCAGGTTAGGCACACAAATGAGTCTAGTACTTAAACCTTTCATAGAAGGGATTTGATCACTGACTAGTATTTGATCATGAACATGATCAAATTATGAATGTAGGTTCCTCAGAATCAAGACCATATAATATCATCAAGTTTCTTGTTGAGTTCTTCTAATGAGTTTGCCACTAGGAATCTTTTAACTTCTATCGTAGCTCTAGCCTTTGTTATATGAGAAACCATATGATGGTTGCATCAAAGAGACGTTGTATATCATTAGCAAAAAAATTCATGTGCATTCTTTAAAAGGAAAAACATGTTTTGAATGATCGAAGAATCTTTAAAATGTCATGTTCAACCGACTATCAAAAAATAGCGCATACTTGGAAGCCAATCTTTTGCCAATGGGATATGTCTGCACCAAGAATATAATTGAGTAAGTGGTCATGGTATCGTTGACCAAGGAACTATAATTCCACAGAAGTAGACTAAGACGAATAATTCTTCCAATTGAACCTTGCACTTCGTAATTGTTGGAGTAGCCAAAAAGAAAGGAGCCACTTGAAGCCATCTCATAGAAGTGACCAAACCTAAGAACAAATAAGAGAAACCCTAACACTGTGATAGAGCACTTCTCCCAATACAAAAATGCGTTGGAATAGAAAACTGAAGTCAGAAACAAAGACAAAAGTATTCGAAGAGTCAAACTTAGATCTCTCTGAGAGGTTCTGACAACAGAAAGGCGACATATGGAAGACACGAGCCAGAAATGGAAGTGTGTAGGTCACGTGACAACACTTGGATGACCAGTTGGTTGCACAACCACCATGGTTGGGTTGCGCTCCTCGAGGTACACCAAATACTAACTCTTTTTATAAGAATGACAATGACATGACAGGGAAGGACAACGACAAGAGAGGATGAAGAAGACAGAGCAAGACCCGTCCTAATACCAACTTGAACAAGTAGGGTGGATAGAAACACCGTAAATCTTTTTACACCATTGTGTTTCTTATTGATGTGAATATATAGGAGATACAAAAAGGAGGCAAGACACTTGACTAAAACCCTAACCTAACCCTAAGGCTGAGTACACTCAGAAGGAAATATCAATAAAATAACATTACATTTCAACATTAACAACATTATGTCTATATATAATATATTTCTAATTTTCTTGACGTATATGTTTTATTTAGTCAATTGTTAACTGTAGAACACAAACTTAATCATTTGTTGATTTTGACATTCTGCAGTATGTTGCTACTTTACGTGAACAATTGGAACAATTGGCTGAAGAGAGGACACCTGAGGGCTTACCTAGGTATTGGTTTCTCTTTATTGACCATTTGATACACATAGCATCTGTTTTTGTTTCTAAATCTCAACACAATCTGAACATCATATGGCCACCCCAATTTTTTAATCAAGATATGCTACTATTTGGTACGGTAAGATTTTCTTTCTAATGAGTGTTGTTTGGGTTTAAATAGTTGAATGCTAGAAACTAATATACTTATTGAAATGTTGGGAATTAAATGGAAAGAGGAAAGGGAGACGAGTGACGCTGTAATGTAAAATAATAATTAAGACTTTTATTTATGCTAATCTTGGTGAAGAACTAGTATTGAGCAATTTGTATAAGTTTAGTCCAAATAACATACCTAACATAATAGGAGACTACCACAATAATTATCCTTATATTCAAAGGATAAATATAGGTCCAGCAGATTATGGAATAAAAGAACGGAGTTAACTTATAATTCACAATGAGTTCTCTCTAAAATATTACTCACGTTGAACTTAAGCTATACTTTCCCATTTTCTAATCCTTTGATAAAATCTTAGATTCGTATAAATTGTTAGAGTTTACTGGGAAGATAAAAACGGAAGAAAATTTTATATCTCATTTCGTTTAGAATTCTCTTACAACAGAGATTCTATGGCTACAAGTAGCTTGCTCTTTAAGGAACAGAAACAGTTACAGCCAACTTGTCATATATCAGCTGGCTGGACTGAACTAATTGCTTACCCAACATGGAACCAAACAGTTATGGACAGTTACAGCCAGTTGTCACATGCCAGCTGGCTGGACTGAATTAACAAAAAATTAACTCAGTACAATATTCATACACTAAAAACTATATATTATATTTCTTTAAAAGCTAACTTAATTGCTTATTTTTTTCATCTTCTACCTCCCCTAGATGGTCCGTTATGTTCTCTTTTCTTACTTATAAATAAATTAAAGTTATTATATGTGTGCGCATATAATAACTTTAATTTAATTAACTTAAATTAAAGTTATACCCTTACTTTTTATGTGTGCGCATTCATTTGTGTATGTGCTATGTGAATGCAGGATTTCAAAGGCTACGTTGAATGAATACTCAGAGAAGGTTGAAGCCATTGCTTCCAAATTGATTAACCACGAGGTATGTATTTATAAATTAATGCATCCTTGAGAGGTGTTAAAGTGTGAAAAAGATCTTTAAGCCAAATGACTAAGAAGTTAAGGTTTCTCTGCTTACTCAATCTGATCTTACATATAACAACTGACAACTTAGTTAAAAAGGGCGGAATTTATGGATTTGTTTTTTTACAGGATCTGGTGAAATGGCTAATATTTCATTTGTTTAAACCTGTTTTTATAGAACTAACACGTCAGTCTTGTTACCAATTATGCTGTGGGATAGTAGAAGTAGACTGTATGGTGGATATTGAGCGTGTAAAATGATGAAACTTGAAAGAATGAACTAGAATTTAAACTGTTTTTAAGCCAACAAAGAAGTTGCACATTTTCATCGGCAAGTAATTCAACTAATACGTATTTCAAAGCATGACTGTTGCATTTGCTATGTTTGTTGGATCCACGAAGGTAATTACCTCGTAGTAGGAAACAAAATTCCGTAGTCATCAGACATATTGCTAACTCTGAGTCCTCAACATTTGCTTTTATGGTATAAAGTTTAAATAGTACACTAAAATTTAGGAAAAACATTGTACTTAATTTGCTGTCTGAAGGTATGCAAGTCCTCTAAACTGAAGGGTAATGGTCTGCTTGGTTAAGGTTAAGTAGGTAGATAGTGGTCAGTCAGATGGACATTTTATTGTGGCCACCACTTTACACTTGCTTGATGTAGCAAAAATACTACCAAATTTGTTTTGGTGAAATAACATGTTGGTTAAAGAAAGAAAGTAAAATTGAAGATATCTTCGTTGTCAGTAATGAGGATTCTATTTTGTTAGAGCAGAATATATCGAAGAGATAAGACTTTTAAAATTAAAGAAAATTATGTTAGTAAATCATTTGCATGAAGCATGTTTTCTATGTCTGTTATTCTGATATGGTGTATTAAAATTTAAAATTCAAATCAAGGTGGAATAATTGCTAGGAATAGAAATTATGGAAATAAATTGATATACTTCATACAGGAGAAACCTTTGGCTTACTAAAAGGAAGAACAAATTCTATGGAGCTTTTTTTTTCACAATTAGACACTCAACTTTAAAATTTAGAATTGGATATAAGACAAAAATATAATTATATTCATTTGAATTGGATACATGAGTGGGAAGAAAGAAATCCAACAAACGTGAGTCACAGGTGTTAGATTATAATATGCACTTAGGCGGTTAAAACTGCTTGGTGGTTAGACAAGCAGTAGGGGATACTTGCAGGGGCTTAACATAAACAGGGGAAACAAGGCACAAGGGAGGAATTCTGAATTTGATATTGGAAGACCAAGCGCTGGCTCAGTTGTAGTGAGAAAAACCCTTTGTTGAAGGTGAAAGCCTTGGATAAATTATTTTTTTGTCCTGCGAGATTCAACAAAGTGAATAAACCTTTGCATATTTGTTCACTTTCTCTAGTTTCTTTCTATTTCTCAGCACTCTTGCTTGGGGTTTCATAACGCATATTCACTTTGGATCATAACTTTGATGGTATTGGATAACCAAACTCTAGCCCTGTTGTAGACTGGAAAGCCCTTTGCTTAAGGTAAAAACCTTGATGGTATTGAAGTATTTTTCTGAAATTCAATAAAGTGAATAAACCCTTGAATAACTGTTCACCTTCTCTAGTTTCTCTCTATTTCTCAGCACTTTTGCTTGGGGATTCATCAGGCATTTTCACTTTGGGTCATATCTCTAGGATTTATTGCACAATGGAGAAAATCATAATACGTTCACTATTTTTGTGTAGTACAATGATAATGATGGGGTCTGAACCTAAATGGAGAAAATCAGAATACGTTTACTATTCTTTTTTTGTTGTAATACAATAATAATGATGAGGTTTGAACCTAACATCTCATGCAAACCCTCGCCACTAGACCAACCCCAGTGGGTTATCATAAGTTCACTATAGCATGTGAAAATTGTTATATAAAATATAAAGAATTAATGGCTTGAAACTCTGTGACTTTGTTGGAATGCATTACGAAGCCATAAAAAATTTGTCCCTTTTTTGTTTTTCCTTGTCTGTATTTTAGTTCTTGCCAAATAGACACAATCATTTAACCAGTTTTCTTAACCCAGACTGACCCACAAGTATCCGAGAAGGATGTTGAAAGGAGTTTTGTTAAAGAAAACTCTTCTGAAATTGAGGAGAAAAAGCAGATACCACTTTCTTCTGGGTTGAGAAGAAGACCTGTGTAAGCTATATTTGCTTTTCTTACTATGCATATTTTGTAGGCTGTTCTACTGTTGCTCATCTGTTTCAGTGGACAGACCCACATCAAATACAGAAGATAAAGCACACGAGCTTGCTGAGACTGACAATACACCTGTCAAACTGGATGCTAGTGCACACGCACACATTGAAAAGCACAGGTACTGTTTACTTGATTTGTTATTTAAAGTTTATGTAGTGGTGGGTCAATGGACTCTGTACTGCTTTGGTGAAGAATAGAAAACTTGCAAACATTGTGTTTATATGTTAATTTGACTTGTCCACAACAACAAAGTATATTTTTCTTCAGGTCAAGCACTGATATATTCATGTCAATTGTTACATTATTGGTAACCGGTCAACTGTTATCATATGCTAATGCCTATATGGGGGATTACTAAGGTCATTAATATTTGGGAGTTTATTTGGTCATCATTGACGAGTCCTCGGCATGTTTCTGAGTCACTATAATTATGATACCTTAGACAATTGCTGTAAAATTATTTATGCAAATGTATTAGATCAATTCTTTTTATATTTTATGTTCACTGTTTATTATGTGCCTTGCATTTATTGTGCATTTTCTTTTTGTTTCACTCCATTGTTTTCTTGTCCACTTTTATACTGTAGAATGCTTCAAGAAGATTTGACTGATGAGATGGTGGTGTTGGCAAAACAACTCAAAGAGAGTAGTCTCATGATGAGCCAGTCCCTGCAAAATACTGAAAAGGTTCGATTCTTAGGATTGAATATTCTTTGTATGGTG
>Ga0099823_1008302_pt1 | contig 10566 bp, 6 predicted proteins | sample CowpearedBW_FD_76831 | JGI IMG/M metagenome (GOLD analysis project Ga0099823, IMG submission 76831) | Root nodule microbial communities of legume samples collected from California, USA - Cow pea red BW | ecosystem: Host-associated > Plants > Roots > Nodule | place: USA: California | collected... | reverse complement strand
CCAAATTAAAACCAAATTGATTTTTTATATTAAAATTCACATTTTTTATTAAATATTTTTATATAATATATTAAAATTCACATCATTATAACTTTGATATAAAAATTAAATTTCGTCACATCTTCGATAAGGACAAAATTAATTAATTTTAAACAAAATTGGGACTAAATTGGACAAAAATAACAAATATAAGGACCAAATTAAATACAAAATATTGACTTTGACACGTGGCACGCTATTGGGTTGACATGTGGATATTTAAAAAAATTTTAAAAACAATTCAAAAAAACCACGAAGTGACACGTGGCACGTTATTGGGTTGACACGTGTACATTTAAAAAAATTCAAAAAAAATTTAAAAATTTAAAAAAAATTCCAAAAAAATAAAAAATTCCAAAAATTTAAAAAAACCACGAAGTGACACGTGGCAATCACTGTTCATGGCCGTTAATGATTTAAACGGTGTTAGTAAAAAAGGACCAAATTGAACAAAATTGACGAAAATTAGGACCTATTTGAACACAAAACCATAATTAGTACTTATTTGAAAAAACTTGACGAAAATTGGGACAAAAAAAGTATTTTAACCTAAATTTTATTCATAATTCTCAAAAAAATTAATAAAAAATATATGAAAAGAAGTTATATGTTATTAGTTTTCATAAAAAGCATTAATATTTGTTTTTTATACAATAATTAATAATTATTAACGTTTTCTAGTCGAATAAAAATGGAAAATTTTCAATTTTAAGGGATAGTGTTGCAACTGAATTTTAATTATATAAATTTTCAATTGGAAAATGAATTTTAATTACATTAATTGCATTATGTTTCAAATCTTAATTTTAATTACTTTATTGTAACCATAACAAATTGTAAGGCCCACTTTAATTCTGCCACAATGTTTAAGGGCCTACCTTACTCAGTTGGGCTTAAGACTGACTCATAGGATGCCCAAAACCCCAAAACCAGCCTGAAACTGTCATTTCTACCACTTTTCAAAAAACAGCTCTCTTCTTCCCTCTCAGAACCGCATACATGAGCTTTGCTAGGGTTTGGCTCCCACTCTTCATTGAGCTAGAAGAACCCTATTTTATTCCACGTAAGTTGATTCTCAACCCGTACCCTCTCTTTTTCTAAGCTCTGTTTTCGTGGTTCCAACAAAGGTTCACTTTGATAACCTTGTATTCAATTTGTGCCACTGTTTCCAGCTCTCGAACCTACTCCTAGAGTTGTAGTGCTCGTTGGCTTAGGTGTCAGAGTCTTTGGATAGCATTCTCCAAGTAAAGGAAGCTATGATTTTTCATATTTTCCGTAAATCTGCATATTTTCAGCTTTGCCTCATGTTTATATGGCTTGTGTGCTACTGTGATTGTATGGAATGCCTTGAAATGTTATTTGGTATGAAATGCATGTTGATGCGTGTTTGAATAGTGGCGAGATCTGGTATTTTTGTCCAAGCGAGCTCATCTCACCTAGGCGAGAATAACATAACTTTACCTTGGTCCCTGCTCGAGCTCTCGCACAGGCGGGAAGCTTTCATTTTGAGTGATGAGGTATCTCACTCAAGCGAGAGGGTCTCGCCTCAGCGAGAACTCGTGGGAGGGACCTCACCTTTGAGCGAATAGCAGTCTCGCTCAGGCGAGGAGGGCTCGTCCAAGCGAGAACTCGCGAAACCTGCAGGGCTCTCTGTTGGCAGTCTCGCCTAAGCGAGGGCTTGTAACTTGAGCGAAAGACTTCTTTCGCCTGAGCGAAGATCCCTGGCTTGAGCGAGACTGGTGCAGGAATTTGCTCTATGGCTATTCTTTCCATGTTTTTGGTTGTTGGTTGTATGATTGGATGGAGTACCCTATTTAAAGTATGAAGTATGTGAATATGCATGTAATATCTTATTGTATGGACTGGAATTGATGAGTTTGGTATGATCTTTCATATGGAACATGATTGTATGGTTGGTTATAAATATTAGCATGAGATTGGTATGCATGATAACTTTATGATTGGTTGGTGAGACATGATTATGGTATGGTTTAGGACGTAATTCCATGAATCTCTTAGTGAGATCTCATGGTGGTGCCTCATGGTTAGAACGTAATTTCATGACCCTCTTAGTGACAACTCATAGTGGTGCCTCACGGTTAGGACGTAATTCCATGACCCTTTTTGGTGAGAGCTCATGATGGTGCCTCATGGTTAGGACATAATTCCACAAACCTGTTAATAAGGTTTTGCTGTGGTGCCTTAGTATATAATTAAGTAAGGATTCAAGTAAGGATTGCATCATGAAACTCTAAAGAGTCAATTAGTCTCGTGTAATGCGTACTTACTCGAGTGGTGAGAGTAGCAAGAGGCCCTAGTCTTTGGCAGGATAATGGCCTTAGATGTTTGAAGGCTAACCTTGTGTATGGTAGGGTGAAACCCATTAGCAATGGCTCTGCAAAGCAGTAGAGGCCACCACAAGTACAAGCATCCAATGAATCCAACTGATTATATGTATCCGGATAATTAAGTCTCAGAGTCTTGCTTGGTTGCTATCACATGCTAGGTTGATTCATGTATTATGGAATTTTAAATTGTGTAAGACCCGAGAAATTTAAATAATTAATTAAATAATTATTTAATAAATGTGGATAGTAGAAGCCTTTAAGGCATTTAATGCGAAGTGTTATGATGTGGAAAAGTACTAGCTTAAATGGTTGATAGTACTTTAATGTGTGACAAAACTTGGGTTCGAGTCCTATGTATGTCATTTGTGTGTTATTTTAATTTGTGCATTATTTTATTGATATATTTGAATGTGAGTAGTGATAATGTTATCCTAAAATTATAGGAATTATCATGAAACATGATTTGGTTGAATTGGTTGTGCACTTGCTTTGTGATTGAGTGGTTATGTGTTCAGACCTTGCTAAGAACAAAACTAAACTTCTTTTTTGCCAAATTTTCTTTTGGCATGGATATGAAAGGGTTAGGAACCCTAGCAGCCAAGAGAGGCAACTTAAGGGGACAGCAAAAGGAGCTGTAAAATAACAATAATGGGCTTTGAATAGCCACTAATCCCATGATTAAGTATAGAATTTGTTTTGGGATCATTAACCCTTATTAAGGTGTAATTAAGAGAGAGTAAATTGGAGAGAATAGAGAAATTTCGAGTCTGCAATTCGTAAGTGCTGGTGAGGGAGGTATTAAGAGGAATCATTGGTGTTTTGGGAGAAGGACAACTGAGTTCTTGAGGAATAGCAAAGAGAGGCCCTTGGACATCATAAAACAAAGGCTAGGAGACCAATTGGAGTGAATATTTCTAGTTAAGGGGAGTTTTTCCTTGTACTTTTATCCGTGTTCGAATGATTATGTCTTGCTATGTCCCATTGCATGAAAACCCAACCCCTTGGACGTTGTTTTTCGTAGTTTCTGGGTTTCTGCCCAGAAACCGCTTGGCGGTACAGCCCGAGCTGCCAGGCGACGCATCAGACTTTGCCTATGTTTTTGCATTTTTGACATGAATCGCCTGGCAGGGATGAATGTCCGCTAGGCGGTGCGACACTGTTCGCGTTTTTCTTGGCTTGCAGTTTGCGCAAGGGTCGTTGTGACTTCTGAATGTGCTTTTGTGAATGATGATATGTGTTAATAGTATAAAACTTCTAGAATTGTGGGTCTGATGGTGCTGTGAGAACACTTTTTAAGATTTATCATGGATAGAGGTGGGGTTTTGGAAGGGAAGAACTCAAATTTGAATTATCATGGCCCAGTGTATGTGCGATTTAGAGAGAATAATATCATAGAACGTTGGGATGGTGAATCATGTGTGAATTATCGCGTTTTATTGCAATTGGTGTCTGGATCGAGTTCTGGACATATTGGGTATATCGTAGGTACAACAACTTGGAAGTTTCCCTGGGTTCTGATGTACAGCCTAGCGGCACGCAGCTTGCCGCCAGGCGATGACAAGAACAGTGGCAAAATATTGTGTTTGGTTTTGGTTGGTCGCGAGGGAAGAGGTTGTGAGTGGATTGGAACATAAATTAAGACAAGGAAAATGGAAGGGAATAGGGTACTTGAATTCTTTGTAATTGAGACAATAGGAGAATTAAGATAATGTGTTTTAATAGAAGTATACTGGGTTGGAATACTGATTATACATTGCTGGTTTAACTTGTAAGGGATGAGGTGTAAATAGTGTAGAGTATGATTTATGAAATGTTGAGAATTTAGATGCCTTGAGATGGGAATGTGTATTTTGTATTTATAAGCGGATAGATGGATAGAAATGCTAAATATAGGGAAAAAGTACATATTAATTTTATGTATAAAATTGGCATTAGTAAATGGTAATCAGGGTGGTGTTGTTGAGCTTGTTATGTGGTAATTCATTGAAGAGGTTATGTGGTCCATATGGGTGTCAATTGATAAACACGGGTTGTAGATATATCCAAGTTTGAAAGATAAAGGAGAGATGCAATGGCATGGAGTTGGACAATAGATTATGGATATGTGATCAGGGAAGGAAATGAATTGGATTGAGTATAATACGTGTAGGGGTGCTAGAACTAGTAACTGGTGCATTACTGATATAGCGCCTGGTGGCACAAGTGTGGTCGCCAGGCGATAGGAACAACATGAAGGCCTCTGCAACGAGCGGCGCCTGGCGATGGGGTGGATTTTGCCAGGCAGAAGACCCTAGGACAATGGGTCTGCTTGGAGTTTGGCGCCTGGCGGCGAGGAAGTTCCGCCCAGCGGTCTGCACTAGTTTTGCCTAGCGGCGCTTTGGTCGCTCCAGGCCATGACACTGCAAACTGTGGCTTGTGTGTGTGTTGCGTTTAAGAAATGATGCTATACTTGGATCAGGGGATGTTGTGCCATGAGCGGGTAGGTTCATGGATGGTGATGAACATGTGATGATGTGAGCGGGAAGGTTTATATCTAGTTACTCTCGTGTGGAGATACGAGCGAGGTAGGTTCGTATGTTCCGTGCTCACACCTGAGAGATGCTGCGTGCAGGGAGATACGTAGCTGAGGATCACATATGTTGGACTACAGGTGGGCAGGTCCGTAGAACAAGACTACGAACGAGGAGGTTCGTAGAGGCAGGACCACGAGTGGGCAGGTTCGTGTGAGCATAATATTCTTGAGTCCAAGGCTAACTATTTGTGTGATTAAAGGTTGAAAAGCCTTGGGGAGTAAGGTCTTGGCCAAGAACTAATTAGGAAGAATAAGATGGGTGTATTACTTACCTTTTGTTATTGTATATGCTATTTCTAATTTTATCAGCTCACCCTTTCTGTTTGTGATTGGCAATGATCGTGTGATTCGTTACACGAGAGCAGATGATGATACAGGTGATGTTGTGGATGCACAGACGACGGAGTGAGGGCTAGCTTGAGATTAAAGCTAGGGGAATTGATCATGTTTTCATTTGTTTTATTTGAAACTTGGAATTTGTAATAACTTTATGGTTTAATTTCATTTAAATTTTGTCGCATTGGATATTAATTTAATTTTTCCCACATTTGTGAATGATAATATTGCAACGTTTGAATTTTTTTCTATATTTATTAATTTAATTAAGTAATATTCCTTAGGGATATTACAAATTGTATGTTCAATTATATGATAAAAACCTTTTTACTTTAGCTTACCCTTTCTGTTTGCTTGTGTGTTCTGTGTGTGGTTTTCTCTTTTTGCGATAATCATCAATTTATTGATGTGAGCAGATGTGGGAACCCCTAGTGGTCATCACGATGATGGAAACTCTGCTGCGTAGCTATTCCTGGGTTGGATTCCCTTCTCCGAGTACTCTTTAAGGTTGTGACCTATGTATTGTACATGCTCTATGAGTACATATTTTGGATGACTGTCAAAACATTTATTCTTGTTCTCCTTTTGTTAATGACATCATAGTGTGTCTTAGTTTTATATGTCATTTAACTAACCACATTTATTAAATGGGACGTTAAATAAATTTTCTAAGAAAAATTAGTACAAGAAAAACACTTTTACCTAATTTTCTAATTTAAATTAGTACAAATTTAAAATTGAATTTAAATTGAATTCAATTAAATAAAATCAATTTTAAAGCGAAATTTATAAGATAATTTTTTTTTCTTTCGATCACAATTATTTTACATTGTGAGTCCTTTTAAAATTATATATGAAACTAAAAGAACCGTTAGCTGAGATCTAATTATTTTCTGAAATAGCTTTCCAAGCACACCCTTAGATTTAATTGTCATTCCTAAGTAAACAAGGTATTATTTTTAGAGTAATATTTCCAAAATTATTGACTGACTTTCGTATTTTGTGGTATTCTGTGGATGTGTGACTGAGATACTTTATGACACGCAAAACTATAAGTCATTAAAGAAAACAAAAAGTTCACGTTGTTGCATACGGATACCTAAAATAGTGTGTTTTACAGAATCAAACCCAAAAAAGTCCAAATCCCCATGTAAGTATGAACTTGGTTACGTAAAAAGTAGAATAAATTATCATAACTTATCTCTTATTCAGGTTTCTGTAGATTCTTTCACCTATGTCTATTATATATATCTTGGACAAATCACAATTTCTTGGCATATGCGAGTCACCTTGGATTTCCTTTTATTTCGAGAATGTCCTACGCCAAAGTTTATCTTCGGCTATGTTATTTTTTAAATTATGTATAATTTTTTTTAATTTTTTTAATTAAATTTAAAGATTTTCATAGTTTTAGATATTTTTAAATAAAATTTATTAATTTTTCTAATGGGTACTTTTTATATTTTTCTATTAATTTCTTCTCGATTTTGGATGATATTTTTTTTTTCATTTTACTTATTAGTCTTCACATAATAAAAAAAAATTAGGTTTATAATTATTACATTGATATAATAATGAGTATAAATTAATGAATGATTTTATTGTTCTTATTGTAAATATATTTCATAATAAAATTGACATGTGATAACTTTCGCAAACTAACTTTATTATCACTATAATTTTAATGAAAATTTTACAATATCATCTTATATACATTTTTTAATGTTCAAATATAATTAAATAAGATAACAAAACAAAATAATATGTAACACTCGACCTATATATAAATATACATATCAACAACAAAACTTTGGTCAATCACAGTAAAAATTATAAAACAATTTTCAATTATAAAAAAATGATATAACTCTCTAATTTTGAAGAAAGTAATTTTTCTCTTACTTTACACATTATATATATAAACACACATTCTTTCACACAATTTTTGGAATCCTATTAAACAATTTTAGAAATAAAAATAAAATATATAAAATTTAAATCTAATAAATACATAATTATAATTAATAAGAATAATATAAAAAAAATTCTAAAATATCTCGACATAAATCAAATATGAAACTTCCTAAAATATTTTAACATTTCCCGTAAAGTGGGTGAATTCTTTCTCAACATTTACTGTTGTTTATACTTTTGTTGAATTAAGGAACATACATATGTCAATGATTTCTAAAGCTATTAGATTCCATAATTAACCATACCATGATCATGGAGTTTTCTTCGTCCCATGACTTAAATTTTGAATTAACTTCCACAAGAGTTTCATCGATTAAATGGCTAGTCTTTCTTTTACCTTTTAAAATGATTTTAATGAGTTATGACCACCAATAATTCCCTTTCAACCAATAAACTGAATCAGCATTTATCAAAGAATAATAGTTAGCAGAATTGAAAGAAGAAAAAAAAAGGACAAAATCAGTTCTGATACTGATTTTTGTTCTTCTTCACCCAAATGCTTCAAGCTTTCCTCCTGCTTCTGCTCCTCCATTCCCAATAACCTTCTCACATCATTGCACACTCAGCATGAACACATAATTTAAAGAAACACTAAAAGAGAGCATCATTGGATATAATAATAAATAAAATGTATAAAAGAACAGAGAAAACAATTTCAAACCAACAAAAAATAACATTGATGGATAAATGTCGTGAAATCCATGTCAAACCTCTATAGCTGTAAATAAATAACAAAACTGGCGTTCTTTAAAGATTTTGAACCAAACCACCAATTTTAAATCAAACCACTCGAGGCTGAGCAATCCCTACATGGTACAGGTAAAACAATCCAAATTGGAAAAAAAAAATGAAAACTAGATAACAATGAACATAATGATTTGAAAACATAAAACAATATCTAAGAATTAACATTGAATAGCAAATGACATGAATTAGTCAATAAATAATGCAGAAAAAAAAGTAGTCATAAAAAAAAGAAAATTAATAAAATAACTTTCAGCAAAAAAAAAAATCAATGTTCATGAAGGCAAGAATGAAAAGGAAATCAGAAAAACTAAAGTATGGACATATAAAATGTAATAATTTTTACATGAAAAAGACACAAAAAATCGGATTATTTGAAGAAGGCTTAAATACATTTTTCGTCCTCATTTTCGTAGTGTTTGATGCAAATGGTCCTCATTTTACTAAATGTTTAAAATGGTCTTCATTTTCGCAATTCGTGTTTAATTTAGACCTTTTGTTTGATGTCGTTTAAATCAGTAACGGAGCACTGTACAAGTGACACTATTTGTATTATGTTGAATTGTGGTTCACTAGGTGTACAGTACAGCTGGATTAATAACATTAATTCAAATTTGGGGCAAATTGTGCAATTAGGGTTAATGCTACAATTAGGGATTCTGGTGGGTGGGAGACAATTTCTGCTTGGTGATTTTTGCGTTTGATTTAAGTGGAAGCAATTGGATGTGGTGATTTCTGAGTTCAATTTTAGAGGAAGCAATTGGACGAGATAAGTACTTTGCTCTTGGGTTTAGGGTTTTCGGGATTGTGATTTAGTTTGCAGATTGCAATCAGTTGGGCTTAGGGTTTTTGTGATTATGTTTTGGGATTTGTTGTGATTCGAATGTTGTGATGTTATGCATGGCAAGGTGTTAATTGCATGAACCAGAGGTAAAGAAAGAACATTGGGACCGTGAAATACCTAGACAATGGGATTGCAGGAAGGCACCAACACGAATTGGGAATGGAGGAAGGAATACTGTCAAAATTTCTTCTACCCAACAATTCATTTTCAAAACCCTAGTTTACCTATTTATCCCCAACTATCTAATTACTACAGTTGTATTGTACACGTAATACACCACAATTCAACGTAATACAATTAGGTGACACCTGTATAGTGTTCCGTTACTGATTTAAACGCCGCCATATAAAATGACTAAATTAAACACGAATTGTAAAAATGATGATCATTTTAAATATTTGATAAAAATGAGGACCATTCGCAACAAACACTACAAAAATAAGGACGCAAAATATATTTAAGCATTTGAAGAAACATCCAACCATAGCAATTTATGAATAGAATGAAAAATTCATAGAAAAAGACCGATGTATGCAAACAATAGAATAAATTAAAGAAGCCTAGAAAAAAGGAAAGACGAAAATGAAAAGAATATGAAATGTAGCCAAACCATCGATACAAAAGAAACAATGTAAAGCGGGGAGAAAAGAACACAAAAATTGATTGGAATGTATACAATTGCACACTAGAAACGAAAAAAACATAGTGAGTTTCGAAAGAAAGAGTACCCAAAAATAGTAAAAATGAAAACAAAAACAATAACAAAGATAAAATAATGAAGAAATGTAACCAATGAACTACAACCTAAAAAACATAGAGCAAGGTATACAGAGAGCCAAACCATGAATCATAAAAATCGAACTGAAAAATAACCTAATGTTCACAAAATGAGGAATAAAAAATAAATCAGTATAACAACAAAGCAAAAAAGAAAAAAAAAACGCAATGTATAAAATCAGAAATCAAAAACAAAAAAATATAAAAATAAACATCAAGAACAAATTTAGTGTTGAAAGAAACAGAAGTCGAAATCGAAAAACATCAAAAAATAAATAAATTCAAACATAGAGATTGAGATCTCCATGCAAAGAGCAATAGATCGAGATTTCAAACGAAGACACAAAATGGGATTTCAAACGTACCACGTAATGACAACAAGAGAATAGGGTGAGACGAAGAGACAAAAAAGATTTGGGCGGAGGAGAAATCGTGAGAGCAAGAATAAAATGATAATGAAAGGGTAGAGTTTGATTATTTTTATTTTTTGAAAAATGGGTTGCGGGTAGGAATTTCGAATAAAGAAATGAAATATTTTGGGAGGTAAAGAAAATAGAGTATTTAAAATGGGACACTTGTTAATCAGAAAAATGGCCATGTGTTGCATTTTAAGTTAACAAGATTGTTTTACTTAAAGGTTAATTTTGTTTGAATTTTAAAATGTCTTGTTGAGATGTTTCAATGTGCGTTATGGTTGCTATTTGTGTTTTATGTTTTTGTATTTTTTATCAATATCCAAGTTATTCGATCACATTTAATTTAGTTGAAATTTATATTATCATACTATTAAATATATATACATCAACACATGTCGGATCTACATGGGGTAGGGAGGGGCCTGGCCCCCCCAAAATTTTTATTTTTTTTATTTTATATATATATATATATATATATATATAATATAAAAATATATTTAAAATTTTTTAAATTTT
>Ga0099823_1008294_pt1 | contig 10574 bp, 10 predicted proteins | sample CowpearedBW_FD_76831 | JGI IMG/M metagenome (GOLD analysis project Ga0099823, IMG submission 76831) | Root nodule microbial communities of legume samples collected from California, USA - Cow pea red BW | ecosystem: Host-associated > Plants > Roots > Nodule | place: USA: California | collected... | reverse complement strand
AGATATTATTTAGATATTGTTTGATATTATTAAGATATTGTTAGATATTGTTAATCACAGTATCAAACAATATCTTCTATTTACTCTATTTATTTTCAGTTACTCTTTTTAATTCTATCTCTCTATTATAAATAGATTATCCTATGTGTGGTTTATACACAAGGGAGATTAATCTCAAACCCTATTTTAAGTGCTCGGTTTTGTACAATGAGAACTTTGAAGGAGAGATACTCCACTTTATTTTGTAATCTTCAGTAAAGAATTATAGCTTTCTCTTGTCTTTCTTGATTTTGTCTAATTTTTTTTTGTGGTGGTTATACCTTGTCTTGACCTCACATGGCCAAACACCTTAAACAAGTTTAATAGTGCTTGTACTATTGAAAATCTTCCTACATGCATTTAGTGATAATCTTGTCTTGAAGTGTCTTTTTTGATCATATTGAGTAGAATAAGCTATTTGATGTAGTACTTAAGTACTGACCTCACACTATGGACAAGTTTTTAGGGTTTGGCTCTCCTCATGTATTTAAGTCCTAATAATTAATGTTATGAGACTCACATTGAGTGTAGAGTAAATTTTGTGTTGTCGTATGGAAGGCATGGGATTCTCTCACTTAACAATTAGTGTTTTATAATGAGCTATTGTTGGAGTACAAGTGTGAAAAAGGATGTCACAATCTGGATAGGAATATATAATTTGAATAACATATTAGTGAGAAGAACATGCAAACTTAATGTCTTAATATCTTTGATTAAATGTGCTGTCAAATTCATTTGTGTGATTTGTGTGATTTTGCTCGTCCATTGACATGAGCTAACAATAGTACAAATGTCTAGACCGTATAGATGACATTGCCTAAGTTCTAGGGTCCTATTAGCAAATCATGCATTTAGAATATATCAACATTCATTTATAAACTGTTAAGGGACTATTGTGGAAGATTGGTGGAGTGAAAGTATGAATGTGAATATGAAGTCTCACATTTTGTAGGAATGAGCTAGACAAATAACATATAAGTGAGAAGTACCACAAATTTGTTGCTTCAAGTCTACTTATATGGTTTTCTCGTAGTAAGTTGATGGAGATCTCTTGGTATTTTACCCCTTTTGCATTTCCCAACTATTACCAAATAAATATCCTTTATTAGAATTTGTTACAGTTTTATCTTATCCTATGTCTAAGTGTAAGGTTTGTTACGTTACCTTATGTACGGATGATTTCATCCTGATATATATGACCTTTGCCTTTATGTTTATGACAAAACATTAATTAATGAGATATCTTTTCTCTGTGAAATCTGTGAAACCTATGAATTTGAATTCTATGATGGTATCAGAGCTCCCTAGGGAGTTCTGGTGGCCAAAATATTGACAAGTCTCTATCCTTCCTTTCCTTTCTTTTCTAAAATCACGATGGCTCACCAGAGCTCCCCTGATAGTGATTACCTCACCAACCCTTCCAACCATTTTTATCTTCATGCCAATTAGTCACCCTCCCAAGCTTTAGTCGCACCACCTCTAAACGAATGAAACTATCATGCTTGGGCAAGAGCTATGAAGCTCGCTCTTCTCTCCAAAAACAAGTTGAAGCTTGTAGATGGCAGCCTTCAACCCTCATCACCAGCAAATACGTCCTATGGAGCATGGGAGCGATGCAACAATATGGTTCTTGGTTGGACTCATAGATCCATTGATGACTCCATTCTACAATCCATTCTTTGGATTGATCGAGCTTCGGAGGTTTGGCAGGATCTTCATGATCGCTTTTCTCAAGCTGATGTATTTAGGATTGCAACAAGGCACCCTCAATGTTAGTCAATATTTCACTCAACTGAAAAGTCTACAGGATGAGTTTGACAATTATAGAACGATTCTCATTTGCAAGTGTTCAATACCCTACACATGCGAAGCAACCCAAGCTATAAGAAATACAGAGATCAAGATTGTGCCATTTGTTTCCTCAAAGGGTTAAATGATCAATTTTCACATGTTAGGTCCCAAATCATGCTCCTGGACCCTCTTTCTCCAATAAACAAAGCTTTCTCTATGATTGCTCAACAAGAAAGGTAGATGTCTAATACAAGAATGATTGAATACCCTGCACATGCGAAGCAACCCAAGCGTATAAGAAATACAGAACAAAGCTTTCTCATCTGCAAGTGTTCAATACCCTGACTAATATGAAAATCTTTGCTGTCAACACTGATCAACACATTGGTTCTGGAAGGGGTCTTGTGAACCCAAACCAATACACTGGAAATGACAAAGGTCGTGGAAATAGAGGCAAAGGCCGTAACAATACTGGAAGAGGTGGAGTCTTCTCCAACAAACTCTGTACTCATTGTGGCAGGACCAATACAGTTGACACATGCTATTTTAAACATGGGATTCCTCTTGGTTAGAAGCCGAGACAAAGCAATACTAATGTTGTCACTTCCAATGGCAACTATGCCACAAAAAAAGGAACTTCAAACCTAGTCACGAATGACTGCCTCAGGTTCTGGTTTTACACAAGAGCAATATCAAGGTCTTCTTAGCTTGCTTCAACCGTCCAACTTAGATAGCTGCGGTTCTTCCCATCTTTCCAATCTTGTCCACACCACAACTTTGCACACTCATTCTCCTTCTTCCGCAGGTATACAATGTGACCAATGGCTCATTGATACAGGAGCCTATGATCACAAAACTTTTAACCTTGCAAACTTTCTCACTTTTTCTGAAATTTTCCCTATTCCCATTACCTTACGTGATGGATCCAAAACTCATGCAAATATTTCTGGTATTGTGCACCTTTTACCTTCTTTAACCTTAAAAAATGTCTTGTACATTCCTGACTTCAAGGTCAATATAATATCTACTGCAAAACTTATTTTTGACTCCAACTGTTTTCTTATTTTTAACTCTGCTTTTTCTTTTATCAAACAGACCCTCAACCGAAAGACGATTAGTACAGCTAAGCAGCTCCAGGGATTGTATGTGCTAATGTCTCAAGTAGCTAATCCTCTTTTTACCAACTCAACCCATTCCCTTTGTGCCTACTATGGTTAGTCCTAGGCTTTGGCATCTACGACTTGGTCATGTTTCAGATTCAGAATTAAAGTTATTGTCTACATACTTTCCTTTAGTAACCTTCCAAAATTCATATCCTTGTGATGTATGCCAATTTGCTAGACAAAGGAAGCTCGCTTTTGTTTCTAGTACAACTAAATCAATGCAAATCTTTGAACTTTTACATGTTGATATTTGGGGACCATGTTCCACCACCTCCATTACGGGTTATAAATATTTTTTAACCATCATTGATGATTTTTCACAGTTTACATGGATTAAATTAATGAAACATAAAAATGAAACCAAAGATCTTAAAGAATTTTGTTAATTATGCGTCATTCGGTAACAATTCTTCTTCCATTCCTTATCCTTTATCTTCCTTTTTATCTTATAAAAAATGCTCTCCCAATTATAGAAATTTTTGTTATTTTGTATCTTCTTTAATTGAGCCAAAAACATGCGCTCAAGCTTCTAAAATGGACTGTTGGGTGCAAGCTATGAATTCTAAGATTGCAGCTCTGGAGCAAAACCTTACTTGGGAAATAGTTGATCTTCCCCCTAATAAAAGGCGAGTTGATTGCAATTGGGTTTATAAGATCAAATTTCATGCTAATGGTAGTATAGAAAGGCACAAGGCTCGATTGATCGCCAAGGGATATACACAACTTAAAGGGGTGAATTATTTTGATACTTTTTCTCCTGTTGCAAAACTCACAACAGTAAGAGTCATCCTTGCCATAGCTGTTGCTAAACACTGGTTCCTTAAACAGTTAGATGTTAATAATGTTTTTTTGCATGGTGACCTACATGAAGAAGTCTATATGAATTTACCCCTGGCATGGCACCTTCCCATCCAAATAAGGTCTGTAAATTGCAGAAGTCCTTGTATGGGCTGAAACAAGCTAGTAGACAGTGGTATGGCAAACTGACCACAACCTTGTTAGCTCTTAAATTCACCCAATCTTTGGCTGATCATTCTCTCTTCATAAAGAATACAAGGGTATCTTTCACAGCTTTATTAATCTATGTTGATGACATAGTTCTTGCAAGCAATAATCCTAATGAAATTGAATATGTCAAGACACATTTGGACAATGAATTCAGCATTAAAAATCTAGGACAACTTTGTTATTTTTTGGGACTTGAAATATCACGTTCTTCATCTAGTATTGTGGTCAATCAAGGAAATATGAACTAGAAATACTGGAAGAAAATGACATGCTTGCTGCCAAACCAGTAACCACCCCTATGGAGCCTTCTACAAAACTAAATAGCTCCTCTGGAACTCCTTTATCTGACCCTTAGATTTATCGCAGATTGATTGGCCAGCTGATGTATCTTAAAACCACCAGACCAGACCTTGCTTTTCTCACTCAACAACTGAGCCAATATGTTTCTCAACCCTTGGATACTCATTATCATGCTGCCATGAGAATGCCAGTTATCTCAAAGAATCTCCTGCTAAAGGTCGTAATTTTGCTGCCAACTCATCTCTTATTCCTTCAAGTTTTGCTGATTCTAATTGGAGCTGTTGTATGGAAACCCGAAAATCTATTACCGTATATTGTGTTTTTCTTGGCTCTTTATTATTTTTTGGAAAACTAAGAAGCGAACCACAGTATCTCGGTATTCCTTTGAAGCTGAATATAGAGCTGAGTTGTGAGTTACAATGGCTTCATTATTTACTCACTGATTTAAATGTTTCTAGTGTTGCTCCTATTTCAGTTTTTTGTGACAACCAATCTGCTATATACTTGGCTCACAATCCTACCTTTCATGAACGAATAGAGCACATAGAAATTGATTGTTGCGTCACTCGTGAGAAGATTCAAAGCTATATACTTGGCTCACAATCCTACCTTTCATGAACGAATAGAGCACATAGAAATTGATTGTCGCGTCACTCGTGAGAAGATTCAAAGTGGTCTTATTCATCTGCTGCCAATTCCTTCTTCTGCATAGCTAGTTGATATATTTACTAAGGCTCTTCATCCAAAGCTTTCACACAGTCTCCAAGCTAGGACTGTTATATGTTCACCGTCCTACTTGAGGGGGGTATTACCAAATAAATGTCCTTCATTGTTAGAATTTGTTACAGTTTTGTCTTATCCTATGTCTACATGTAAGGTTTGTTACGTTTTCTTATGTACGGATGATTCCTTCGTCCTGATATATATGATCTTTGCGTTTATGTATATGACAGAACATCAATGAATGAAATCTTTTCTCTGTAACTACATGTGGGTTGGATTGGGGTGCAAACTGAGTAAACTACTTGATGTGGTACATAAGCCATGAAACTCTTTCACCTAATGGACTAGTATTAAGTTAGACTCTCTTCATATGCTTATGTCCTAACCATTTTTGATAGGGACTTCAATTTTATGGGATGCCTAATTTTCATATCAAGCTTTTTAAGGGTGGGTTCCCATGTGTTTAGGTGTTTATCCGCTGGTACCAGAATTGGTTGTCAGTGTGTTGAAACAGGATACCAGTGGAGGGTTTTAATCAATAAGGAAGTTGAGTGAAGTGTTATCAAATGTGAGCTTTTGAGATGTCGACTGAATCAGTGTAGTAGTGCTGGGTTTTTTTCAAAAAGGAAGTTGAGTGAATGGTTGTCAAATGTGAGTTTTTGAGATGTTGACTCTAAGGGGATGATATGTAGGGACTTTAAAATTGAGTGTCTTAAGTCCTAATATAAAATGTTAGGTGTTAGAGAGCTAATAGCTATCTACTCGAAAATAACTTTAAAAGGCCACCATTAAAGTTATAAAGAATATAAAGATAAACACTCGTGTTTTTATTCCTGTTAAGAGGTAAATGGGAACACACTTACAAAACCTAAAAGATGCCAACACTTGAATAATGACCCTACAACTGTCATCATCTAGCTTTAGAGAAATAAAAAACTAAATATCATTATAAATACTATCAGTAACATGTTATCCCCATCTAATAAAATTATTCAACCATTTAATTTTATTTCTATTCGGCCGGCCTCTTTAAGTGTTGTATGACATTGCCACTGGTTTCCTATTGAACCTTGTACTTAAGGTTGTTAGACCAATCCAAATATCGGAAGTTGGGGGAAAATTCGAAAAATAAAGTTAAACATTCATATTTTTCATTGATGATAATACACACTTTTACAACCCAAAGGATGTATGTAAAAGTGTCATCATATGAACCCTGTAAGTGTCATCATCCGACTTTAAAAAAGTTAAAATAAGCACTTAAAAGAACAATATAAATACGATATTCATATTCTTAATATTTTAACTGTATCCTACATTTTGTAACCACTTAATCTTCTTTCTTTTGGGTCTCCAGCCCTTTCGCTCACTGGTTCTTCTATTAAATAAGGGGTGGGTTGCTCAAGTGCTTGGTTGCTTATCATTTGTCTACACATTCACATCAACTTTTTCTTTGCTGGTATTAAATGTATTAAATTATACACTTTATGTAGGTTGAGCAAAAAGGGGGCCTTGTGAAGAATCTTTTCCATTTTGCTTATAAGCGCCGACTGGTTGCTGTAAAAGGAAGTTGGCTTGGGGCTTGGGGATTGGAAAAGTTTGTGTGGGATACCATTGTCTTTAAACAAATTCGTTCTGCACTTGGAGGCCAGCTCCGATTTATGCTTTGCGGGGGAGCTCCTTTATCTGGAGATTCGCAATACTTCATCAATATCTGCATGGGGTAATGGTTCCCATTTTATACTACATAATACTTGGTTGAAACTGACTGGTATTTTAATATATGTGTGTTTCTGTGTGTAAAAGAAATACTGTCAAGTGTGTGTGTAAAAAGAAATACTGTCAAGTGTTTAGTTATATGCTCTTTGATGATAGAAAATCAATTATTTGGTATCATGTATGTAGGGTGAGAGAACGTAAGTAATTTTATGTTGAGAGCTTTGGTTTGGTCCTCCATTGTTATGTTTACCTTACTACATCATCCCTTTCTAAAAGTTTAGTCTCCATATTAGTTCCTCATACTCTTTTTGCCACCCCCTTCTAAAGCTTGCACTAAAATTCCTTGTAGATTTAATGTCACCGACCTAATGTTCAGAGATTCTGTGATTGATACAATCCTCCATAAAAACCTAGAAGTTGACATTTCAAAGCTTTGAGGGACTAATATGAGGGGTACTTTTATCCATCAAATACCTTGTAATATCTTTATTGTGTCTTACACAATACTTGAGAGTGTCTTTAGATTACTTTTAATAGGGCTTTCCATATTTAATTATGACTATGATAGATTGATAGTAATTTTATTCACACTTAAATACGGGAAGAGTCTTATTGTCCCTAAGTTCTCTATATGTTTGCAATCTAATGAACATATCCATGGACCTAGGCTCGTCTATCCACCCTTAACTTTAACCAATATACACTGACAATATGTACTCATTGAATTGTTATAGGGCTCCTATTGGGCAAGGATATGGCTTGACTGAAACATTCGCTGGAGCTGCATTCTCAGAGTGGGATGACTACAGTGTGGGACGTGTCGGTCCACCACTTCCTTGTTGCTACATTAAGGTATGCCATATATTTTATGGTACATTAAGGTATGCCATTTCTTTATATTTTCCTATTTATAAATGCATAACTCTATGTGTTCTATGTGCATTAAGGATTTAGTTTATGCTTCTCTCTCTTTTATTTCAACGTGGTATTTAGAGCTAGGGTTAATCTTTGCTTCCATAGATTTGTAATCCAATTTGACAGCTCTCATAGTAGTACAAAGTTGATGAGCGCAAGATTTGGCCTGAAGACTAAAATACTCATGAATTTTTTCCCAAACTTCATAAGAGTGAGAGCAGCTAAGAACACGAGATGAAACCGATTTGGAGAGAGTGGATTGAAGCTACTTGAGCAGAGTCTGATCTTGAACCTCCCAAGCCTTGTAATCTGGATTGACAATGTCATTAGCACAGTCAAATCCAGTAAGATATCAAGTTGGAACCACTAGAAAAACAACAAACCACTGTAGCTTGTGAGATTTATCACTGGTTCAACCTATTGATGCTAGTCTAAGTCGTTTGAGTCATCCAATTTTTCAACAATGGATCTAGGAAAAGAATTAGTAGCCATAGTACTCAACCAGAAAACCAACCACTAAGTGAAGAAGCAAACCGCTAAAGCGATAATGAACTAGCAAAACAAGATAAGCAACAAAAAATAAACCGAATGGAACAGGACAAGTGTTGTAAACCAAGATGCAGACCAAAACGCAAGTGCGAGTACAATTGCATGAAGAGAAAAAGGAAGAACCAAGAATTCACCAATTAAACAACAGAGAAACGGTGATGAACCAGGTCGAAGACAAATACCGATAGAACAGTGTAGAAACCGAGAGCGATGACAATTCACTCATTGAAACACAACTAAGAGATTGGAGCTCGACATAGATCAAACTGGAACAATTGGCCGAAGAGAAATGAGGCTGAAATGAGACAAAACCCGTGGATGAGACAAAATGTGCGAATGAAGAACAAATTTGAATTTGAATAAATCACAACTCAAATCAGCAAGCAAAAGCGGTGCAAGACGAACAAGAAGGATGTTCATGTGTGTTGGAATATTTATTAGGTCTACTTATGTTAGTGTAGTCAGTAGGCCTAAAGTAGGGAGTTGTGTGTTTGGTTATCTCTAATTATTATTCCTAGCTTTGTAGCTAGTAGTCTAGGATAGTCTCTTGACCTTCCATCTCCCTATTGTATCAACTCTTAATCAATATAAATAGTAGAACATGAGAAGGGTCCTTTAAGCCCTGTAGAAGAAATATATTTATGTGTTTAATCTCAAGTTGTTGAGGAAGAAGTGTACATGGAGCAACCTCTTGAGTTTGTTGCTTAGAAAAGTTTGGTATGGTATGCAAATTGCATCGCTCTCTATATGGCTTCAAGCAATCACTACATGCTTGGTTTGGAAAATTCATCTCCATTGTTCAAAAATTTGGGCTAGACACAATGAAGTAGATCATTCAATCTTTTACTTCATACATCTCTTGGGAAATGTGTTTATTTAATAGTATATGTTGATGATATAGTCATTACAGGAAATGATGTTGCTGGAATATCTCAACTGAAGGAGTACTTGTGTAGACATTTTCAAACCAAGGATCTTGGATACCTTGAATACTTCTTGTCATTGAAGTAGCTTAGTCAAAAGATGGAGTTGTAATATCTCAAAGGAAGTATGCCCTTGATGTATTACAAGAAACAAGTATGATTGATTGTAGACCAGTAGACATTCCTATGGACCCAAATCAGAAGTTAACGACAAAAGAAGGTGAATTATTCTCCGATCTAGAGAGATATAGGAGGCTGGTTGGAAAACTGATTTAAATCAGTATTACAAGGCCTAATCTATCTTTTGTAGTTGGAGTGGTTAGTCAGTTCATGCAAGGTCCATGTGTTAGCCACTGCAATGCTATCATTCGCATTCTAAGGTACTTCAAAAAGGCTCCCGGGCAAGAGTTGTTATATGAAGATAAAGGAAACATTCAGGTCTCTGGATACTGTGATGCAGATTGGGCAGGTTTGCCTATTGATATACGGTCTACTACTGGATATTGTGTTTTCTTTAGAGGAAACATTATTTCATGGAAAAATAAGAAACAAAACTTGAGATTAAACTCAAAATATATTTCTAGAGGGCTTAAAGGACCCTTCTCATGTTCTATTATTTATATTGATTAAGAGTTGATACAATAGGGAGATGGAAGGTCAAGAGACGAGTCAACCTCGGTTGAGGTTTGAGATGAGTTGGCTTGGGCCAAAGTTTAATTCGAGTTGGCCCGGGTTGAGGGTCTAGCTGAGTCTTCCCCAGTCCAAGGCTTAGTTGAGTCCACACAAGTTCGGGTGAGCTAAGTGAACTTGTGCAAAGGGTTGAGTTAAGTTGACCTAGGCTCAGGTAGAGTCGAGTCAACATGGGTCCAAGTCAAGTCGATCTAGACTAGGTTGACTCAAGTCAGCTCTGGCTGATGTTGAGGTGAGGCAACCAGACCCAAGTCGAGCCAAGTGAGCAGACCCAGGTAGACTGAGTTGGCTTGAGTCCAAGTGGAGCTGAGTCGGTCTAGTCCATGTCTAATACACCTAATAGTAATATATAGATCGATCTTACTGGATTTAATTTAATTAACAAAGTTAATTCAATCTAGATTTAATCCAATTTAAATCAGATTTAAAAAAAAATCCAAATCTAGTTAAAATAGACCAAGATTATAGATCCAATCTATTTTATTGGATCTAGATTGGATTTTAAAAATTCAGTCCATGATCACCCTTAGATGTAAAACCAATGAAGAAAAAATCAATATCAAACTAGTGGAAACTAGTGTCAAACCAGGTCAACAAAAAGCAATACTTTAAATTTTTTCTCCCGAAAGAAAATAAACCTAAAATATTAGTCATTTTCTTTCTTATTTTATATATAAACTTATGATTAATAAATATTGATTTATATTATTGAAATTTCAATTTAAGTATGATAAGGTTTTTTTTTTTTTTTTTT
>Ga0099823_1008290_pt1 | contig 10576 bp, 6 predicted proteins | sample CowpearedBW_FD_76831 | JGI IMG/M metagenome (GOLD analysis project Ga0099823, IMG submission 76831) | Root nodule microbial communities of legume samples collected from California, USA - Cow pea red BW | ecosystem: Host-associated > Plants > Roots > Nodule | place: USA: California | collected... | reverse complement strand
TATACGTGGCAGTTGAATAGCAAAAGCAGTCAAATCATTGATCTTTGTTACTGCTCCGTAGCTGTAGGGGACCCACCACATTGACCCCTCTTTCTTCTCTTCTCTATTATCTCTTCCAACACATTCTTCATCTTCTTCTTCTCTTCTTCCATTTTTCTCAGAAAAAGAGTGATAGAAAAAACGTAGAATGAAAGATGATGGGTCTGAGTGTAGTGTTAGAAGCACAGAAAGGTAGTGCTAGCAAGAAAACTCCACAAGTGATTAGCAAAACGACGGTGTTTAGCAGCATGAACAAACACTCTCCTTCTTCTGCAGTGAATGCTTCTCAGCACTCTCATTTTCAGGAACCAACGTTTCTACACCAATGTTGTCTCTGCAGAAAGAGACTCTTACCTGGGAAAGACATCTACATGTACAAGTGAGTATTAACGTTCCTACCTCACCTTAACGTTTTCTTTCTTTTCTGACACTCTTTTTTTTTTTTCACTCTCTCTTCAAACTCAGATCTTGTTTTAGTCTATTTAAAATACTGCATGCTGCTTCTGCTTCTGCTTCTTCGTTTCTAGTTTCTCTCTGGTTTCTGTTCTGACAAAAGCCAAGATCTTTTGTTTGCTTTTTCATTCACACACATTAAATGAGTTTATTCTTCTCTGCTTCTATAAACATGAATGTGTGAAGAGGGGACAGGGCCTTCTGCAGCGTGGAGTGCAGGTGCAAGCAGATTTTCATGGATGAGGAAGAGAGTTTTGAGAAAGAGAAGTTTTTTTTCACTGCCATGAGTCCCACATCGTCTGGTTCCTCCTCAGAAGCTCGTCGACATGGGAAAGGAGGAAGAATTTGAGTGGGTGGTTTTTGCTTATAGATGATGGATGAATGAATGAATGAAGTCATGACCTAGCCATGGTGGAATAGAGAGAAAATAGTGGTTGACCAAAAATGGGGGATTTTTTTTTTTGTTTTGTTTTGTTTTTTAGCTAGGTTCCTGTTTTACCCATGCTTGTGTGTTGTAGTAATAACTTCCAAGTTTTTGTCCTTTTGCTTCCTAGTATGAAGCCAAAATGTCCTTTCAACTTTTATTTTATGTGGCTCCATTCTCCAACCTGTTTGGTTTCAACCGTACGTGTGATCCAAAATATTAATGTTTTATAGACACGCATGTGTTAAATGTTACTACTACCCATCATTATCCACACAAACAAGTAGAAAATGGAAGTGAAAAAAAAAAAGATAACTACTATATTATTCTCTTTTTTTCATCTTCTTCTTCTTTCTTTCTGTCTATTTTTTTTTTGTATCTGTATTTCTTCCTTCCAATATAGTACACTTTTAACATAAAATGTCAGTATATTTTTTTCTTATATGATTCAAGATATGATGTGATACGGTAAATAGAGAAAATATCAAACTGATGTTATGTTTTGTAATAGTAAACAGTGTTGTGGTTTTCAACTATCAATGATGATGGCACATAAATATCTCAGTAGTGTAGATCCTCATTTAATAACTTTTATTCTCTTCATTTTTTCTTTTTGTCATTTCACATACATTATCACTTCTTCCTTTTTATCCTGTTTCTTTAGCCTGGACCAAAATTTAATGTCCACACAACATTATTCTATCATTATTGTCCACAAACCGGAGACAAAGTCCTGACCCTTTCTTTTTGGTCACGGTTTTAGGAGTGTCTGAGACATTATTTGCTTTGTTGGAATGTGACTTATTATGTCAAACATGTTTCCACTAGTGTGTATAGGGTATGACTCATCAGGACCATGGTTTTCTATTTGTCATGAATGTTAAAATTTGAATGAGGATCATGGTAGTTTTTGCAAATGGTGAGTGTGTGTGTGTGAGTCCCATAGAAGCATTGAATTGATAGCTTTGTTTTTAACCAAAATGACAATGCACAACTCTTGTTACTATTGCTCAAGTTTTCTTTCCTGTGACTCGCATTTAGAGGGTTGTCGTACAAGATTCTATAGCACGTTTGATGTTTTTAACTCTCAAAAGTGGCATTTTTTTTAACTTGATCAACTCCAGGTATATTTTTCTTCTCAGGAGCATTTCGTTTATATATCATATTTTGTAGTGTGTATGCCTTGGCTTGTGCCTAACCCTGAATGGCAACTTTGCATATAATGCCATGTTTGCTTGTCAACTAAGTACTAATCTGGTTTTGATGCACTGAGTTTGATGTTTTGGAGCAACCTTGGACTTGAATGGGGAATATCTATGATGAAGTTATAACATCTTTTTGTTGTTCAGAACTTGATAAGTTAGCATTTTTATAGATTAGAAACTATAACATTTGTTTCAATCATCGATGTTTTCAGGATATGTTATATTATTCTGTCATTACTGTAATCTTTTACTGAACGTCGAAAAAAGTTGTTAGATCAACTCGAGATAAGATAAATTTATGATATATAAATAAAAGTATTTTCAACCATCTATCAGTCATTTTCATGTAATTAGAAAGGGAAAGAGGACAAGTAGTTGATTGTCTTCTGTTTTTAACTAAATGAAGTGTTTGAAAAGAGGAAGCGATGCTTAGAAGAATGCAATAATTCACCAAAATATCAATATTTTGTGTGGTGGAATAAGATGAAAAAAATTTTGGATTTTGGTTGCACAGTAAGTATAGTACTGCTTGGAAATTTTGTACCAAACAAGCAACTTCTTCTCACATGGATGAATCCGAATAATGATAATTTGATGTGTGCCAGCTGGAGAACAGACATATAAGACTATAACAGGATAATAAATCAGTGGAATTTCTATCTTTGGAAATAAACATAGCTACCAAATAAAAACTCAAACTCAGATTTATCAAATATAACTCTGATGCTGCATGTAGAGGCTTCTTCAGATCAGTAAAAGGAAATTCTGAGGGTTATCAGCAATGTTGCTTGGAGATTTTGTTATTCTACAGTTCTTGAATTTTCACAGGGAAACACTTATACTGATAGATAATTATTGAATAAGGAATCAAATAAAATTTTATTTAAATATGTTCGTTAAAAATATTACGCACTTTTCAATATCACAAGTTTGGAAACAGGTAAAATGAAATTATATTTAATAATTTAGTTTTGGTAAAGGTGTGATAGATATATTGATATTTTATGTATGACAGAGGCTGCAAAAGGTGTTGACCATATAACAGATGTAACACCTATAAGATACAGGAGGAAGTTATCCCTGCACACGTTTCAGAATTCTTATCTTCAGTACACTCTCTTTGGCTGCTCTTTCAGAATTTCTCTTACCCAAACCTCAAAAACTTAACTCATCCAGAACCAATTAATTCAATAATCATATATAATCATTTTATTTATAAAAAAACTCTTCTTTATTATTCAGTATAAAAGTCACACTACTTTTCTTTTTTTTATACTGTCAACATACTTTTATAATAATATATATATATATATTAACTGATTGTTTATTTTATTTTACTAACTGATTACTATTCTAGCAACTTAAATTTAACATCCCTTGTCTTGGATAAAATCAGTGATTCTTGATATTTGTCAGTTAAAACTTTATATGAAAAAGAAAAAAAAATTACAATAATAGATCAACATTTGACAATTTTTTTAAAAATAAAATAGTCTTAATAAAAATTAGTTTTTTATATTTTAAAAAATAAATAAATAATAATTAAAAATCACAATCTTTCCGAAAAATCACAAACTTTATCAGAAGAATTTGCTATTTATTTGTTCATTTCCCTTTTTAAAAGTTTGTTCCAGAAAAAAAAAATTACATTAACCAAATGATGAAAAAAGTCAACGTTGAAACAGTACAGATCAAAACTATTATCTAAAATGCCTACAGTAATTTCCATAACCAGATACAAACCTACTGTCATTGTTTTTATATTTCAGTGCATGCTTCAGAAAGATTTCATTTTTAAGATATAATATCTTCTTCTTTGAAAACCCTTCTAAGTTAATCCTTAGATATATATATATATATATATCCAAACCAAGAACTGGTTTACATTACATGAAATATACAAGAAGAAGAATGTCCAGCGAAGATTTTGAATGTCAGTGGAATTAATACAAGGAGGAGTGCAAGCAGCAGCACAATCACAATATAATTCCCATTGCTCTCAACATCTTTGCTACCACAATAAAGCTAGCCAGATTTGAAGAGTAAAACCGCTTTCTGATCCAAATAGAAATAAACAAAGTGGTTTGTTTCATGAGTCACATATGAGCCTGCAAAAAGGAAGAGAACTCCATCAATTCACTTTAATAGTAACTGTAGCAAAAGTATTACCAAGCTAAGAAAGAACTAGAAACTGCCTTCACTTGCATTAATCTGAATTTCATTGAAAAAAGAATAGTGTTCAATGGCATAAGAATAACAGATAAATTAGACTATTCGCGTCAATATTTGTATAACATTTTTTAAAGAATGCAAAATGAAACTAGGAGTAGCCAAAGGGTTTATTAGGTGTCAACAACACAGGTATTGCTACAACTCTGACATGTTAGTGCTTCTTTCTATGAGTGTTTGTTGTCTAATGTTTTTGTGTGCAAGTATGTGACACTGTTGAGTTTGAAAATTCAAAATCTGCCAAACTGATTCTTCTTTGAGAAATTATTTTCACACAAAAAATCCGTACAGTTATTTTTAATAATCACGTGATGTGAAGATAAGACACAAAAGTATGGAATAAGTTAATTATATCATGCAGAGATAGCAAGTGAAAAAGTTATGGAGAAAGAATTGTAGAAAACTGTTGTGCTAATGGTATCAGTATAACTCTTTTTTTATTATGCTCATGGCCTGGATTATGTTTAAGCATGCATCAGCACGAGTAGCAATTTAAGCTTGATTAAAATTTGATTTGTGAAAGGATTTGTTAACTGAATGCAGGGGTCAGGAAAGTTTATATACGGTTCAACCCTTTGATACTCCCATGTAATGAAACAAATGCTCTCGATTAAATTGTAATACTTAACAATAAAACTACTTTAAAATGATGATGGAAGAACCACATTTTGGGACCATGTTACTAAATAATTTAGAATTAATTCTGCCTAGTTTGTGCTGTTAAGCAAATCATTACATGGCTAATCCTACATTTGGATAACATAGGGAGTTATGTTATGAAGTCAAATGTAAATGGAAAACAAAGAACTTTGCTGAAGTTGCATTACATGGACAGAAAATGTGATCATGTTAATTCTAGGTTTTACTTATAAATAATTCAGAATATGGCTACAATTCCATAATGTGGTTACTTGGATCTATCATGCAAAGTAACTATTAATGAAGTGATAGAGGGGGGGTAAAATCATAGATTCAAGATATATGAATGAAATGGAGGAATAAATGAGGTGTTCTTAGCAGTTTAAAGTAGTCACTCAAGCTTGGATGAAAATTTCATCATCGTGTAATAACATCTACAGATAATGCTCTACAGTGACAAATGTTGGACAATGAGATACCAAGAACATAAGATAAGTATTATAGAGATGATAATGTTGTCATAGATAAATGAGTATGGTCTTACAAAAATAGATAACACAAATAATGGATGAATTAGAGAACAGATAGAGGCAGTGCCTGTTAAGGGAAAGACGGTAGATTGATTTTTTGGTATTTTTGGTAGTTGGTTTGTCAGTTTAATTTTAGCAATTGCAAATTTGCAATAGATTATATCATTTTATGAACAACCTTATCTCGAAAGTGTTTGAAATTCTACTCAATACATGTACCAGATATTGACATAGAAGATTAAAACAAATGGAAAAGATAATCCATGACAGAAAGAGCTCTTCATTCTGCTTAAAATTAATATCAACTAGCGAATCATCTAAAAGTTTGAAAAGCAGATCACAAGACCAATTCATAGACTTACTCAGAACCTTAAGATTTATCATGCTCATATATTTGCTATTTTACCAGATTACGAAGAGATACAATAGTTTCATTAACATGAACTTGAATAATAATATGTGCAATCACACAACATAAATATTTGAGCAAACGCCTCACATTATGGACTGGACGATACTTTAAAGGTTAACGGCACTGAACTTGACAGGTATTTAAGACTCAAGAGAAACCATCAATTGTAAATACTTTTTCGATCTTCAAAAGGTTCTTGTTAACAAGCACCAGGGTTGTAGAATGGAGTGTTGACATTAAGATATCCATAGAAAATGAAAGACAGACAGATGAAGAGGGGAAGAATATATAACAGTAATGGCCCAGCAATGTGATTCGCAGCAAAACAACTCATCCAGTGATGATTTCATGAATTCCTAATCTCCAACTAGATAATAGCTTGAAAATTGTAGCACCCTCACTTTTCATTAGCTCATTATCAATTAGACCGTATCTAAGAATACAGAGCATCATCAAGAACATTTCATCCAACATGACAGGCCCTACATGAATCAAGTCAAGTTCACGACACTAACATGAAATATCAGGGAGCATTTGTCCCCAGCAACGCACCACACACCACAGGTCCACAGTACGTAAGTAATTGTGACTCATCAACACAACACAAACTACACCAATTAAACTAAATATACCATTCAGCTCACAATTTTCCGCTGGAGAATATAAGAAAGCAGAAAGCCTTTAAATCTTATTCTACGACCAGAGAATCATCCATATGCAACAACAACAAACCTAGGTTTCAGCATCAGTTCTAAATTCCAACCACGAACAGAAGCAAACACACAAGGACCAACCTACACAACCTTAGATCTACTCAATTTCCACCAGAGAAGAGTCACATAAACCACGAATCCGAGTATACCTAAGTACCAAAATCATTTAGAACAAGTAATAATAATAACAATAAATAACAAAATGAATTACCAAAATTGCGACCAACGATGCAATGCCAAGTGGGGCCATGCCTCTTATCGAACTCCTTCTTTATCTGCTCCGCAACATCTTTCTCCACATTGTACTTCTCAAAGGCCTGATTAATCCGCAAAAAGCCAAGGCTTTACGACACAACACAGCAAGCATAAACAAACCCAGAAACAGAATCCAAAAGGGTGAACCACGCAACAAAGAAAAGGAAGAGAGGAAAGTCGTTAAAACTAACGGCGACGGCGATATCAACGGCCTCCTTCTGCATGTCGGGGATCATATCGGCGCTCTTGATGATGACCTTCTTCGGGGGAACGGCCGGTGCCGGTAACGGTTTCCGGTCATCGGTGTTAAGCCTCGCCGTTGGAGGTCCGGCAATGTTCCTTTTCACTTCTTCACTCATTTTGTATTTTTACAATTTCCCTCTTTCTCTCTCTATCTATCTGTGTGTGATATATGAAATTTTGATGATGAAGTTGGGTTTCCGGGAAGTGAAAGCGACGTGGGGGGGCTAAGCTGAGAAATGCAGGAGAAAGAAAAGAGTTGCAGTGGTAAGTGTAGAAACAGCAACACCACACCACACACTCCAGAGAATGCTTCCGAGTTCAGCAAAAGGCCCACCATAAGCACTGTTTTGGAGAATATGTTGTTTCTATTATTGAATAATAAATAAATAAATAAAATTGGTGTCTTTTGAATTTAAGAATTTTATTTTGACGAAAATAAAGTGTTCTGAAGAATATGTAAAAGGATTGTGGAGCATAGTTGGTGTGGTCTACTGATGCGAATCCTTGCACGACAGAAACTAGGTGGACCAATGGCTGTGATTGATTGAATGATGTTTGTGAGGATGAACTTTGTTGTTCTGTCTTTTGGTACCCGTGCGTCTCATGCATGGCAACACCATTTCATTACAAATTTTGATAGTATGAGTTTCTTAGGTAATTGGTTTTGTAACTTATTGCTCAATGTTACGCAATGTTTTTGCAACTTGTTGGTTAGTGTTTTAAGGAAAAATCTTATCTTATTTTACGTTTCAATGTAAACTTTTGCTTTCAATACAAAGATTTATCTTTTATCAGTTAAATATCAGTATATTTATTTTTATAGTTCGCCTAAATAACATCATTCGGTGAAGAGTTTTACTAGTTACAATGTTATTGCATTATTAAGAATCATATATTTCTTGAGGTATTATAACTTAAATGTGGTTATTAAGCATGCTTAAAGATATATTTGGTTAACTATTGTTATTTCTGGAAATACTTTCTATTGTCACAGAACATTATAAAATAACTTCATATTCCTGTAGAAATCTAACTTTAAGACCCTCTTACCGAAGCCATGTTTCTGTATAACTTTTCTGAGAATGAAAGATGTCCAAAACTTTTTTTATAACCTTTTAAGAAATATGGGAATAAATATTCTTACTTAATATTCCCAAAATGCAAAAAATACTCCATGAAACAATATCCCCGAAAATATTATTACATGCATCAGAAAGCTTTTCTCTAATTGATATTTTCTTAAAAAAATCCTGAGAAGAAAAGAACACTAATCTCAAAATGAAGTGATCCTTAAGTTGATATCCAAACCGAGAACTAGTTTACATGACATGAAATATACAAGCACAATGATACATGGAGGACTGAATACATCAGCAGCATAATCACAAGACAAATCTCATTGCTGTCATCTTCTTTGCCACCACAATTGGACTTATCCAGACTTAAAAAGTAAAACCGCTTTCTGATCCAAATAGAAATAAACAAAGTGATTTGTTTCATGAGTCACGTAGGAGCCTGCAAAAACGAAAAGAATATGATGTTTTGACAAGAAAATGTAATAAAGTAGATCATTAATCATGTCAATACTCAGTTTTTCTAGCGCCAGTAACTGTGGTTTCAATGGCACGAGTTTCATTTTCTACTTGGTTTTTTGTTGGAAGTAAAAGTACTTTTGAGCCCCCCCAACCGCATCCAAACATGCACTTAAAAGTTAACATGAATAACTGTAAAATGCTATCATTAATCTAATCATAGTGGCATTCTCATCTATATTGGCTTAAAAAATTCAAAAAGAAAAGAAGAAAAGAAACTGCAAATAGGATTATCTGTCGAAAGTGATTCTTGTTAGAGAAATTATGTGTATACAACTTCCTACAATTTTGTTACAATGGGATAAGACAAGAGTATGCAGATGAGTGATGTGATGGAGAGATATAGAGTGAAAAAGTAATGTTGTAGGAAATTGTTGTGCGAATAGCAACTCTTCTATTCTGGTCATGGCCGAGACTATGTTTACGCGTACAATATAGCATGAGTAGAAATTTAAACTTAATAGAAGCTAGGAATTATGAAAGGACCTGTTAGAGTCGGGAAAGTATATAAATAATTCAACCCTTTGGTACTCCTATGCAATGAAACACTGTTTTCTTCTTAAATTTAGTTCTTAACAATGTTTTATAAGCAATCTGAGAACAAAAATCAAAAAACAGGTTCTGAAATTTAAAATAAAAACAGAGCAGCAACTAGATGGAGCAGAATTTTGAAAGAAAGACGGATGACAAAGGAAAGATTAAAAAAAAAAGGTATAAGAAGAGAAAATTAAAATAAAAACTCGGTATTCAAGGTTCTGGTTGTCAGAGCTAGGTCATTGCGGCAGTTCAGGTTGCTAGGGCACAAAAATGCTGAAAGGGCACAACAGCTACAAAAATGCTCGGAGAGAATGGCAGTTGCCAGAGAGAAAATAATGCCACAGTGGATATTGTACACCCAAAAGAGAGACAAAGTGACAGTCAGGACCAATGTGTCTACGAAAAAGGTCATTTCCCAACAGCGAATTACCAATAAAATATGTCACAGAGGATGGTATGGCTTTGATAGCATATTGAAAGAATTGCTTGTAATAGTGTGTAGTATACACATGAGAATTCTTATTTATAATGAAAAGAGATACACTAATAAGGAACAAAATCAATAACTAATAATGAGAAATATCTGCAAAGATATTTCCGATTTGATGAAATAAAATCATGTCATACTATATTATATCATATTTTTCTATTTAATGTAATCAAATCATATATTTAACAAACTAGTTCTGTAATCAAATCATATCATATCATTTTCCATATAAACACTCGTTATCACAAAATCCTAGTGGCTGACATTGAATTTGAACATTACATTCAAGTTTGAAATATTGAGCAAGTGCAACTGCTTATATGGATGTTAGAAAATTTTCACAAGTACATTGGATGATACTGAACATTTCAAGCAAATATATGAAAGACTGAAAACTATCAAATTCTACTCTCATACATGCTAGTCTAGGTCTGCAATATCAATAGCACTTAGTTAATAGTAGACATAATAGTTTCTTTCTATTGACAGAAAAGAGCACAACTGATTCCCTGGACTCCCACAACATGAATTTTGGTAGAAATCAAATTGAAACAAAACAGTAATGAATATTTATATTGGGAGAACACTACCACATACGGATCTTCCTCAGTACAGAGAATTTAAGACAAATATGAAGAAAATTGTTAAACAGAAATGGTATGGAGCACTGCTCCTTACAATATGAAGACTGAGTTACTAGCTACGAGTGATAAACTGCTAAGAGAGAACCAGCTGCTCTCCTAACCCCAAAACCACCTTGAAACTTTTCAAGAATCTGTTCATGCCCTCTCCATTCTTTGATTTTCCCCCCAAAT
>Ga0099823_1008277_pt1 | contig 10582 bp, 5 predicted proteins | sample CowpearedBW_FD_76831 | JGI IMG/M metagenome (GOLD analysis project Ga0099823, IMG submission 76831) | Root nodule microbial communities of legume samples collected from California, USA - Cow pea red BW | ecosystem: Host-associated > Plants > Roots > Nodule | place: USA: California | collected... | reverse complement strand
TATATATATATATATATATATATATATATATATATATATATATATATATATATATATATATATATATACAACTCCTTCATGGATTGTTACACTTTCAATTTGATTAACAGTCTTTATATATAATCATTGTTGTTACACAGGTTTAGCTTTTGAAATACTGTGTATATATACCTGCAAAATGAGGCACTGGATACTGTGATTGCTTGCATAACTTGCTTCATGTTTAAGCCACTCTTTAACGAAGTTACAACTGTAACAGATGATGTGCACATTGCAATTAATTATCATCGTTGTTGTTTTGAACAAGAGACATCAGAGAGGAATGATTTGAGAGTAATAATTGACAATTATTTAAAAATCATCTTACCGTAAAATTGTTTAAAATATGTAAGGTTAACTTTAAAACTTATGTCGATTTAAATTTAATTTATATAAAACAAATTTAAGTTCTTGTACATGTAATTACAAAATATTTGAAAAATACATTATTATTAATTTGATAATTATTTATCTGCATTTATATATCGGTATTAGTGAAAGTAAATTTTAAAATTTATTTTTCATTGATGATAAACTAATACAATAAAATAAAAGTTGAAATAACTTTTTATTATCCCAAAGTTCAACATAATCATAAATACATCCCATAGATAAGTTTTCTTCTCTTTGTCATATAAGAAAACAATTTAGACCATAAGAGAATGTTCGTTCACTCTTGTATGTTTAATTTTGATAAATGGTTCAATCTTCTTTATTTGTATTCTAATAAACACAGATTTTGAAAGTTGTTTACCTTGAAATAAGATTGAAATGCGTAAACTACATCTAGACTAATTTTTAAGTACACTGATTCATAGATGACAAAAACATTGATATTTACTTTTGGTGGTCGGAAAGTCACAATAATCTAAGATTTGTGTGATATTTTAGAATAGCTCAACTAAGATGCATTGTTGTAAAACCCTTTCAAAATATAAAATTGTTTTATTTTTTTAAATAACTGAAAACATCACTATTTAAATGTGCCAAAACCTTATTCATAAGAACACATTCTCTCCACCATCTTTGTCTTCTTCTTTCATTTTTCCACTCAAATTTCGTATTCTTCACGATTAGAGGTAGGAGTTACGTTCATCTCAAAGAAGTCTTCGAGTCTAACCGAACAAATTCTTCTTTCAAGTAAGTTAAAATTTTGGACTCTTTCGATATCCAATATGTTTTAGCTTTGCATGTAATTTTTCTTGAGTTGCATGTGCTCCTTGAGTCTTTGATTTTACTCTTAGCTAATCAGTGACTCTTTTGGCTCGATTAGAACATGTTTACACAGGTTGAGGTAGAGCGTTCGCGATGAGTTTAAAGACAGTTTGAGGCTTTTTCAAGAGGTTGGGTTGTCTTCTAAGTTCAGGGAAGCTAATGTTAGGACCTAAGCCCAACCACATAAGACATTGACACCACTCTCAACCCAAAACCTTAAGGCAATGAGTTTATGGGTCTTTATTTTATATAGTGCTCTACTTTCTCATTTATGATCAATGTGAGACTTAGACTTGATACCACTTGTTAGGATTATAAGGAGGAGGTTATCTCCCAAGTGATAACCTCTTCCTTATAATCATAACAACTAATTTGCAATTATTCTTAAATTAGTGTTTGTTGATTTGTGACAGCAAAACTATTATTTCAAGATCAAATTGGTTGATTGATTTTCTATGACAATGAGTTATTGGTTTTTTTGATCAATTGGCATGATTGATAGTTGCTGAAATATGAATGTAAATTTGTCTTGATGCGTCTAAGCTGATCTTAAATTTGGTATGAGAGTTTAGTTTGGTGAATTTGATTATACTAACTTAGGTAAATGGTTCAACATGTTTTGATTAAATTTTGAATTGTAAGAAGTATGGAAACTTTGGTTTTCACGGTTTGTAAGGATGTTTTTATGAGGTCTTTGAATTGTACTGAATTGACACTACTTGAGTTAAGAATGTGAAATTCTAAAATATTATAAGGTTTGTTAGATGAGGATTAACTTAAAAAGTGTCAAATTACTCAATTAGAACTCAAAAAGGAAGTTTTCGCTGCTGGAATATTGGCGTTGTAGTGCCACTAGGCACCACTTAGATAATGGCCAATGATTTATGACAGTTATGTGGTGAGAGGGACATGAGGTATTGTCATTAAGAACGACCATTAGGTTCTTATGACGGATAAAGAGACTAACTTTGTGTGTACCAACTTAGGTAGACCAATATTTTTTTATCACAAGTGCAAAAATCACTAAGAATTATACATAAATGCCTATATCTAAATAATTGAGTCTAAAGAGTATGTAATTTTATGTTTGATTTTTCTATGAATGTTTGAAATACACTATTTTATGATTCATCAATTTAAGTGTTATTATATGCTTATTTATTTTATAAACTAGCTTACTCTCTCGAGTACTTGTGCTTCTTGTGTTTTGTTGTTTTTCTTTTAAAATGATCACCTTTATCGGTGTGAGCAAATGAAGAAATAGGTGTGGGTTTACCTCAAGAAGAAGATATTGGTGTAGTTGTATAAATATAGGATCATGAGAGCTAGGGTTAGCTTTTATCTTTTAAAAGTGGTTGTAGTTATGTGATCAACTTTTAGTTCCCCAGAGTATGTTGATGTAAAACCTATTATATGCTAGTATAGTTATCTTGGATAACTATAATAGTATAATTGTGTCTTTGTCTAATTGCTTATGGATTATCAACTATGTAAAGTTTTATTTTACACTATTAAATGAGATGTTACATGTGTTAAAGCACATTTTTCTTGATTTAAAAGCAAATGTATTTTACATCATAACCATTAGGACTTGACTAATGACCTTGAACATATTTTTCTTGACTTAGAGATTATGTATTTTACATCGTAACTATTAAGACTTTGGAAAATGGTAACACCTTGGACATAGCCTTTGAACAAAGCTATTATTTCAATGGAAGTCATGGAGTTGAAACTCTGGAAAGAATATTCCATAAACAATGATATTTAAATAAAATGAGATATTATATTTAATTTGAATGTTTGTTGTGTGTATTAATTTCATTCATAAATTATTATTGGCCAAGATGATATGAATAATTAATTGTACAACGATAAATGATAATTAAGAGTAAAATTCATCATAAAAGATCTTTGTTTTAAACTATTTCGTAGAGAACACTTTACATTGTAGAATGATTCATCACACATAAATAACAATGTCACACTAATCAAAAGCTTGAACGTGAACATGTCAGTCATTACCTTGTTGACCTTTGAATTATGTTCGAGAAAAAAATCTTTTGAACTGCAATATGATTTCTCACTAATTATAACTTCATACGATTTAATGTATTAATGGTCAACCTAATGAAATATGGAATACTACTTTATACATCCATAAATGATGTCTTCCATTCTAGCATAAAACTTTCAATTTCTTCCATAGTTATGACTAAATCATGGTTAATTACTATTACAACATATATAGTAAGGGTTGAAACAATACAAGAAGCAACATAACATGTGGATAACATTTAGAGGAACAAGTAAATACTTACAAGAAATGAAGAACGATATCGGGTCAACAACATGACAACAAACCTAATAGAGCTAATAAATTTTGTGCTAAAAAGTGTTGTGAACCATCCAATTTTTTCTTTGGTTTTGATTACATACATTTGATATAATAAAAAATTTCATCAAAAAATAAAAAGAGAGGTTACAAGGATTGTGTACAAAAACTTTTTTTAGAGTTAAAAGACCTAAAATAGTATTGACAACCATACACATAATAGATATTGTGTCAAAATCTAAAAAAAAAAAGAGTAAAATTTTAAGAATCGCCTAAAACAAAGCAAAATAAGAAAAAGGATGAACATTAAAACACACCAATTTTTTTAAATTATATTATTACATACCTAATGACATTCGAGATAGATGTCTCATCCATACATCAACCTCAAATTATTAAATAAGTGTTCAAGAATATTCCATGTATTAAGTGTTGAATACAACACCGACAAAATGTTTAACTTAGCAATACAAAAAAACTAAACAACTTTCCCACTTCACTATTTACAGAAAAATTAACTTATTACTATAAATTAATTATAAGTAATAATTAAAAAAATATTTATTTCTTTAATATTTCCTGTGGAGCGTTAAAAGAGCTAAATAATAATACATTTAATTTTATTTATGATACATTTAAATTATTAGTTCGAACTATTAATATTAATAAAATAATCTAAATGAATACTTGAATTTCAAGTATTAATAATTTTAGTATGTGGGTGGAGGAAGTGAAATGCAGAGAAGGCCCAACTGAAGTGAGGAGTGAAAATCCAAAAAGCGAAATGGGCTTATTGGCCCAAAGAGGAGATGAATAAGAAGAAAGGAAGAGGGTATTTGAGCACAAGAATGGTGGTGCTGTGACACATTCACACACATTGCACACTCCCAAATCATATCTATCATTCCACAAAGGAAAAGCACAGAGAAAGGGAAAGAGAAAAAAAAAAAATGGCCGAATACGATGAAAGATACGAAGGCAACGGAGAAGAAGAAGACCTTCACAATTCCCATCCTCATCCTCATCTCGATTCCTCTCCTCAGCCCAACCACGACGATCTCACCGATTCCAAATCTCACGTATGCGTTCTCTCTTTCTGCTCCATCAATCCCTTCTTTTTCTCTCTTTATTTCTCCGCACTTTCCTTTTCATTTGCAATTAGGGTTTTTTTTTTCCACTGCTTTCTCTCTTTCTCATAACTGGGGTTTCGGGACAGGGTTTTTCTGTTTCGCATCATGTTCCCAATCTTAACACTACAAATCTTGTGTCAGCCTTTTCGTTCCACTGTTTGTGAAACTGGCTACACCTGTCTCAGTTATGGGGAGATTCGAGGTTGGATTTTGTTTCGTGTTTTCCCCCCTTTTGTAATTCTCGCTTCACTGTGTGGTTAAAGATGCTTAGGTTTTCGTAAGGTCTTTGCTTTTCGTACCATGCCGCTGTCTTTTTTCCTGCCAAACTATCAATGAAATCTTCATGCTTTGCCATGATTTTATGCAGTGCCCTCTCGTGTTTCTTTTGAATGTTGTATAAATTTTAGGAAAAATGTATTTTGGATTTGGCTGCTTTTCAGGTATTTTATGCCGAGTGTGAAATATTTTGTTCCAACTGTGATTGTGTTTTTAACCTTACTTTCATATGCATCATTACCTGTTAGGCTTGAAGATATGGGTTTGCTCTCACGTGTTAATTTTTTATGTTCTTTTGGCAGCATGGATCTCGCGATTATGACAGAGAATCTTCCAGAAGCAGAGAGAAGGAGCGGGAGAAAGGGAGAGACCGGGATAGAAAAAGGGAAAAGGGGAGGGAAAGGGAGAGAAGTAGGGATAGGGATTCGGAGAGAAGCAGGGACAAGGACAGAGATAGGGAGAGGAGCAAAGACAGGGAGAGGGACCGAGAGCGTGATGGTGAGAAGGAAAGAGACCGGGATAGGGACCGCCACCACAGAGATAGGCACAGGGATCGTGGTGAACGAAGGGAAAGGACAAGGGATAGAGATGAAGATGATTTTTACAGGAGCCGTGACTTTGACAGGTAAAATTTTGTTTGGGATCTTACTGCCTTGTATACCAGTTGGAGCTTGAGGATTTTCATCAGCATCTGATTTTCAGTAGCATGCGATGTGTTGCATAATATCTGAATTCATACTCAGCTACATTTTTTTAAATAACGTTTTTCCTGTTCTCTTTTCAATTTTTATCTGAAATTATGTGATTTTCCAGAAGAAGGGATTATGATAGAGAGGATAGGCATAGGCGGAGGTCTCGGTCTAGATCTCAATCCAAGTCAGGGGGTAGATCCGAACATAGATCAAGGTCGCGTTCTCGTTCACGCTCAAAGAGGTAAATCCTGGAAAGATCCTTAACATACAGAGTGTATAGATGTCTGCTAATCATATCATGCATGTGACTTCCTTTTGTGAATTATATTTTGTCTACAAAATAAAATTGTTGGTGGATGCCCAAGTGGAACCAGTATAGTGTTGTGAATACACATCTATCATTGTATTTAACTTTATTGGCGGCAGGGCAACCCTTGCTCTTCATTCATCATTTCATCACCTCCTGTTTTAACAATTTTTGATAGATGTGTTTGATATTTACTTAAGTTTGTCAACTAATACATATTCTTGGTTTGAGGAGTAGCATTCATTATTCGATTGGTTTGAAGAGTACCATTCATTATTGGATTAACTAATTTACTGCACTTACAGCAAAAGGACTAGTGGTTTTGATATGGCTCCGCCTGCCTCTGCTATGTTGGCTGGTGCTTCTGCTGTTACAGGTACATTTACACATGTATATATTATGAAATTTCTCATCTTAACTGTTTTTTCTTTTTGTTTGTCCTAGTATGGAAAATTCATATCAAATTGCATGGTGTTAACTTGGTAAGCTTTGTTCAGTTACTATCTGAGTATATATAGCATTTGAGGACTGGTTTCCCATGGTGTGTAATTTTGTCTTTCTTTTTACATAGCGATATAATTCTGGAACTAAAAGATGCTTTGGTTTTTTGTCTTGTGTTTGGTGTTTGTTTGTTTTGTTTCTATGTCTTGTCATATGTTCTAAGAAGGCAATGTTGGGCTACTAGCCCCACTGTGCTGACAATGGGCGTGAGCCGACATCTGTAGCTTTTATGTCCACGGAGGAATCAATGCACCTGTTTTTGGTGGGTCTTGTTCGTCTTCAACTGGAAACTATTACCTACTTTGGTAGACACAAATATTATCTCTAAAGTTTGTTTACAATGCTCCTTTAATATTATTAATACAATATATTCCACGAGGTATAAGTATGCTTAAGCTCGTGCCAATTGGAGTAAAAGGAGGCATTTGATTCTTATGTATTATGATTGCAAAAAGTGAAAACAATGAGCTTGTTCTGATATGCCAATTTCCTTTATTTGCAGGTCAGATCACTGGTGCAAATCCTGCAATTCCCGGAATGTTTCCAAATATGTTTCCGTTGGCTACAAGTCAGGTATTTTTTTGATTCCTTTTCCCCAGCTCATGTATGCAATTTGAGGTTTATATTAATTTCAATTTTTTCTTGTTTATTTCTTTTTTAAGATGCAGCCGTTCAGTGCTCTCCCAGTCATGCCAGTTCAGGCTATGACACAACAGGTAAAAATGATTTCCAGTGAGATGAAATTTACATTCATTACTCTTTTAACATGACTTTCCCCAGGTTATGGACTGTCTTTAATGTACTGAATTTTCAGGCTACACGACATGCTAGGCGGGTGTATGTTGGGGGCCTTCCTCCTACAGCTAATGAGCAGGTAATACTAATATCATAATTTCTTGTCCACAATGTTTATGTCTTTAAGATGGTTGTGACAATTTGGCTTGTTGTTTCTATTCTTGTTATGCTGCAGTCAGTTGCAACTTTCTTCAGTCAAGTTATGGCTAAGATTGGGGGAAACACTGCTGGCCCAGGTACATTTTAAACTTTAGTGAATTGTGCCAGTTTGTTGGCATTATAATGGAGCTAATTTAATTTGTGTGCAGGTGATGCTGTGGTCAATGTTTACATTAATCATGACAAGAAGTTCGCCTTTGTGGAGATGAGGTCTGTTGAGGAAGCTAGCAATGCAATGGCTTTAGATGGGATTATTTTCGAGGTATCATTTTGACTGGCATAAAAAAGCTTGGGTTTCTTTTCTCATGTTGTGCAAGGAATGACTATGTCCATCGGTGCTAATCCATTTTTTTTATTAGGGGGCACCTGTTAAGGTCAGGAGACCTACTGATTATAATCCTTCCTTAGCTGCTACCCTAGGCCCAAGCCAGCCTAACCCAAACCTTAATCTGGCTGCTGTTGGTTTAACACCTGGGTCTGCTGGTGGACTTGATGGTCCAGATCGAATTTTTGTTGGTGGACTTCCTTATTACTTCACAGAAACGCAGATAAGAGAGCTTTTAGAGACTTTTGGTCCTCTAAGGGGTTTTGATCTAGTGAAAGATAGAGAAACAGGAAATTCAAAGGGTTATGCATTTTGTGTTTACCAGGATCTTGCAGTTACTGATATTGCATGTGCTGCTCTGAATGGAATAAAAATGGGAGATAAGACTCTCACAGTTAGACGAGCTAATCAAGGTGCAAACCCGCAGCAGCCTAAACCTGAACAAGAGAGCATCTTAATGCATGCACAACAGCAGATTGCGCTGCAGGTTTGATAGATTGTCCCTGAAATTGTTTTTGTTTCTAGGATCATCCGTGCATGTGTTCAAAATGCTAACTGCTGAGGCTTTTTATTTTTGTAGAAACTTATGTTGCAGCCAGCTTTAGTGGCAACAAAGGTGGTCTGCCTAACTCACGCAGTTTCTGCTGACGAGCTCAAAGATGATGAAGACTACGAAGAGATTCTTGATGATATGAGACAAGAGTGCTCCAAATTTGGTAATTTCAGATTTATTTTGCCCTTGTATCGCTCTAAACAACTACACATTCATATTAATTTTCTGTCTTTGTTTTTCTGTCTTATTTGTTTTACAGCCATTTGTAGTCCCACATTCTCATAGAGAATCAGGCCTAAATTACAGACTGAAGTCTCCATAACCTTCTTTGTCCTCACATGTTTGTTCATTGCATGTCTTTGAAAATTCCATTGCGTAGTTCACTGTTTTGTTTTCACGTTATGCAGGTACCTTGGTGAATGTGGTGATCCCGCGTCCACCGCATGATGGTGAGCCTGCCGCTGGAGTTGGGAAGGTGTGTTCTTGACCTGTTACGGGAATTCTGTCTGCTCTTCAGTCATATATATATATATAAATAATTTTTTTTTTCTTTTAGTTTAAATTAAGAGCACCGATTTTGTTCACTTCCCTCCTTTCTCAATGCTGGTTTGGTGCAGTTGGGGAATCAAAATTATAGTGTTGAGGGACCGAGGATCTGTCAAAAATTCCTGTAGAAAAATTAATATTGCTTATAATTTTGGTGTATATATGCTAACTGTAAGTAACTCTTGTATTTGCAGGTGTTTTTGGAGTATGTTGACGTGGATGGTGCTACAAAAGCCCGTGCTGGGTTGAATGGACGAAAATTTGATGGGAACCAAGTAGTAGCGGTTTTCTACCCAGAGAACAAATTTGCTCAGGGAGATTATGAAGGCTAATGGGGTTTTATTTGGATTTTACCTTGTTTAGCATTTTGTTAGTAAGGATTATGTTTTGTATTCATAAACTTGTAAGCTAGAGTTGTGGTCATAGTACAGAAATTGTTCTATTTAGATGCGAGTAGTAAGAAAAGTGATGATGGATAATTTGTTAAATAGTTTTACCGGTCTAATGGATCTCTTGGGTCCCTTGAGAAATTCTTTATCTGCATTAATCAAATTAAAGCTTGTTGCTGGTTATTCCACACATTTTTTCTATCACCCAAATGTTCCTGAAATAGACCTTCAGCTTTTAAATGGTGTGGAAATGTATAATTTGCATAACGTGGGGCATTAATATTTGTCCCCTTTTAGTCTTCAGATTAATTTATTTTTATCTTTTTCATACGCATTTTACTCCCTCCTTTCTACTTTCTGACATGTCTTCATTGAGGATGGTGGTTGTTGCTGCACGCAGAATTGGAGGAGTTGACGTGGTGAGGAGAGCGAGAGGAACCAGAGTTGAAAAATTATAAAATATTACATTCCTTGACATCTTGAATCAAATCAAATCTATTTTTTCGGCAAATTCAAATATAAGACCATTATTCTTAACAGTATGAGTCTCTTAAATCTGGAAAATTAGAAGTGCTGTATTCTCATTCTTATTTTTTATATTTAATATTGATTTAGTACGTAATCTTTATATATGGAACGTCCATTTAATTTTTATATAGAAATTTTATTTAAATTTAATAATTAAAAATACCTATGTACGAAAAACTTAGTTTAATGAATTATAGTAAATGAAATAATGATTTTCATATTGATTAATTTAAAATATTAGTTTAGTTATAATATATTCATTACACTGTTTAAAGATATTTGTTAATTATAGCTCTATAAAGTAAACATTTATCCTATATAAAACCGAAACTAAATTACTAGTATAACTAGATGTACCCGGTCTAAATAGTAATTTATTATCTAGTGGGTAGTTGCAAAAGAAATATTCATGATTTTTTTTTTATATTTTCAATCCTTCACATTTATTTATTTATTTAAATTTTAAATAAAATAATTTAAAACAATTTTTTAAAATATAACTTCACCTAAAAATAATAATTTTGAAGCATAAATTAAACAAAATTACATAGTAAAATATTAATATAAATAAATTTGATCTTTTTAAAAAATAAATACAAATAAGTTAAATCATAAACTATAGTTATCAAAAGGCGTAATTATTTGATAACCTTATTTAGAGTCTGATTTTTAAGTTAGTGTTTATTGACAAACATGATTAGTAAAACATTATATATTTTTTATTAACCTTGGATTCATTGCTAAAAAATTGTCTATTTTTTTTCCTTACAAACTGTTGTTGGTTTTTTTTTA
>Ga0099823_1008271_pt1 | contig 10585 bp, 4 predicted proteins | sample CowpearedBW_FD_76831 | JGI IMG/M metagenome (GOLD analysis project Ga0099823, IMG submission 76831) | Root nodule microbial communities of legume samples collected from California, USA - Cow pea red BW | ecosystem: Host-associated > Plants > Roots > Nodule | place: USA: California | collected... | reverse complement strand
ATAAAAATAAATATATATATATATATATATATATATATATAAATAAATATTTAGAGTATATTTAATCATATAAATATTTTCTAAAATTTTAATTGATCAATTAATATTTTTAATTGGATAAATTAAAATAATTATTATATTTACATATTAAATTACTCTATTATAACTAATATTTGAAACTTAATTTTTAAGTGCCAATAATTTAAATTATAGTAATATTTACAATTATACAAAAATATAATATAAAGACTTAATTTTTTAATTTAAAAAAAAAATGGGCCAGCAGACTAAGGGTGAGTTGATCCACTAGTTTAACAAATTAGGTGGGTCAAAACAAAACGGTTTAACAAGTTAAAAATTCCAATCTGACTTGTCCTAATATAATTATAATTTGTCCACAAACAAATATTTAAAGAGAGTATTATATTGTTTCATCAATTTATTTATATTATATTAATTAGTGGAAGTGCATTAACATATATATGATTTTTATTAGACTAAAATGAAATAACTTTAAAAAATAGATAATCTTTTAAAATGTCGTTGAAGTGATTATATGAAAAAAAAGTAATGAAAAAACCATGTCTATTTTTGATAAGAAATATGAATTTTAAGTTCAATCCTATAAAATGAATTTGTAATATAAGGTATGTATCTAATTATATATTGTAAATTGTTCTTATTTATAGTCGATGTGGGATTCTTACCCCTCCCTTCTCACGTCGGGGCATACACCTCTTAAATGTAGGACTAGATATTAATAAATGGTCCAGTAACGGTTTGGTAACGTATAAAACAATACTCAACAAACATCAAATTTCATTAAGATAAGTAAATTTTAATGGATAACTCTTGTACCATATAACATTTAGCATTTATCCTCAACGTTTAGCGAAGAATTTTTAATAGATAAGTAATGTTGTTTCCCATTTTTAATTTTATTAAATATAATAAAATCATTTTTGTTTGACAAAGGATAAATAATCTAATTAATAAATGACAAAAAACTATTATAAAACACTAATTATTATACTATATAATCAAGAGTATCCTTACACATATAGTTACTATTTTCTTTTAGACTCACATTTTGAAGATCATTTTAGATAATTGAACCAAACATGTGAGATGTAAATCTATTTATAGAGACTTAATAGCACCCTCATTTGTATGAGCATGTGTGTATTACTATGGTTAATGGTTAATTTACTTTGGAGAGTCGCTTAAATCTTCTTCGTTATGCATATGTTCGGGTTGTCTCAACTAATAGAGAGATATCATTCACCTAACTTTTCGGAAATTTACATGTATTTATTAGGATATAAAATAAAAATAAAGTGAAATAAATTATAAATATTTTATTAAACACAACACAATATATAGTATTCTTAGTTTTTCAAAAACAACTTTAAACAACGATGTAATTTAATTTCAATAGCTATAACATATTCTTATAAGTTTTTTTTTAAATAATAATGTAAATAATTAAATTTTAACGGATGTATAATGGTATTGATTTGTAATATTCATTTTTTCTTTGATAACAGATTTGAAACAATATTTATTATAGTTTTATTTGAAAAGTTTTATGTTCAGTAAGTTTCCTTTATATTTGCTAAGTTCAGTTAATATAATACTTACTATTATCATTTTTACACAATAATTCGTATTTTACACTTATTAACTATAATATATATGGTTAAATTAAGTAACATGATTAAATATTTAAATAATATATTTATTAGATATAAATATAACTTTTAATTTTCTATTAGACACTATATTGAAATTGATTAATGTTATTATTCATAAAAGAGTTTAAATATTATTAAACATAATTAAAAATATTAACAATGTTAAAAATATTGTCAAGTGGCAGAATTCTAACCAATAATGGAAAATAAATTATTGTATATACATGAGCTTGTAATGAACAATATATCGTCATGGTTATCTTTCTTAACACGATATTATTGCAATCACTACACCACGTAACGTGAAAAAAAATCACATGGAATTATTATTGTACTTTAATTAGTTATATTAAGTTAAAATATTAAACATATAGTTAAGTCAATATTAAGAATGAAAATTGTATCTAATTGAATAAAATTATTTTTATGTAACTGAATGCTATTATCTATTTTATATGTTCATTTATTGTATAGAGATAATGATGAAGTCAACATTACTCGAATTATAGAGTATATGAAAATTAGTGACAGTTTTTTGGGCTACACGATTTCATTCATTGCTTAAACCCCATCTAACCATCTATAAAATTATATTTGTCAAAACATTAAAAAAAATGTTTTTTAATAAAACAAATTTTAAGTTATATTTATTAAATTAATAATTAATAATATTTACAAAAATTAAAATAACATGATTGAATATCAAAATATTAGATTTTTAACTTTGTCATTGCTTGCATTTTAATTTTCATTGTCTCCTTTAAATTATCATCGAAGTGATCTGGTTGGTGTCTAATATATATAAATAAAATATATAAATTCTTATTTTGAAGGTGAATGCACTTTTACGTATCAATTCTTCCTATTCTTTATATTTGTGGTATTAATGTTATTTATTTTCTTATAACTGAAGAAACTGTGTGTGGGATCCGTCTTAGTGCAATGAAACTGGGGTTTCATTGAACACATTTTTCTTATTTTATTTTTATTAATATTATTCCTAGCCCAAGAGTCTAGGTTAATCGTGGTTTGACTAATCACATCTTAATTTCGTCATAAACAAAATATATAATTAATTTCGTTACTTAAAAGAGAAACAATTAACTCTCTTAGCACATGACATGAAACAATAATTATTAAACCTTTATAAAGAAAATTCGTCTTCTTCTAGTAGTTAATAATGTCATTTTTTTTTTCACGGTAACATTTAAAAAAAAACTTATACGAAAAAAATCACCAAAATTTATTTTATCGTTCTTTTTGTTTTTGGTGTTTTTCAAAAGAATGAAATCGGATAAGAAATTATATGTTTAATTGTTTTGAGAAAAAATGAGCGGTTTCTAGATATAACAAATTTAGTTAAATGATTAAATAAAGTACTAAAATAATTTCTAGTGGTATTTATTTCATTAAAAAAACAAAACTATTGATGGGTAAAATTTAAGATGAAAAATTATAGTAGATTTCAGAATTTAATTGTGTGTTTTTTTTACTATTTTTTGAATTAAAGAGTTAGTGTGTATGACTTGTAATAAATCTAAAAAATGTTGAAATTTTACAATATTGAAACTATGGAGAGTATGGTGGTTTTATTTATGGAAGTTCCATCTATTAATTGGCTTGAGTTAAATATTGATAGTGCAACTAGGAGTTGTCCTAGTTTGGCTTTATGAGATTTTTAGAGGAAGTCTGGGTGAATATGTGAGTACTTTTAAGACTTTTTTAGGGTACAAGTTTCTATTTATGGTGAGTGTATGTTGGCTCTTTATGCTTTGGAGCATGCTCGAAAGAGGGTATTTAGGGCTTTGGTTGGAAAGTGATTTTTCTTTAGTTTGTCATATTTTTTTGGATCAACGAGTGGTTCTTTCGAGTCTTAGAGGGAGATGTCGTCAGTGTTTGCATTTTTGTACGTAGATGCTAGATGCAGTTTAGAGTTTCTCATGTTTTTTTTAAAGAAATCATTGTGTTGATAAGTTAACTAATTTAATTTTTATTCATAGAAAACAATATAGGTGGTTTAATATTTTATCTCCATATATTTATTTAGATTTTTTATAATAGGTATATAGTTTGCATATGTCTAGTGAAGTATAAATTTTATCTTTGTACTCTTTTATTTTTCAATGAATTTTCATGTGATGGTAAATGACTCATGAGTTTTTAGATGTCAGCATAGCTGAGATGTCAATGATCATAGTAATGTCTAACATGATTTTATTTGGAAAAATTCTTCAATGATCACAAAAGTTTGCTTCTAAATTAAAATTATTGACAATCAATATTTTGTTGATTAAATGTTCATTGATACCGACGAATAGTAAAATTTTGTCACTAATTACTGAGAGTTAGATAATTATATGTTGGTAATTACTTATCATCGTTAAACATTGTGATTTGATTATTCTTCTTCCTTCTCTCCTCTTTTGTTATTGTCACCTTCGACTCTTTCTCATTTGGCTCTTCTTCGTCCGACTTTGTTGAAGTTGTTGTTGTCTTCGTCGCATCTCCTTTTCTTCTTATTCTTCTGATTTTTTTTCATCCATCTCTAATTAATTTATAACAAATATTTTATTATATTTGATAGAAAAATTAATACCCATTTTACTAATAGATTTACCGAAAAACTAAAAAAAAAAATCTCTCTTTTAACGTTGACAAATTCAAACATGGACACAATTTGTGAACCCACGTTAAGTTGACTTATTAAAACATTTTTTTGCTTGCAAAGGAAGTTGATGGGAATTTTTTTGAAAAGTGTTACATGGTTTAAACCAACAATATCAGTTTTATCAAACTTATCAAGTAGAACAAATTTTAATTGTATTCTTATTAATAATAACTTTTCTTGATGAGCAAGTTATTACTATATCAACCAAACACTATTTTGTTTTTTAAGGAGTAATCAAAAATCAGAAACAAAAGAATCACTTTTTATAATATATATGATCAAATCATATGATTTTTTACCAATCCTCTAATTGGGTTAATATAATATCCAACTAATTCAGAAGCAAACAATATCAAGCATTGATATTTTCCTTTACTTTAATTTATCACCTCTCTTAAACATTACAAAATGTGGTGTAATACCTAAGTTTTGTACAATCTTATAACAATACACAAGTCTATACCTCATCATTTAAAAAAAAATCCTTAAATAACAGTCGATTTTAAAAATAAAAAATAATTAATTATTATAATACTTAATTTATATACTAATTTATAAACTAAAAATTATTGGTCTTTAAAATAATTATTACAAATAAAAAATTATTTATTTCAGAAAATTATATCCTATGAACTAAACCCTTAATATAAAATTAAAAAAAATGATCTTGTAAAGAATATGCAATCAAAATTTGATATATAGGTTGAATTTACACTACCTAACTGATAATGTGACATGCATTACGAATATTGCATGTCTGCAACAACTACATCTACATATAGAGTACAACACAATGAAGTGAGGTTTATTCCTTTATATTTATCGTCCTTGTCTTCACTTGTTTCAACAGATTTTGCTTCTTTTGCAGAAACTCATTCAAAGTTTCTGGTGTATAAAGAGGAGGAATTGAACATGGAGGTGTCTCACTTGGTGAAGTCACCATGGAATCAACAAAAAGACGTTTCTTCAAACCACGCACAGAACAAACCATACTTTCAGAGCAAGTTTCAACAGCTTCTGTAGGTATAGTTGGTTTGAATTTCATGAGCTTTGCATACTCATTTAACAGATGAAACATGTAATCATACACAAATTTCATCTTTAAATTCTCTACAACGTAGTTGGTTCCTCTTTGCCCAATCGCCTCTGCCTGCAATTAATTAAAATTGACAGTTCTTTAGAACATAATGGTAAAAGTTGTCAAAAATTCAAGAATGAAAATATGAGTTGAAAGTGTATTGAATATAAATGAGAAAGTTAAGCTATATACAAGAAAAACAAAATTGAGAGTAATTTCTTTAAAGCATAGAAATTAGTTAAAAAGAAATTAAGGAAGAGAGTGATTACAATATGAATGTGAGAATTTCCCCAATCCACTGCATACTTAATTTCTTCACACATGTTTCTGATGCTGATAGGCCAATAGTGTTGTAAAGGTAACATGTTTCTTGTAAAGAAATCATAATACTTAGGCTCTATGAACATGGTCATGGAGTCACATGCTATTATGTACTTTTCACTCACAGACCATGTAGCCCCTTCTGCGTAGATCTTGTATCTAAACAGTAAAAAACAAAACATGAACAAAGTTTCAAATTTAGAAAAGAAAAAGTCGAGAAGATTATATGTTGAAAACATTAATACCTATAGGTACATTGATTTTCTAGTTTTGCGTTCTCGAAATGACTTGCTTTCTCAGCCTTCCATTGCTGAAAAGAAAAGAAAAAGGTTAGTTTCATCTTGAAGTAATCACTGCATTAATTTACCTAATTGACACAAAAAGGTTAGGGTTTATAAATTATTTACTATGCCATATATTCTTGCATTCCAATCATGGGTTTCTGTGGCATTGCACTTGCCTAGTTCTCCCCTGACATAGGACACTTTGGGATTGCCCTTCCAAAAAGCATAGGGTACCCTATCTTTCCATTTCACTATTTTGTTGCCTTCTTGTATATTATGTAATGTTGCTTCCCATGGTCTTATGTTAAGCTCAGCCCTAGTAAGAGAAAAAAAACGATAAAATTATTACATTTTTTCTCTACATAGACCTAACAAAAACAAATATGAATAGGCAATAGAAACTTTACCAACCCCAGAAGGTCCAATCAGGGAAGACAATATCATGTGAATTATCATTTCCACAGTAATGGAAGACAGGTGGAGGTGAAATTTGTGTTTCTGGGAAATCTTTTTTGTTCACCACAGTCTTGTCTCCACATTGAAACATTAGCTCCAAATCTGGTACTTTTCCTGGATACAACCTTAGGAGTTGCAAAATTCCCCATATTGTGAACGTATCTCTTGTTTGAAACACTTTGCCATGCTTTTCTACGTAAGCTTTTCCATTTACAATTACAAGCCTAATATGTGAAATGTTTTTGCCTCTTTCAACCATTTCCCTTGTGATTCCTGTACTCTTCCATGGTTTTAGATCTTCATGAATCCATCTAAAATATTCTGGACATGATGTTGGTTGTGAATCATCTTCAAACTCAATGTTTGTTGGATAGTACGATGAACATGTTTTTGCTGAGTTCCCATCAGAGCAACTAATTGAGAATTGATTTTGTTGGTTATTGAATATGATGATTCTCCTAAGAGTAGTGCTTCCTATTCTGGACTGAAAAACAAAAGGTAAAACGATTATATATATAATATCTTTGTGCTATACTAATACACATTTTACCCTTCTATAAAAAAAATGTGTACTTTATGAGAGTAAAGAAAAAGAATGATATATATAAAATTTATTTAAACATAAAAATATATAAAAACCTCACTTAAATTATTAATTACACATGTATATTATTAGACTAATGGTCGGATAGTTGTATTTATTTTTATTGTTGAAGTATTATTTTCTTAAAATGTATTTTTAGTCGAAATGAGTGAAGTATAATGTAGCATGTCACCATCGATTTCTAGAACTTTTTATAATTTGTAAAATTATTTCCAACAACTATTTAATGGAATTTTTAAAATCTATATATGGAAATCCGTAAAGAAAATTATTTCTTGCAAATTAAATTATTAATCATACATTACTGTAATCAACTATGAAAGCATTTGTATGTAGAAAAGAATACATTTTGATTGTATTAACATTAATAACTAAAAACAAACAAGAAGAAATAGCATTTTTTAAATTTTATTCACTTCAAAATATTACTAAGAAAGTAACATTATTTAATTATTATTTTATCATTATACGTTCAGTGCAAATTAGAATCCCAAAAGGAGTTTCTCTTTCTTAAGCAAACACCATTAACATGCATCAAGCCTCCCATTTGTATTATATTCATCACTCATTATACATTTTCTTCTGTCCTAAACATGATCCGAAAATCGTTAATAATAAATTGAGATTTGAAGAGGGTAGCAAAATGATGAATTTCAGGGTAAAAATTACACGAATTCTTATGAAACACCGCACCAAAGAATAACAACAATTTGCATGTGGATCATAAAAACAGAGAAAGAGATAAATAACGCAAAAAAGAGGATCGAATTTAAACATATTGAAGAAAGATAGATTGATGATGAAGAAAAACTTACAAGATCAATTTCGAGAATGAAAGAGCTTGCAACAAAAAGAACCAAGACGATGATGGAGACGAAAATCCATTTGGTCATTGTGGTAAACAACTCATAGCCACGGTGATGAAATGAGAGATATTAGCCCTAGAATTCTAGAAGCTGTTGTTGTTTAGTATTAGTAATTAGTAATAACTAACTGCACCTTATTCAGGGAATGCTGTGCCATTTGCATGACGCAACTATACTTTGCTCATTGCCTTTCGGATGGAAGACTAATTTTAAGGGGTATACTATGTATAGTATATTTTGTTAGCTTAACCAAACAGATTAATTAAGACACTGAAATTACGTTAATTAACTTATTTTTTTTATTTTAAATTATTTAATTGGAGAGTATTTAGTAGAAATGGGATGTTTATTTTTCTTCGTTTTCCTCTTACACCTTACTACAAATAGAATCTGGACGATGACGATCATTGAAATAGAATATGAAGGTTTGTAATGAAGAATTAAGAAGATTGTTTTAACATTTATTATTATGTCTGAGTAAATAAGACTAGAGTATGAAGAGATCATGGAAAATGTATGGAAAGAAGGATTATAAATTCCTAATAGTCGTGGTTTCAATCCTCCTACTAATCATTCGAGAAATAAAGTTAGTTTGGTAAGTTTATAAGAGAGAATGAAAGAGATTGTAGATTCAACTCTTCTCCCGACAAAAACTAACAATTAATGTAATGTAAGGATCAATTAAGATATCAATCCAAGTAAATGATGAGTGATTGGAGAGTGTGAAATCTGAATTATACATAGAATAATGGGAGAATGTGAAATAATACTTTAAACAACACTATAACAGTCCTTAAATGCTCTGCATATGATAAATGAACCAATATCTAAAACTCTAATTAAACCCCGACAGAATGCATGGTTTGTGAATGTGAATGCAATGGTTTCACTTCAATCTCTAGAATGAATTATAATGCATGAAAATCATGTAAGAATGCATCAAATGTATTGAAAAATATAATAAACCTATTATGAACTTTAAAACTACCTAAAACAATGCAGGGATGCTAAAACTCAAAGTGTTTGATAAAATGATTAAGAGAAAACTGAGTATTCACAAGGTGTTTGACAAAATTCCTAAGAACTAACAATGTGAATTATGAAAAATGAATGGTTGGAACAAATTTAAATCACTAAAATAATGCATGAAATGAATGCATGACTGGAAAATAATGCAGAATTCACTAAATCACACTTAAAACTGAATCTGGCAGCTAAAGTTCTTAAACTAGCATGACAGCATCAGCTTGGCAGTAAAGTATATTGTGGGAGATGTGATGCTGAATGTGTTTATATGATGTGATATGGATGGAATCATGGTATTAACATGGAAAAAAGTTTGATACAGTACCAATTGAACATTAAAACTGAAAGTTATCAAAAATAACAAGTGCATAATTAAGTTCCTAAAACTAACCAACTAGAAAACCTTACTAAATGTAAGAATTGGAAAAGTGAGAAATCTGTAATTGAGTTTAGGGGCATGAATATATAATGTGGAAACAATCACGAAAACTATAACCAAAACAGGATTTAAGTAGCAGGAACTAAAAATCTATATTTAAACCAAAAGTAGAACAAAGTGGTGCAAGAGTAACGAATCTAAACTGTCAAGTAAACAAGGAAGAGTAGATGATTCTGACAAAGGAAACAAATCTGAATTCATTGAGACTTGAGTAAAAAATTTACAAAAACAGGAGTTGAAGGTTGGAATGCACCAATGAAGATATTGTCCCTTCTCCAAACTTGAGAGAAATGAAGAACAAAAGATGGAGTTGGAATTTGGAACGCCCCAAAGGTATTGTCCCCTCCCAACTTCAAAGAAAAATGAAGAAAGTTTCAACTAAAAAAAAAAAGCTTCTAAACATACCTAAGAATCCTGAAAAGATTTGACTTTATGGTCACCAAATGTTATGCAAATCCTCCCTTCATGTTATTTTTGATGTGTGAAAATATATTTAGGTTTAAATATTTCAAAATATTCTTTATCTTATTAATTAATAAACATGTTATTTTTTAAAAATAATTCTTTGATTTGTTTGACCTTTTTGATAATTTTTATTAGATTTTTAAAAGTTTTTTATTTATTTTCATTTCCCTTTTACTACACAATTAACTAATTAATATATATATATATATATATATATATATATATATATATATTAAAAATTATGCTACTTTTTAAGATTTTTTTCATGTCTTTTTTTATTATATTCTATAGGTTAAGCTACTAATTATTATTATTTTTACTGTTTTAGTTCACACAAGGAAAAGAATGCTATAATGATACACACTTTGAAGTATGTAATAAAAATATTTTTCATATAGAAACTTATGACTTTATTTGAACCTACTAGGTGGCATCTATATATGACTGTATTTAAATTTAACTGACTTTTTAAATTTAATCATGTTTTTAAATTTAACTATTTTTTAAATTAAATAAATAAAAATTATGAACTTAATAAATAAATAAAATTTTATGAAAAAATTATTTATATTTATTTTATAATTATAATTTCATTATGTTTTATTATAAAAATGTAAACATGTGCATGTTTTTTCACTATTAATACAAAAATTTCATGACAGGGTACTACTAGAAATATATATT
>Ga0099823_1008262_pt1 | contig 10588 bp, 4 predicted proteins | sample CowpearedBW_FD_76831 | JGI IMG/M metagenome (GOLD analysis project Ga0099823, IMG submission 76831) | Root nodule microbial communities of legume samples collected from California, USA - Cow pea red BW | ecosystem: Host-associated > Plants > Roots > Nodule | place: USA: California | collected... | reverse complement strand
TTTTTTTTTTATCTCAATCAATAAAAAATTTCATAACTTATCAAATTTTAATTTTTTTTACTTTTTGAATGAATTTCAATTTATATTTTAATTATTTGAAATAGTTTTTTAAACTTTTTTAATTTCACTTTCCTCTTCTAAACAATTTATTTATTTCAAAAAAATTCAAATTCTTTAAATAAATAAATTATTCTCTTAAATTTTCTATTTAAACACAACATTAAAGTCTTACCTCTTGAATCAGTAAAAAGAACATGAATGCCAAACATTTACAAATGAAAAACAAACACAACCAACGTCCAACATCAAGGTTAGGATGTAGGGAGGTGCAGTGAATCCGCGACACTGAGGAAGGAAGAGAGAAGGGATAACAATGAAGGATTTGTGAATTTAGAATTTTTAATATATTTTAATGAAGGATAAAATGGGATAACATAATTTATGGTGGTGCAGAAAGAAGTAGCCCAAAAGGAAATAGGATGAAGAGAAAGGACTTGGACTTTAAGGCCCAAATTCTCACGGCTATAAACTTTTAATTAAGTACTTAATAAATATGATCAGTCAAACTTTTCAAATTGATCAAAAAAATTAAAGCCATTCTCTAATTAACTGAGTAATGACTCAAATAACAACTACCTATATCACTAGTCTTGTATTTTTACTTGTTATAACTTTATTTGACATCATAAATAAATAAAGAAAGAAAACCAAAAAATAAAAAAAGAGATGGCTATCGTGATAATAATTTTTTACAGAATGAATATGTTTCAAATCTTAAAATTTGTATCAGTTTGTTTCATTCGTAATAAATTTCATATGTAATATATAAAGAAATTTAGTTTACAAAATTATAGAAAAATAAATGAATAACGTTGAAGTTTTACATTTTTGGCACGAGCTTATTCCACGTTTTAGATTTAACCAATCTAATTAAAACCGACCCAGCTAATTAACCAATGTTACCTTCTAAGCGAATGAATTGCTCTTTGAAGAAATGTTTAGTTTAGAATACTATACATGTAATTACAGGAAAAATTATAATTATGATGTTATCTTAATTACTACCACCAACCTGTTTTATTTGGTGTTTGAGGTTTTAGTACAAATTAAGAAGCTAATTACTTTTTTAGATTTTTTTAAGAAAATTAATATATATATATATATATATATATATATATTTATTTATTTATATTTATATTTATATTCTGACACGAGTTCAGCGATTGTCGAATTAATTTTGTGATATTTTAATTATTTTTCTATTAATTTAATTTCCTTTTCATTTTTAACTTTACGATGAATAAGAAAGGGTATAATACGAAATATTTATATTTCATCAGTATTTGAAAAAGAAAATAAAAACAAATGATTGGAATCGTAAGAAAAAATGAAACATAAAAGGTACTTTCTTCGATTTTGAAGACAAGTAAATGAAAGAAAAATAATATTTTAATTCATTTTTTATCCATTTTTAATTTATTTCTATTTTAATTTTTTGTAGTGACATGATGTAATGATTTAAGGGTGATGAGAGTAGTGAGTTAAAAATGAATAAAAAAAATAAGTTAAAGTATCATTATCCTAAATAAATAAAAAGACAGTTGGATGTTGGTTTTATATATAAGTATTTTTTATTATTTAATATTTTTTTTTTCAAAGTATCTTATTTATTCGAAGTTTTTTTTTGTTTTCTATTTCTTTCAAGACTTATAAATTTCCTAAAAAAAATTTATGTTGACTACTGTTAACTTTTTATTTTCTTCTTTTGACGAAGAATGATTGACCAGATTTTCTGAGTGATTTGTATTATCTGATTGAACAGTGGTCTGAATCTGCTTTTTGAAGTGGGCTACCAATTAAATTGGTTGGATTCTTTTGTATGGATGAAACCATTAAAAAAAATTATTTAGAAAACTTAATAACTTTTTAAAGTAAAATAACTTCGAAGTGTTTTAAATAATTAATGTAACAGAATTTGAAAATTTGTAAGTTGTGAAATTTTTTATTGGTCAAGATAAAAAGAGTTTAGAGTTCTAAAAATTCAACTCATTGATATTTAGTTCGGAATCACTTAACTTAATATTCAATCAAAGTTAACTTTTTTTAAACTTTGATCAAAATCAATTTATTTCGATGTTAGATCTGGAACTAGTTTAACTCAATCTTTCGCATGTCAAGTTGATTCGTTCTAGAACGAATAATCACGATAAGAGAATTTATATGAGTTAATTTGAATTTAAAGTCGAAATGAGTCAACTAAAATTGAAGATCAAATCAAATCAGCCTAAACAATAAGATGAGACAAATATTTTTAAAGTAAAATATTACTTTAAAAGAGAAATTAATTTACTTAAAAAAAATAAAATTCAATATATTTAATTACTCTGTCGAATCAAACTAATAGACGAAAAAAATTCAATTATAAACTATTCAAATAACATATATTTAAATTTTTTGAATCGTTAAAACTCCTTGTCCATACAAAAGTTAAAGGTGAGTTGTTTGATTGAGTAAATGAAAATTGAGAGGGGATCGAAAGAGTTTGGTGCATTGGTTCTGCTCGAAATAATTGATGATTGAAAAAGTGAGTGATACGAAGAAGCTAAAAGAAGAAAAAGAGGGAAAATTAAGACCAAGATTCAGGAGAGAGAGAGAAAGAGGGTGATCTTGACGGGTCATGAGACAGATCAAATCATGAGAAATGGGCACATGATGAATGAGCAATTGGCACCATCCCATCTCAGTTTTTCTTTTGGGGGCCTCCTTTCATCACTGCAAATGCACACCATCACTAATCTCACTTTTTATCAACACTCCAAAAATTCTCCTCAATTTCAGCACACCCACATGTACCACAATTTTTTAGAATTTGGTCAATTTTTAACCATTGCTTCTTCTTTTTCTCTACATGCCTTGTTGGTCCATTTCATGGACTTGACTGCGACCTTCGACCACTATGCACCACACCTTCACATGTCAAATGAAACAAAAACATATCCCTCTTCTTTCAATGTCAAACCCATTTCACTTTTCCTTCAAAACCCACATTTCAACATAATTTACCTTTCATTTTCAACATAAACACACTCATAACTACATCTTAATGTTAGGTTTCATAGTAAGAGGTATCACTGGAGAGATACAACATCAATGAAACCTGAGTCTAACCACATAAGGTATTAACACCATTCTCAACCAAAAATCTTAAGACAATGGGTTTATGAATCTTTATCCTTATATAGTATTCTACTTTATCATTTTTAGTCAATATGAAACTTAGACTCTCATTCATTCCTAACCGTTAATCCTTAAATTAAATATTCCATATAATATAACACTTACATAACAAAGTTATGAAAGAGCGTAGATTAGAAAGTTTGAATATTGCAGAGTAAAAGATAATGGGCTTGCAAAGACCAAGCATGTGTTAGGATTATCCATGAAAGAGGGTGAAAATGAAGTTCAAAGAACCAATGGTGGGCATTGACATTGGAAGGAAAAGGACAGGAACATTTAGCGGCGAATTGTCGGGTTTGTGTGGCAAAAGAGGCATTGGTAGTCTACATCCTTGTGCTATGCAAATCCACGACATTGCCTCTGCCAAATCAATTGTCCCATTACACCATTTTTGGCATCTTTCTATCTTCTATGCATAACATATATATATGTATGCTATTTATGACGCTTCATGGATTTCCAAGATCACAACGGTCATCACACTTTCATGTTGCCTCCATCAACCTCACAATTTCCTCACAAAGACAAAGTTGATATAAAACGAAAAATAGAAAGCCCGTTGATAGCTCCTACTGACGATTTAAACAAATAAGATTGATTTAATTGATTTAAAAGTAAAGGTGAAAATATTGTAAGTTCAATTCTTCCACTAACAAGAGACTAATAATTTGTTAGACCTCTAAGTGTAAGTCTAAGTCTAACATTGGTTAGAAATGAAAAAGTAAAATATTATATAAGGATAAAGACCCATAAATCCATAGACTCAGATCTCATTGGTGTTTGTTTTTCCCAATAAAACTCTCTCTGTAAAACATAATTGGTGATGCAACCACAATTTCGTTGTAAACATAATTCTTTTGCCACGATCTTTCATATTCACAAAAGTTATAAATAAGTTAATATTTGTCATTATCTCAACCTGATAAAAAAACATAGATGAATTGGATTTTAAATTCATTAATTTATCTCAAATAATCCATAATCCGTGTGAGTTAAGAATGAGATTCGATGAATATGTTAATCAGGTTGATCTATTTATATAATTTATTAATAGTTATATTGTTTGTTCTCATTGTCTTTCATTTTCACTATTTTTCTTTTCTTTCTTTACTACATACATGTGCCTTTTTCATTATCACCATGTTTGTTCGTCCACTCAAGCAAAAGGACACCAACAACCAGATAAACCAATGGAATTATATCTTAGTTGATGAAAAGTAGAAAATGAAGTTTTAAAATAAAGAAGAAATTTAGAAGATCTATCGAAAAGAGAAAATGTTGTAATCATTAGTTAGGACCATTTCATTATATTCTCCATGAGTAGTTTATGTAGTTATCTTTCAAATACCTTTGTTTGAACAGACGAGTGATGGCTACATAATACTTGTTAAAGCCGTTAAAAACTTCGAATCAAAGAATAATTAAATGCTCTTAATTTCACGGGGGAATTTAATAGAGTTCGTGAATGAAGAATAAGGAGAATGAATAGATGGCTCTACTTCTCTAAAATAAGCTCCAATTGAATAGGAATTCCATATTCAAATGCAAATGTAAATATAAAAAAAAAAAATCAAATTTTATTATAAAATATGATGGTTGAAATTTATGGAGGAGGATTTGAATTTCAAATTTAAATTCTCTTGGCTTTTCATTGAGAATTGGAGAGACAATGGTGATACTTGAGTTATACTTTCCTTACTCCAAGTAATCGTAATTTTCTTACATTCTTTGTACACTTATGAAGCTCCAAGTGTAACCTTTCTTTCTTGGCAAAAAATTATGATGTAATTGGGCTTGAATTAGCCCATTAGAAAGCTATTCTACAATTTTCTATTTGTTTAGGAAAATCAGAACAAAATTGACTTCTACTTTTTAAGTAATAAATACAAAATAAGGAAAATAAGAGCAAGATAACGTTGTCTCATGACGCTTCTTGTTCTTCTTATTAGAATTCCATACTTTTTGTTTATTTTATCGATCTCCTTTCATGAATCCATGACTAAGCCATTTCTAATTTTCCATCTTAATATTGTTTTCAGATTAAGAACTAGAACTATTGTTTGCTACCACTTTTGTAACACCACGTTTGACCATAAGTATGACACATATAATACTTCCCACTAAAGGTTTTTACAAAATGAATAGCATTTCACAACACTATATGTATACATTCACCATAATATAACAACATATTGTGTTTGTGAACTCACCTCTTTTAGATTCAACTCCTAGATTTACAATACTATTCGTTGATAAGCTTGATAAATACTTGGTATTTAAGCTTATTAACCTCTTTTATTTGTCTTTATTTCATGTGTTCTGTGTTTATTTCTTAGGATGTTTATTAGTATTTTGTGTTTTGTTTAGTTAGGAGTATTTTTCTTTTCTTAGGTCATTATATAGGAAATTGTGTAGGAAAATGAAAGACTACAAAGTTGTTTGTCAGGACCATCTCGCCCAGCCAGATCTTCATCACTCGTCCAGCGAGAAGTCTGTCTCATCCAACGAGACATAGCAGTTGTATTGCAGTTAATTGATCTCTCACCCAACGAGAGATAAGGCTCGCCCAGCGAGCAGACAATTTCTGGTTGGTTAAGTGTCAAGAATCAAAGGAAAGGAAGGAGTTCTTTTTGTGTGGAAACGCAGAGAAACTCAAAATTTTGGTCAAGGGCACATTGTGGGACGAAATTACAGCAAATTCTTCCATCTACTCGTGCGAAATTCATCAAATCTGTATGTTCTAGATGATTAGGAGTAGTTAATCTCCATTTTCATTAGGATTGGATGTAATGAATTTATACTCTACGTAACTTTTCCTATGCAATATAATCTCTTTCGTATTCAATTGTTCTATCTTGATTATTAATGTGTATGATAGAAATATCATATTATTTGTTGTTACTGAATCATTGGAAAATTAATTTGGAACTAGATATGGATAGAACACCTAAGAGTTATGTTCTAGGGATAGACATTATCTCTTGGTCATTCTAGAAATATGATCTTAATGCAAATTGTATGCTAAAATGACTAAGGAATTAAAGTTTTAACATATGATTTAGAACTTGTCTCTAAGAGATTAGAATAAGTATACTTTTAATATGAATGTGAATACGTAGAGATATATATATTGTGTAGCGTTAATTTGATTCATGAAATCCAATCCTAATGATGCCTTTTACCGAATCACATCTTTATTTTTATAATTTTGCATGCTTTATTTTATTTGGAATTAAAAATGTTTTTCACAATTGTTAAAATAAGTAAATAATCACAAGTAGATTAACAAACACAAATTCCTTGGAAAAACGACACTTGAATTATCATTTTACTACTTGAAACGAATTGGTACACTTGCCAATAAATTAATACCCGCTCATTCTATGTTTGCTTTGTAAACCCATTAACATTGCTTTTTTTTTTTTTTTTATCGACAAACGTTAATTTTTAATTATTATTAGTTAGACGTTAAATTCACAATCTCTCCCACTCCTTTTAAACCCACTAAATTAACATTTTTTCTTCGATTTGTTAAACCCATTAACATTGTAAACTTAAATAATATCTATATAATTAATATTAATAAACTAAAACTTAACATAGTTAGACAAATTTAATCCACAAACATCCAAAACAACGTTCTCCTCTGGAATCCACCAGCTAAGTTGCCAGACACAGCTAGTTAAGTTCCTTCATTTTTTCTTCTTCAGTATGTAGACGAAAGGGGGGAAAATAGATTATTAGGTAATTTCAAACTACCACTATGGTCTTCATCTTCATGTGACATGTAATAAAATATTATTATTAATTTTTTTTAAGTTTAAAAACTTAAATACATATTACTTAGATATTGACGGGACCATAAGTCAGTGGAAATTTAGAACTATTTAATAATTTTGAAAAGATAGTCAAAAACGAAAGAGGCCATAAAGTAAAAACTTTAATAATTATTTAACTTATCCCTTTTAACAAAAAGAAAAAAAAAATGGATGTAAGCGTTGGTTAAAGAAGGAGACAGGGTTGTGGAAAAGAAAAATCTCAAGATCAAAGATATCAATTAGGATTTTAATGCCTTGAACCAACAAATTTGTCTGTTTAGTGGAAGGAAACATGTAAAAAAAAAAGTATAAAAAGTCTATCGTTTCCTTTACAGAGTGGAGAAAAAGTTAGGCAGATATTTCCTAAACTTTTCGATATACATTTATAAATAAAGAAAAGCTACTTTTACCTATAGGAAAATGAAAAACAAAATAATTGGTAATATTAAAAAGTAAATTTAAATATAATTCAACTTTATCAAATTAACTTAATAATATGAAATTTACACTTATTTATATTAGTAAAGGTTCATGTTTTAATAGGATTATTTTTATGTATATATATAACATACCTCTTATAACATTTGATTCATGCTCAAGTACACTTCTTCATATATCTCTGTTCTTTGGTTCTTATCTTCCATCTCTTTGTTTTTGTTTTCTACAATTTATATATTATAATTTAACATGGTAATTTAAATTAGATGAAAATAGTTTCTTTAGATAAATTCTTCTTTTACAGCCAAAAACTTTGTAAAATTGTATTAAATATAAAGCAAGAATCTTAAGATTAACCTATTAAATTTGGGTGTTTCTTTTGTTACTTGGCAAATGCTTAACATACTGTATAATAACCTGATGTCTTCTGTTGAATTGTTAGATTATCTTTAGAATGATTTTTTTTTATTTAGTGCAATTTACAGACCTTATATCAAAGTTAGGTATTTTTCATGGTTTTCAATTTTGATCTCAAATAAATAAATTTTCTAAATTGATTTTCAAATCATTGCATTACCACAAGGACAATGATATTTTGACATTTTTTAAGTGATTTTGAAATATATTAATGAAAAAATAGAGAAATGGAAAATCACTTAAAAAATATCACTTTATATCATAAGAGAAAATTGTCAAAAATTTAGTTGTTAAAGAAATATTTTCCTTACATCAATAACTTGTATTACACAATGATCAATATTATGTGATGTCATGGCCACTAACCCGTCTTCTAAACATTGTAACCATTTTCAAAGAGAGAAGAAGGAATATTGTATCTGATATGAAGCCACTTAATTCATGAACAAAGCAATGATGAGTTAATAACATTAGATTACTTTGTTTATGAAATTATTTTTGTAGCTAACTCTAGTTTCATTTGGAATCCTTAAAAGTTGTCGTGAGCTTGATTCTTAGAAAGCCGCACGCACTGAAAGGGAAACCAAGTTAGATCATTCCCAAATCAAAAGGCTAAGCTGTGATGAGTGGCAGTGAATCTTTAGGGCAACTTTGTCTTACTTAAAAGGAAGTTTCCATTACATGGTGTTCCAAATTGTTAAACCTATGGAATTATAAAATAATGCATCACATGCGTGTATTAAAATATGAGATGAATATCTTGGGAGATTATTATAATTAATTTCAGATGGCATATTAATTAATCTAATGTTGTTGTTTTCGTAGCTAGTTGAAGATAGTGTCCTTTGTTTTGTAAGATTCTATGAAATCACGTGGATCCTACTGTAGTTGCAAGGGCAAGTAGCTCATCTCCAGCTATCCATGCATAGCCTTACTGAATTTTGAAAGGATGTGATTCTATTTTTGCAAGTTGGCCAAACTTTTAGGTATTAAGATGACCCACCACTTCCAGATTCTTAATTTTCTCAGACACTTAATTAATGTCATTCTATGCATACAAAATTTCCATCTCTATCTTCTTCTCTTTTCTTCACAAAATTCACATTTTTATTTTATTTTCTTCTCATATTTCTTAATAGGTCACATTGCTTTCATCCAAAATTTTGCATAGTATTGATCTTGTAATCCCTTAGGAAAGGGAGCATTTCATGGTGAAAAAAGTAGGTATTGTGACTTCGAGAATTGAATATCAAGTTTGTTGAGAGAAGATTAAGTTAGTAAGGGTAAAATAAATTATGAGCATGAGTATCCTTAAAATATCACATTGCATATAAGTTAGGACCGAGAAAACTTTAAATATATTTTTCAATTTTTAACCCTTCAATGCGTTTTTTAAGACAAAAATAGAGTTATAAATTTCAAAACTGACAATACTTCAAATACAATGATTGATTATAACAACACTTTTCAATGGACTTGAGGTCAAAACATTGACACTATATGTAAGAATGAGGTTCCAAAGACAAACCTCATGTTTTCTAAAAATAATTAAAACCTTCATTCCCTTAACATGCAATGTGAAAAAGTGATTGCGAAGATGAACTTTCATTCCCCTTAAATCTTGATTAAGAAATTTGTTTTGATACACTCAATAATCTTATATCATTTAGAAGTTAAGATTAAGAACATTTTAAATACATTTTCATCCTTCAACTCTCTAAGAAATTTTTAAGAAAAAGATCATGACAAAAATGAGTTTCAAAATACACAATACCTCTTATGCAACAAACCTAACCATCTTAAGCTCCTAGTTTCCTAAGAACACATAGGAAAATGTTTCCTTTTGCAGATACATGCATGCACTAACCTTCCTCAAAGACTATTTAGTTTAAAGTGTTTCTACTTTGATGCAGGGGTAGATTCTCACAATCAATTTGATTAAAACGAGACACCTTGAAGGTTTCATTATGCAAATCTAGAATGGAAGTAGGAAAACCCAAATGATGATCTGGTTCAACAATATAGGAAACAAAATCTAGAAGGTCTAACATTTAGTTTATTATCTAGGGCTGGGGAAAAATAACTGTATTGTACTGAACTACCAAAAACTGCACTGAACTAAAAAATAGTTCGTATGAACTGCACTGAACTGAAAAACAGTTCAGACGAACTGAACTGAACTGTTTTTCTGAAAAATAAACTGGACTGAACTGCACTGCACTATAATATGAACTGTACTGAACTGTTTTATGAACTGCACTATATCAGAACCGAACTGCACTATTTTTTACTGAACTGCACTATTCTTGAATTGAACTGCACTAATTTTTAACTTAACTACACTATTTTTGAACCGTTTTTGAATCGAATTGCACTGATTTTGAATAAACTTCAATATTTTTGAATCGAATTGTACTATTTTTGAACTGAATTGCATTGATTTTGAACTGAATTGCACTATTTTTGAACTGAATTGCACTGTTTTTGAACTGAATTACATTATTTTGAACCGAATTGCACTAATTACATATGATTATAATACGCAATAATAATATAAATTTTATAGTTTGAAAGTGCTTAGGAAATAATACTTGAAATAAGCCTCATACTTCAATACACCAAAATCAAAATATTTATACATCTTAATACATAGGTTCTCCAGTAGGTTCTCCCATAAA
>Ga0099823_1008258_pt1 | contig 10591 bp, 6 predicted proteins | sample CowpearedBW_FD_76831 | JGI IMG/M metagenome (GOLD analysis project Ga0099823, IMG submission 76831) | Root nodule microbial communities of legume samples collected from California, USA - Cow pea red BW | ecosystem: Host-associated > Plants > Roots > Nodule | place: USA: California | collected... | reverse complement strand
TTAACAGATTCAGGATTTTATACACATGTCATGTTAACCATTGTCATGCTATGTCATGTTAACCATTGTCATGCTATTATGGACATCATCAAAAACATTTCAAATACATTTAATCAACAACAAATATTTGTTTTAGACTTTATATTTTTTTAGCTTTTACTAGTTAGGTTCTCTTTTATCTTCAATATAAACTAATGTTTTCAAAAGGATAATGATATTTTGACTACTAAATTTTGACAATTTTCTTTTATATTATGATGTGTCATATTTTAAGTGGTTTTGTAATATTAAGAATGAGAAAAAAAAAATGAAAAATCACTCAAAAAATGACACTTATGATTGTAAGAAAAAATTGTAAAAGTTTAGTAGAAAAAATAATTTTCCTTTTCAAAATTGTATCCTTGTTCAGTACTCTACACTCTCCTCTTGGCTTAAAACACCCCTGAAGCTCTATTTTTATATTATTTCATTAGTTTATTGGGTTTGTCTTCAATAACTTTTTTATGATAAATCCAATCAAGATAAATCCAACTTAGCTTTTCTTTGATTTTCATGATCCAGACTCCTAATAATTAATTGTAAGAATAAATGTGTAAGAATAATTATTATGGAATACAGAATAATTAAATGTGTAAGAATAAAAAATATAACAATTGCAATGATTCTTTAAAATGAAGATAAAAATCCAACGTAGTTGCATTAGTTTATTGGGTTTATCTTCAATTTTTTTAAGATAAATCCAACTTTGCTCTTCTTTGCGAGTTGTCCCTAGTTAACTTGCTAAATGTTAAATCAGTAGCCTAACACTTCAAAACCACATGCGTCTAACTAATGCTTTGGATTATTTAATTAATGTTATTATTTAATTAAAAATTGTATCCTTTAACAAATAAAACATGATAATTTTATTTCATCAAATATCTAATTGTATAACCATTTTACTTAAAATAAATTATGTAACTTCTTCACTTAAAATTACTAGTACATATATCTTTTAAATAATTATGGTAAAATTATATATTTTCTTCAAAAGAAGTATTAATCAATGCAATAAAAATAATTATGGTAAAATTATATATTTTCTTCAAAAAAAGTATTAGTTAATGCAATAAAAATATATTAGGTGGTGTAATATACAATAAGAAGATTTTACGAAAGGATTTCTACGACATAAATATCAAAATCTAGAACTTTAAGTAAGATTTTAAATTATTAGAATCAATGACGGATCTTGACCAATAATATCGAGGAACCAAAATAATATACTCAAAATTTATATATTTAATTATTGTAACTTATACAATAAAAATACATAATTTATTATAACGATAACTAAAAAAGAAATTACACATATATAAAAGATCGTCCTTCATTCCTTCATATCCTTGAACATTTTCTAGAAAAAATGTGTAACATTTCTTTCTGAATATGATGAGAAGTATACTTAGCAAAACATTTTCGAACACAACTTGTGCCACTTTATCATTATATGATGCTAGAAGTTTAATCATCTCAAGAAAGTTACCTCTATTACATGACTCTTGTGTTTCCTCGTGACCTCTAAATGCACAAGCTTCAAATGCCAGCTAAAAACTTAATAGAGATTTTGAGCCGTAAATGGTTCTTGCAAACTTGCTTTGAACTTTGAACATTTATAATGTTATTAATGTCCATTTATTGATTCAACATGTATTCACAATTTTTCATTGCATTGTTTGCTCTACTAAAAATTCTCATATTACATTAAATTTTGTTGCAAATTTGCTCAGAACTTTGAACATTTATAATGTTATTAATGTCCATTTATTGATTCAACATGTATTCACAATTTTTCATTGCATTGGTGATCTCCAATGTGGTTGAGAGATGGACATTGTTTCCTGCATTAATCTTTTTCCATGATTTAAAACCTTGTTTAGTAAACACATATGACCTAGGATGACCATTTGACTTTGAACTAAATAGATAACATGCCAAACAATAAGCTTCATCATTAGTCGGGGAATACTCTAGCCAAGAAGGAAAAAATTTAAACCAATTAAATTGAAAACACCTTGGATGTTTCTCCTTAGAAAAAAGGTAGTTTTCAAGTTGTATTTTTATGGACACCATCTTAAATAAACTCTTCTAATTTTATCTCTTTGGCTCATTGGATATTCTCATATTTGAAGACATGTCTTGGATCACGTTCCAAAGAATTATTATGAAACTCCTCACCTGTAATTCTTTGAATCTTAAGAAAGAGCTACTCTAATCAAACAATTGATCATGAGTATCATACTTCAGGATATTTGAAGTAGTTGAATTTGTCTTGTTTTTATACTACTAAAAAACTCATATTTCATGCCAATTTTGTTTTGAAATTTTTTTCATAGGAAATATTTACAAATTTTATTGTGAAAAAAAAAATTTACAAGAAATTGCTACCAAAAAAATTTGCAAGAAATTACTACCAATTTTCTTGCAAAATATTTTGTATAAAACACTTTTCGCAACAAATTTTGTAGGAAATACTTGCAAATTTATAATTTTCTAGGAAATGATTACCACGAAGGAATTACCTGTCAATTAAAATTCTTAGAAAAAATGACAGAACAAAAATCTTTTTTTTGCAATTTTTTTTAACAAATTTGCAAGAAAAATCTCATGTAATATGAGAATTTCTAGTAGTGTTATCTTCACAAATAGCTTCCCTTTTGTCACTTTAACAAATGCATCTATTTTGTTATTCTTCATCAATATACCTATTTAAAAAAAGGATAAAAATTAATTTTTATCATAATCTAATAAAACGTTAAAAGATACTAAAAATAAAATTGATGATAATCAAACCACAATTAAAATCCAATTATAAAAAAGAAACACACATAATAAAATCATTTTTCTTCTATGTCCATAAAATAAAAAATTAATTTACAAGACTAATGAGATAAATTCTTAAACTAATATTTCACTATCAAGTGAGATAAAAGAAAATTACATTGTTCTTTCTTTTCAAGAATAAAAGAAAATAGATGAGAAATGAGAAAAAAAAATAATAAATATTTTTCTCTTCATAAATAAAAGAAAACAAATGAATATGGATGAGAACAATTTGTGAAAATTCAAAAGACAATGAAAAAAGAAAATAAAAAATATCTTAATAAATATTTGTATGGTTTATTATTTTAATTTTATATTTTATTACTTATTAAAATTTAAATATTGTGTTTTATTAAAGAAATAAAAAATTTAATTTAATTATTATTAATTTTGAATATATTATCTAATATAAAAAATTTCAAAATATTTTTGGGTCCCGGTCTTTTACGGTGTTCCGCCACCGGTCAGAATAAAGAGATAAAAAGTTGGTTTTAAATATATTTTTTTCTCCCAAACATTTAGATAAAGATATTATTAGATTGACAACAAAAATAAAATAATCAATAAAATGCTAAAGTAATGGGAGAAAATAAAACTATAAAAAATGAGTTTTGGAGTGCATATGTCCTGATCAATATTATTAAATTATATTTTAGAACCGCGAGAGGCACGCATTTCTTAACTTTATAAATAATAGAAACTAATAATGTTATTCAATTATTCAATTACTAATACGTCATATACGTCATTACTCGTTAAAAAAAGTCTGAGGTATGTATGGTTTTACAAAAATACTAACATTTGCCCAAAATCATGATTTATAAATTTACTAAAATAAACATTAAAATTAATTACTCTATTACTTTTTATAATAACTGTAAAATATAATATAACATAGAGAATACACATAATATGATAAGTTATCCATTAATTTTTATCCTTTCCTGTAATTTTAAATAAATTAATCTAAATATAAATAAATATAAAATAAATACACATGTGTGATATAATTTATTTCATAATTTATGTAATATTATTAAAAAAAATATTGTGAATTATTTTAATTTAACTGCACATTTATAAAATTATACACTTTCATTTTAATTTTTTATTTTCTTGTTTTGATAAATAAAGATATATATAAAGATTTGTGTGTTTTATTACCATATATTATATAGTAATTTTTAAATTTCTATTATTTTTATGAAGCGTTTGTTATGTTATATTTAGTAAGTATTAACATATACAATATAGAATAAATATCTGATTCACGTAATATTAATATGAATACATTTATTTATTACTATTATTATTAGTCATTTTGTAAAAAAAAAAGGTTAAATATGTTTTTGGCCCTCAAGTTTTAGTAAAATTTGGAATTAGTCCCTCTTCAAAATTTTTGACCAATTTAGTCATTCATCTTTAAAAATGTGTGAATTTAGTCCTTTTAACCAAATTTTGTTAAGTTTATCTGACGTCTCAAGCGCATTTCATGATAGTATTTGAATTATTTATACCGTTTGACACATTTTCGTTTCAATGTTAACTCAAATGGTATCATAAAATGCGTTTAAAATGTCAAATAAACTTGACAAAATTTGGTAAGAAGGACTAAATCTACGCATTTCTAAAGATGAAAGACTAAATTAGTATAAAGTTTCGAAGAGGGACTAATTCCAAAATTCACTAAACCTTGAGGGACCAAAAAGATATTTAAATCAAAAAAAAATTAAGAAGAACAATAAAATTGTTCTAACATAAAAAAAATACAAAAAAATGAAGTAAAAAGAAAAAAATTGTCACCATGAGCTATGTCTCCCTCCCTTCAACTAAATAATTCTTAGTCATATATCTTTGTCCAGAAATATTTGTTGCCCATATAGCAAAAGAACAAATTAAGAGTTCGGACAAAAAATTGGTCTTGTTGCAATTTTGGTTCGTGCAAAGATCATTATAAAAAATGACCATGCATGCACCGATACAAGTTTTATATCCAGAAAAAACAAAACAAGCCACATGTACAAAACTTTTCCTATTATCTTGATAGGTTTACGATACTAATTCCATAATGATCTTAAGCAAGGCAAACACCATATGAGTAAGATAGTATTCTATTCTAAATCCATTATAACATAGAACAATACAGTCTTCTAATACAGAAATCAGAAAAAAAGTCATTTAACAACTCGAATCAAAGAACCTAATTTACTAAAGAGATATAGATTGTAAACATATACTTGGACACAAACACTAATATGAAAATTTGGACTTTTTTTACATCGGAGTCTATGTAAACTGAAATTTGTAAAAATGATATGTTGAATTTTTTTTTTGCAAAATTGGGTTAAGTCGCTAGGGTGAAAGACGACATTACAGGTGAAGTCGTCCTCTACCCTACTAGTTTCTTTTTTTTTTTCAAAAAGCGAAACCGTGTTGTGGAAGGCCGGTTTCTATTCATGTAAAAAGTGAAGTCGTCCTCGTACGTGACAACTTCACTTTTAATTTTTTTTTTTTATATTTTTTTAATGTTGTAGAGTGGTAGTGGGAATGGAAACAGTGGTTTGAGTTCAATGGCTCCATTCTTGCTCGGTTATTTATGGCCAATTTGTAGCTTGCTGTCTCATTATGTGGCAACTAACGACTCCATTCTTGCTCAGTTATTTATGGCCAATCTGCATCTTATTGTCTCATCGTGTGGCAGTTGACGAGCGCGTGTTATGCATCTCCATATATAAGCTGATAATGATTGGAACAAAGAGATTTTGGTGGTCTTGGACTCTGAGTTAGCCCTGACTTTCAGTTTCGTAATTGACTCTACTGAGAAATGGAAGATTCTCTCTGGCAGCTCGGGTGCTTCAAATCTGATAATAAACTAGTCGTGATGTTTGAAGGGAAGGTTAATTAATGGATCACAGCCATCAGGAAACCACCAGTTATGAATGGGGTGGCGTGAAATGGGAACACCGTATTCATGGCCTCAAGCTTGAGCTTGAAAGATCTCAGACCATGTATTAAAGAAATTCCAATAAGAAGTTACATCGCCTATGGCGTGGTTCATAAAACAGCCTAAGAAAACACCATCCACCACTTTGCAACGTTAAAAAAATATATAAAAAAAAAATAAAAGTGAAGTCGTCATGTATGAGGACGACTTCACTTTTTACGTGAATAGAAACTGACATTCTACAACACGATTTCATTTTTTGAAAAAAAAAGAAAAGAAACCGGCAAGGTGGAGGACAACTTCACCTGTAATGTCGTCTTCTACCCTGACGACTCAACTCAATTTTACAAAAAAAAAGGAAAGTTAAACGGACCCACTTTTACAAATTTTAGTTTAAATAGATTCCGAAATAAAAAAAGTCGAAAAATTTACATTAGGGTTTTTATATATTGGCTAGAATGAACACTTCATCAACATCAATTCTTGCATTTGAGAAAATCATATTACTTCTATAATTTCAAATGCACCATATAATGGACACTTACCTACATCTACATCGACACACTTTGTTTTTTTCATTTCTTATTCATGCCTAGGTGTTCAACTTGATTGAATTGTTGTAACTGCTTCTATATTATGATGTACTAATGATAATCCCACTTATAAGTCACACATTGGCATCGTCTTACATAAAAACAAATGGTTAACAAATCCTACATTAATTTCACAATTACACAAATATTTCACGCAAAGAAAAGTTATATATTGAGAATGGATCAACCATTTTTATATTAATTCAATAATATCATGTCATGGTACATATATACACTTCACAACTTTTTGTCATACACCTTTGTTTCATCATATATCAATTGAATACTATGATCTTATATGCGAAGTCTCATTTTCTTATTTTCAATTTGGTCTCAATATTTTAATTTTTGTCTCAATTTAGTTATAATTTTTATAAAAATTGAACAATTTTGTCTCTCTCCAAATTAAAATCAAATTTAATTTCTATATAAATGTACACAAATATTTCCATCAAAATTGATATTTCAAGTGAATGTTTTTAACAAGATTAAGTTTATCTAAATTTATATTTTACATTGAATTTTATTTAAAATTATTTTAAAGTTGTTAATAGAAAATAATGCTAATAGCAAAAAAAAAATCATAAATTATATTGATATTTTATTACATCATACTTTAATATTATTTTTTATTTGAATTTATATTTTAAATAATTGCATATTTTTAAAATGTGTAAAATTCAATAAATTTAAAAATAACAATTATATAAATTTTAAAAAAATTAACTAGTTTATATAACAATCAAAAACAAATAAATTTAAAATTTGAAAACAATTTTAAATAAAATTAAATGTGAAACAAATTTAAATAAACTTAGTTTTGTTAAAAATATATAATAAAAATATCAATTTGAATAGAAAATTCAAATTAATAAAAATATTTGTATAACATTTATATAAAAGTTAATTTTTGTTTCAATTTGGAAGGGGTGAAATTGTACATTTTTACAAAAATTGAGACTAAATTGAGACAAAAATTAAATTATAGGGACCAAATTGAGAATGAGAAAATGATATCTGACATATAATAGTGACACGTGACACTGTCACTGCCACATCACACTATCATTGTCACGTGGGGCATGATGTCAGCTTGACATGTGACAAATTTATAATTTAAAAAAAATAAAAAAATTTCAAAAAATTTCAAAAAATTCAGACACTGACACGTGGCATCTCATATAACGCCGTTACTACACCACTAACGAAAAAGACTTGATTGCATCAAATTTATCAAAATAAGGATGAGATAAAAGAAAATAGAAAGACCAAATTAGTATTTTGATACAAAAATAAAGACGAAAGATATAATTTTAACATTACTTTATTAAACCTATTCTTTTATCTAACATATCAATCAAATCATTCACAAACACTTACCGATTTCATTCTAATATTTGCTCACATTCACCCTCAAATCCTATAAAAAAAAAACACAACAAATTATTAACTCAAATTCATCCAAATTTATCGTCACCTTTACTATCCTACTTGGGCATCATGGGTAATAAGAGAGGGAAGGGTAGTTACGTAATTTGAGCTGGGACTTTTTTGAAATTGGGTTTCACTCCCATCTCGTTGGTTTTGAGTTTCAATTTGCGCAAAGCTTCCTCTGCTACGTTTTCGCTTTTCTTTTTTACCGTTATCGGAAGTGTTAGATGTATTAGATTAGAGATAAGAAAATTTCAGATTATATTAAAAGATGAAAATTTTACTTTAAAAGTTGAGTTGGACTTACACTGCACTCCCTAATATCCCTAAACATGACGTTCATTTCCTCGCTGATCACATCGGTGGTACAAATTGGCTTTGGATGTCCTTCCGGGGTTGCAGTTTCGATTTGGATATCATTTTCTCAGTGAGCAATTCCGTTTTAGTCCCTTTCCTCTTTCTGATGTGTTTTTGTTTTGGCGATTATGTTTCCCTCACCTTTCGTCAGTTTATTTTTGGCTCTCATTTATCGTTAGCGTTGGACTTGCATGGTTTTGTGAGATGTTTCTGATAAAACGCATAGTTCGAGCAATTTTTCTGTTTCTGTTTTCCTATATATATATTTGTACCCTTGCTTCTTTACAGATACACTATTGTAATACTTTTTATATGCAAGCTTTCTTTTTCTGCATTTATTGTAAAGTGCTCTTCTCTCTTCTCCTTAACACTCTCAGTTCACTTTCTCTTACCATGCACATGCATATCACATAACAGTTTCTGTGAAATCTGGATTTGTTTTTATCGGGTAGGGTCTTGAATTGTTCATGATTTGTTAACAAGATTGTAATGGGTAGGATTTATTTATCCATTTCTCAATGATTAGTTTTTTCTAATAACTAATGGGTAGAGAGAGTGTCACATGTTTTCGTATGTCACTGCCATAAACAGAATATTTGTGTTGACTCATGTAATTGTTTGTTTTGAACTTATGATGCTTCTTGGGGCTTCACACTGTGACATTCGTAGTTGATGACTACAATAACAATGCCTTAATATACTTGGTGCTTATTAAGAAATAATTATAGTAGTTAACGGGAAATGCTTTTCATTTTAAATGTTTCTTTTAATTCTTCTGTTTGAACCAATATCATTAGAATATGAATAGATGTCTTCAAATTATGATTTTGATTTGGCCTTTCTTTCATTTTGGATTTATTGGAACTAGAAAAACAACAAGTTTTATTTGTTGAGTTTCTTACAGACAGGAATCACCTCGTTACTTTTCATATGCATGTTTTCCAGAGTTGGACCTTTGAACACAGACTTGAAGCCACGGAATTCCACATAGTTGAAAAAAAGCAGATCTCTTGTGGTAATAATCATGAAAAGAGTTTCTTTGAACCTGTTTACTACATTGTTGATTGAATTGTTCCATATAGGGATGAGAGACTGCAGAAGAGCCCTCTGTTCATCGTGGCAGAGTCATATGGTGGCAAATTAGGTGTCACTCTCGGTTTATCTGCTCTAGAAGCTATAGAAGCTGGGAAATTGAAGCTTAGACTTGGAGGTAATTTCTCTTGAATTATGTGCATCTGTCAGATTCTACATTGGTGTTTTTGGACTTATATACATGGTCCTAGCAATTAAGTTACATACAATTCAAAAGCATTGAACCTTATTACATGATCCATGGTTCCTCCAAATAGGAGTTACTAACAACCCCAAAGCATCAACCTTATTAGATGATATATGGTTCTTGGAACTGGGAATTGCATAGAACCCCAAAGCATCAACCTTATGCAAACATGGATAAAAGACAACATAATGTAATGTCATAGACATGACATTTATTCATAATGTGAAGTTGGTAATTCCCTAATAAGGAACTTAAATAGTTTCAGTGAAAGATCTTCCTCCTTTTTCCATTGATTTCCTTTTCAGACGCAACTGCCTCTCTGCATATAATTTCTCAGCCAACCTTAAAAGAAAAATCCTCCCAAAATTAGCATTCAATATATTATAAAAACCTTTTAATATTCTACATTAAGTCAATAAAAAAAAAGCTCTTAAAACTTTCTGCTACTAATTTTAAACAAAGTACAAAATTATTGAGAAAGTGAGTGTACGCACATGTCAAGAGCCATAGCATTTGTTTGGTGTAGTTTAAATGTGACAAATGTATTAACATTCATCCTCTTAGCTTTTTTGTCCAACAGCGCATTTCCCACCTTTACAAGGCTATCCATGTTCTCTTCAGTAGTATTATCCACTGCTCCCATGGATGGGTCCAGGTTATACTCCTGCCACAATTACATATATATCATCAATCATTTTAACTTATATACATTAGTTGCTGTTTTGTTTTCTTCTATTATAAGTATATCGAAACATTTATGCAGAAAAACCTAAGTGTGTATACCTCAATTCGAAGATAGTTTTCTGCAGGAAAGAGGCCAGGGAAGATTGTGGCAAGGTAGGAATGAGTCATGTCTGTTTTGGATATAACTTCGCTAATAGTATCACTGTGTTCACCTAGCCATCTAAGTAGGCACGAATCATCATCATTGTCATCACCTAACTTGTCCTTTGCTTTTGGTATTCCAGTTCCTAATGACAGCAACAAAATTTCCTTTTCTGCATGGTGTTCTTGTATCACTTCACTCACAGCAGCCATGGCCTATATTATTCAATCAAACTCTTCACATATTTCTCCATATTTCTTGCAAAAAATTTCACTAGTCTTCACTAAGTTAAAATATTA
>Ga0099823_1008257_pt1 | contig 10592 bp, 4 predicted proteins | sample CowpearedBW_FD_76831 | JGI IMG/M metagenome (GOLD analysis project Ga0099823, IMG submission 76831) | Root nodule microbial communities of legume samples collected from California, USA - Cow pea red BW | ecosystem: Host-associated > Plants > Roots > Nodule | place: USA: California | collected... | reverse complement strand
AGACGGTTACTTGAGTAATTTACTATAAAGATTATAGTTAAAGATTAAAGTATCAACATATATATAACTTGACAATCAAATTAATTAAACATTCAAATAATTCAAATATAATTAAGCAACATTTTAGCATTTAAAAATATGAAATTGTGAACAAATATAATTGGAGTAGTAAATAATTAAAAAATTAAAAGAAAATTTAAAAAAAAAATTGTAAAAAAATGTTGGTGGGTTAAGTGGGCCAACCCACCTTCAACCCGGCTCGAACCCATTTAACCCGTGGGTTAAGTGAGCCGGGTTGAGTTCAACCCACTTTTGAAAAAGTTGAATTTTTCTTAACCCAACCCGGCTCGAACCCGTGGTGAGCCGGGTTGGCTCACGGGTTGAAACCCATTTTGACATCTCTAACCATATATACTATAAAATTTTAATTAAATTTTAAATATTTTTAATTTAATAGGTATGTTTGGGTCTAAACTAACTTGTCCTGATTGGTCAGTTTAATTCAATTTGAATTTGGGTCAATTCAACATTACACAACATGGATCCAAACTTAATAATTCTATTTCGTTTTGAATTAACATGATATAATTTGAACTTCATTCGGATCGACTTGATGTAAGTCTAATTTGACTTAAATTCAATCAATTTAACTTAACTTTATATAATGTGGGATTCGACTATACTCGATTAAATGTGAGCTCAATTAGATTTAACCAAAGGTTAGTCTGACTCAACTTAATCCAAGGTGGGTGTCAAATCAGTTTAGAAGTGTGAGCAAAAATCAACTTTTTAGGATTCGATCAATTTTTTCTTTAATCTAATCAATTTAAAATTTATTTTATTAAAAATTTAATTCATTTAAAATCTATTTTATCAAATCTAGATTTCAATCTAATATATGTTTTGTAAATTTTTTGGATTGGATATCTATTCTTTGAATCCATATTTTCAAATATTTGAAAAATCTAAATATCCAATCCAAAGGCTGAAGATCGAAATGGGTTAGCCCAGACTGAAAGTCAAGACGACTCAATCCAAATTGAAGGTTAAGACGGGCCAGTCCAAACCGAAAGTCAAGATGAGTCAACCTAGACGCAAGGTCAAACTAGGTCGCTTTGGCTGAAGGTCGAGCCGGGTCAGCCTGAGCTAAAGGTCAAGACGGACTAACCCTAACGAAGGTCGAGATGGTCAGGGTCAGGCAAAAGATCGAGATAGGCCGACCTTGTTCAAAGGTCGAAATGGGCGGAAGGTCGAAACGGATCAACCCAAACGCAAGGTCAAACCAAGTCGATCTGGGTTGAAGGTCAAGACGGACCGACCAAGGTTGAAGGTTGAGATGAGCTTATCTGAGCCGAAGGTTGATACTAACCTATGCAGGCTGAAGATCGAGAAGGTCAGTCCAAGTTGAAGGTCAACCGAGTTGACCCTACTCAAAATTTAGTTGAATTATGCCAAGATGGCGCAACCGAATTCGGTGGAGTCGACCTCGATTGAAAGGTCAATAATAGCTAACATGGGCATGAGATCAAGATGAGTTAGATTAGATCGAAGGTCAAGATGGGTTGACTTGGATCGAAAGGTGAGACAGGTTGGCCTTTATCAAGGGTCAAGATTGGTTGGCCAGAGTCACGGGTCAAGATGGGCGAGTCAAACCCGAGGGTTGAGACTGGTTGGACCAAGTCGAGGATTGAGACGGGTTCGGTCGGGTCGACAACACAAGTTTTAGAAAATTCAATTTTATTTTCTTTTATAAAAAATAAATTTTGACTTTTGGTGTTTGAACTTGATCCAAATATTTAGATTTGGTTTAAAAAAAATTCAAACTAGTTATGCAAAGAACAAATGATTTGGATCCAATATCTGGTCAAATTAATTGGATATAAAATGGATTTGGATTGGATCTTTAAAAATCCAATCCATGCCCACCCCTAAATTTAGTATGATGTGAGCCTAACTATGTTTGGTCTAACAACGCGACCTGACTCAACTTTGTCTAACATGAACATAACTCTAATAAGTTTATCATGGGCCTAACTTATCTAGCCTTGAGGTTGCCTTGATTGGACTCAGCTCGAGGTGGGCGTGACTCGATTTTGCTTAAAATGGGTTTGACCTTACTTAGTCCAAGATGGGTCCAATCTAACTTTACACGAGGTGTGCCCTACTTAACTTAGTCCAATATGAGTTCGACTTAACTTAGCTAAAAAAAGGCCTAACTCAACTCAACCCGAGATAGGTCTGACTTACTTGAATCAATGTAGACCCAAGCTTAAATTGACTTAATTTAACAAGAAACCGACTTTACTTACTCTGATAACCCAACTCGACTTGGTCTTATATAGGTCAACTTGACTTGATAAAGCTCAAATGGACTCGATCCAACTCGGTCTAAGGTGCATTCAACTCGCTTTGGTCTGAGGTGCACCCAACATGACTCGACCAAACATAGGTCCAACTTGTCTCTTTCCAATGTGGACTCAATTAAATTCAACATAGTGTAGACCCTATTAACCTTGACCTGTGTTGGACTTAAGTCAAACTATGTACTTGACTTGAATTTGACCCAATTTTATTTATCTTGATTTTAAATTGATTCATAGAGACCGATCCATGATTAGCCATTACCATAAATTTGTTGTTAGCATTTTAGTTATGAATATTTTGTTTGGTATTTTTTATCTTATGAATTTTTTGATCGTAACTCATAGGTTAAGAATCAAATCCTACAGACTGAATTAAGTTCACAAGTCTAACTATGTGAAAGACGTGTTTCATAAAATTGCTTCTTTAATTTTAGATTAATAAAATAAATCACGCCATGTATAAATAATTTTGTTTTTTAAATAGTCTTTAATAAAATAAATATTATGGAAGAATGTAATATTTGTTGAGATATTTTTTGGGATGAAAACTTAATTAAATATAAATATGTATAATTAGTTGACATTATGTTTTAAAATTGTGTTGATTCATTCTTCTCTCACGTCCCGTCACATTATACGTACATTTGATCATGTTAATGCTAAAATATTGGTCTTACGCAATCTATCAATCTATTTATTAATTATTAAGCTTAAACTAAAAAAAAAAAACTATGCTTTTACAGGTGCAATTCTATATATGTAAAAAATTATATGATTTCTATTTAATAGTCATTAAAAATGATTAGTTGCTATCACTTCATTCTAGTTTCTTGTAGTATTAAACAGACATATTACTTGAAAAAATATACTTTCCGAATAAAAAAAAGGTTATTATAACTTAATAGTTAATACCAGAAGTTGCATAACATGTAGAAACAGAAACATATAATAACTATGATGGATGCTAAACTCTGTGTAATTTAACTAGTACCTAATTTTAGGTAAATATTTAATTGTATACATCCGTATATAGTTTGAAAACACGTTTAAGTTTATATAATGCAGTTTTATTTTTTTTTTGTGCTACTACCCAATATTTTATCAGATTCCATATATAATTTTTTAAATTTTTTGTTGGTATAAGTCAGCCAGCTAATAAAATGTGTTGTTTAATTTCTTGTACGGGAAGTATTCATATCTGAATTCATAAAATATGTCATTAATTTCAATGTTAGCAGTAACATATTTGAAAACATTAATTTATGGCACACAGTATATAATATAGAATGAAGAGACTTTAGAATAAACTTTATTCATGAAAACTTAGTGTGCACAAAATAAATAAATAAAATAAAATGAATGCGACCACTGTTCCTTGATTCACAATATAAGACAATAAAATAGCACACACTTTGTTTAAGCGCACCGTATTGTGTAAGCATGGAACGATGAAACAACTTTTGTCCCTTCACAACCCTACTTTTCTTCCAACATCATCAACAACAGATTCCTCATTTTCCGCAACCTTTTATGAGTTTTCTGCACTCAACACACAATATATTCTCATGTCGTTACCAATGCAGAAACACAACTCACGTTTTCCTGATTAGTCTCACTCACACATATCTCACTTAAGTTAAAAAACATTTTAGTACCAAAATTAAATAATAAATGAATTTTAAATGGGAATATTTTCCAAAATTCTTTTCAATAACCATTATTAAATATTATCAACATTTTTATTTATTGAAGCGATTTGAACCCAACACAATAAATGAGATTTATTATAAAACTATAAGAACAAGAGAAGAAGCATACGCAGGTAATAACTGAAGTGATTGATGAAAGGGATTGAAAACTGAGTAGTTACCAGTCAAAACTATTGTTGTGTTTTATTTTTTATTTTTGTTAATTATTTCTTATAGAAAAAAAGAAAAAAATGAGAAGTGTATAAAAGACGCGGGTGCCAACCCAACCATAATATTTCTTCCTATCTCTGCCATCTTCTTCCTCGGCCTCACCTCTTCCAATCGCAATCTAATCCAATCCAAATCCGATTCAACATGTTAGGGTTTTCGGTGTTCCAGATTTTTCCTTCCATTTCTCCAATCACCACTGCACACGCAACGTGATTCCACCACCTTCGCCACTCTCACCTCTACAAAACGCACGCACCAACCAACCGATCGCATTTCTCCCCTACGCCCAATTCACGCCCGTTCCCCCTTCTTCGGTACCTTACTTCCTTCCCTCCTCTCTCCAATGCTGCTAAAGCTTAAACGATTCGGTTATTGTTATCGTTGTTTTTTTAAAGTTTTTTCAAAAGGTTTTACTATGGAGTTTTATGTAATGTTTTTTTTTTTTTTCTTTTTTCTTGCGTCGTTGAACTTACAGTAGCTGGTGCTTTCAAATCTCACTTGATTGATCAAGTGGCCTACAATTGATATGAACCGTTGGGTGCTGTTTTTTTATGTGAAATTAGAACCCTATATGGATTTCGTTTTTTTGAAATTCAATTATGGGATGATTTAAGACTTTTCGCTTTTTTCTTGTTTGTCAGTGTCTTCTGTCAGCTCTGCATTGATTTTAGAAGTTACTGACATTCAGAGAATTGTAACTTATTTGATTTTCTTGCGAATGATATTTATAGTGGTAACTGGTTAGGCTTGGTATTAATGAATAAACAGTTTATTACTGTTGTTTAGGTTGAAGAGTGTTTATACCTGATATGTCATTTTTCTCCCACCCTCCCCGGATGGATGATTTATTTCCTGTAAATATTAATAATTGAACTTCACGCATGTTGGTTTGGTTGGTGGATCTGCGATAATGTTGTTGGTTGTTATTTACATTGCTGGATAGAAACATTTGGAAATTGGAACTGACATTTTGGTCTTTCGGATGAAATTTGGGTATGTACATGGGATATGATATGAAGCATTTCTTGCCTTCTTGATTGATTTCAGAGGTTTTGGATGGAGTAAAAGAAGAGTGTTGTGGCCATGTGTTTTATATGCAAACAACTTTCTTGCTGTCCGATTCTGAACGTTGGATTTGCTTACCTTGTTAGAGTTGATTTGGTATAAGATTGCTTTCACCGAGAGATATCAGCACACTTTTATTTAATTTTGGATGTGGACTATCCTTTTCTGCAAGGAGGAAGCCCATTCCTCCTATTTCTTCTTTCCTAATGTGATTATATTCTAGCTTTTGTCCATATGAAAGTTTTGATTAGTTATCCCTTTGGCACACGATATATAAATACTTAATTTGTTAAGTCTCTTTCCCTCAATTTGTGACTTATGTGATAGTTATCCTTAACTCTCTAGTCATTTTCACAGGCAAAACAAATTAGGATTCATCATTGGCTTTTAAATTTTGTAACATCTTGTCTTCAAACTTGTATTTGTCCATAAAACAGGGTATAGGAGTAAAGGCAGAAAGCTCATAAGATCTTCAAGAGATTTCCCATTCAAGGAGTAGTGTTGCAATGTTGGCTTCTAATGAAATGATGAAATTCAAATCTTATCAGAACCGGGCTAATTTGTTTGTGAAGGAATATTTGTTAGCAGACCCTCTGATTCCATATACTTCTATTATCGGTGGTATTTTTGCTTGCAAGATGGTATGGTGTAATAAATTATATACGCATTCTATTTTCTAAAGTATTTCACTTGACTTGAGCTTTTATGGTTACTTATTTATCTATTTTTCATTTCTCTTTAAATTTTCCCTGTTTTTCCAGTTCTATGATCTGACTCAGCTTTTTAGCACTGTTCACTTTAAGAGCTATTCCAGTCTCACTAGAATCCAACGTGTTGAGTGGAATAATCGGTGAGTGGATATTTCCATTTCATGGAATGTTCTTATTTAGTTTAGGAGGAAGATAATATGTTTACGATTTTTTTCCTATTATCTGTGCAGTTCTATATCAACGATTCATGCTATTTTCGTAACAACTATGTCATTGTACTTCGTGTTTTGCTCCAATCTATATTCTGACGACCAGTTTTCTGAACTCGTTACATTTCGAAGCTCTTCATGGTCTACATTTGCTCTGGGGGTAAGAATGATGTAGACCCTTACCAATTTTGTTTGCCTTTACTTTTCCTCTTTGCAATTTATATCTGCCCGTCATCATTATCTATGATAAACAATCACTTATAATTGTCTGACTTCACTGTTGAGGGCATGTCAACAAATCTAGTTCACCTAATCAATTGGATGAAGGAATGGATTATGGAGTTGAATTGCATGCCAACTAGGGTTACATGTTATGTCATCTTGTTTAGTGACCTAATGTCATTTTCTGATAACATGAATGGCATGATGTAGTGGTAGTGGAGTTCCAAAAGAAGTATGAGATAATATACTTTAGGTGAGTCTGAATCCCTAGACATACTGTAAGTTAAGTCTGAATCACTAGACATACTGGAAGTTAAATTTGGAGGACACCCATGTGTTGTTGTTACGAAATCAAGACAGACAAGAGGAATAGGCTGCCAGGGTAAAGAAAAATACTATTTTAAGTAAATTGTTGATGAGTAAGTATATATGCCTTCTGCTTCTGCTGCATGTAAGGTGCTGCTTGATTTTCATAATTAATTTTTCTGCTAAATAAAGAAAAGAAAGATCATCCCATATATTTTTAGTATACATATCTTCTGCCAATTCCCTTTTAGTAATGCTTTCTATATGTTGCTAGTAACAATTTACATCAAATCTGGACTTTTTATTGGATTTATTTTCCCGATACATCCAATGGTAAAACAGAAAATTATGTTTATAGATCATATTATGATCTGCAAGACATTTTTATTTATATCTGGTTATGAAATTTGCGTTTTTGTTTTAATTTTATTGTAACAGGTTTCTGTTGGTTACTTCATCGCTGACCTTGGGATGATATTTTGGTTTTTTCCTTCTCTTGGTGGATATGAGTATGTAAGGATCATATCCTTTGACTTGCATGATTTAAACCAACTTATTCCTCTGAACTCTATTCAATTTTAAGATATTCCACTTGATAGGAACCCATCTGAAGATGATTATGGCAGGAGTTTGGTTTCCTTCCTTTTTCACCTTCTTTGGTTGTGGGTCTGGATTAACGTTACTTTATACTGACATTGATTCAGGTGATTCATCATTTGCTTTCTTTAGTAGCAGTAGCCTATTCAATGTTGAGTGGAGAGGGTCAGCTATACACATACATGGTCCTGATCTCTGAGACAACAACTCCTGGGATAAATTTGAGATGGTAATCTACCACTTAAATGTTGCAGTATATATGTCATGTAATTGATTTAATTATGCACATATTGTATTTGTGAAGGTATCTTGATGCAGCTGGAATGAAGAAGTCGAAAGCTTATATCATCAATGGAGTTGTAATATTCATTGCTTGGATGGTGGGTCAAGTCATTACAGCTTGAAATATATTTACGTCACTTTTTTTGTGTATTTGTGGAGTCATTCTGAATTGCCTGTCAGGTTGAGTACATATAATCTCATCCTGGCATCTTGGACATACTTGCTGAGATGGTCTTTGTGCAGGTTGCCAGAATACTTTTGTTCGTATACATGTTTTACCATGTCTACTTGCACTTCGATCAGGTAATGACTACTGACGTATTGAATTTCAGAAATTTTCTGGTATTTGTGCTGCTTTGCAATCAGATCTTAATATTGAATTTTTGGTCTTTTAAGATGACTAATAATGTTTTGGTGCCCTACAATATCACTTTCTGAATATGTATGCGTGTGTGTTTAATTGGGAGGGTGAGGTGAGTTTCTGGGTGCAAGGATCAGCATTTAGTGTGGTAGTCTCTCTCAGTTTACACTAGCACGTATATACCATTACCTCCATAAGATGGAATTTGTAGAACTTGTTCCAGCAAATTTACAGTTTGACTCCTTGTTTGGCAAGCCAATTTTTGTGGCTGTAGATCCATCATGCGAACAACTTAGTCATGAATGTTCTTCCCATTAGATAGTTGGAAATTCACCTACACGAGATAGGGATTAGAGAGTGGTTTGTTGTGAGATGAGGCTGAATCATGACTCTTGCATTTACATGCACCGTTAGGGGTGGGCAAAATGAACTTTGCCGAACTGAACCGTTAAAGATTGCACTGAACCGAAAAGTAGACCGGTCACAACCTTCGGTCTAGACCTGTCCGTCTCAACCCATCACAATCTTTGGTCCAGACAGGTCTGTCTTGATTCTCGGTTTGGGACGGTCTGTCTCGATCTCTGGCCTATGTGCCTATATTCTAATATGTGTTTCATCAACAAAATAGTTTTTAGTTAATGAGCACTGAACTAACTGCAATTTGAGAGATTCAGTTTCTAAAACTAAACTACAAAATGATGATTCAGTTCAGTATTTTTAGTATAATATGGTAGAGTTAGTTGACAGTTCAGTTTGGTTAATTATGTACACCCCTTTGCATATTCAAGAGGAATGGATAATCTTTTCATTTTTTTTTGTAATAAATGTTATAGTCTTGCTTGCATGGGAATCAAAAAAATTTTCCTTCAAATTTCTGGTCAAGCAAAGTCTACTTATAAAGCTTAGGATCTGACGTCATACAATTATTCAAAACAGGTTGAGCAGATGCAGTCGTTTGGACAAGTGTTAGTTATTATTGTGCCGCTGGTGCTATCAATTATGAACTTGGTTTGGTTTTCAAAAATTATCAAAGGATTGAAGAAGACTTTGGCGAAGAGACAGTGAAAGTTTGTGCTTAGTGATATTTTAGGAAAATGAATACAGGTCAATGATGTGTAGTGACAGATGTAAGAGAACAGAAACAGTTGAAAGTGTTTGGGTCCCCTGAGATTCGAACTTGTATAAATATGTTCATTCTGCCTTTTTTCTCCCATTCATGTACATTTATTGGTTTAATTTTAATTATATTGTTAAATGTATTTCGTTCCATTAATTTGGGAGGTAGAGAGCATGTGGTGTTTATAACTTCTCTCATCTCGGTCAATCTTCATGTAAATTTTATTAATTCTTTCGTGTTATGTAAACAGGTACTTGGATGACATTTTTATAATTTTTAAAGAAGAAAATAAAATAATCTTTTAATAAGTTAAAATTAATTTGTGTAAATTAATTTATAAAACTTTTCCCGTGTGAACTATTTTTTACATTTTGTTTCATGTTAATTTCTTCATAATCATAATTAGGATTTATACGCATTAAGAATTTGTTTTTGGTGAATTCCTGATTTCATGAAATGTTTCCTCACAAATGAATTTTTATTTTATGGAATGGATTTCAAAATTTATGTACTTATTGATCGCAATCTGCGTGTTGCAACTCCTAGAAAAGAACTATGAATAAGAAATGAGTGAACACTGATTAAGTAATATGATCTTGGTGTTAAAGAACAAAGATGCATAAAGTATTTGAACTTATTAAACTCTAAAGCTTGATTGATGTAAGTGAAGAAGAAAGTTGCATGATGAATCAGACTGTTAGATTTTTTTTCGCTAATTAATAATCATGGTTTAGATTAGTGTACCGTCATTACTATAATTATTATACAGAAGAAGAAGAAAGATAAACTTTTTTTTATTAAGGCTAACAAGACTAACTAACTTATAATAAAGAATACAATAATCAACTAAGTATGTGCCTAAATTGTTAACAGTAATTAACTAGTGTTTGCATCTGTATAATGAAGTAAATAAAATTAGAATTGACATATTCAGATTGCTAGGTCTAAGTTAATATAAGTATTTCCAAAGGAAGATGTAGAAGTAGAATCAATAGAATGATTAGCAGGTGCAGTTGATGAGGAAAAATGCATCATGTCTTTCTTATTCTCACTTTTCATCATCGAAATTAGAGGTGTGCTGAAGGACAATAATAGATTTGGAACATTTTCTTCTTCATTTGAAACATCATCGTCTCCAACCAACCATGAACTTGACTCAGGTTCCTGCAAGGTTCCACTATATATTTTTACAAATATATAAAATATAAGAATGATATTCATTTAATCAACGTCTCTTCTTTTCTTTTCATGAAAAAAATTGATTTAATAATAAAACCACTAATAACAGAAGGCTAACGAAAAGTGATTATGGCGCTGGAATGTTTAAAATCAAACTTTTAATACCGATCGATAAATAAAAATGCTTGCAGAAGAAGAACCTGTTGGATTACTTAATTGTGAAGACAAGAACATAGGTTTTCGAAACATTACATGATGTTTT
>Ga0099823_1008254_pt1 | contig 10592 bp, 4 predicted proteins | sample CowpearedBW_FD_76831 | JGI IMG/M metagenome (GOLD analysis project Ga0099823, IMG submission 76831) | Root nodule microbial communities of legume samples collected from California, USA - Cow pea red BW | ecosystem: Host-associated > Plants > Roots > Nodule | place: USA: California | collected... | reverse complement strand
TAGTAAAGTGCGCAAATTCCGATGCTCAAACTTCTTCAACCCTTAAGCTTACCCACCCACCCAAATTGTTAGGGTTTCTTTCTCTTCTTATTGTGTTAGCGTTTGAGGATGTAGGTAAGGTTAATTAGATCAAGTTATTATTGCTGCTGGATAATTTAATTTTCTGTTCAGTTCAAAAAATCAGTCTTTTTTATGATGTCGTTCTAGTCTTAAAATTCTTTTGCAGTTTATTACAATGGTGATGGTGGTGACGCGTTTGGAACCTTTTTCTTTTTTCTGGTGGATGATGATGATGATGATATCAGATATATATATATAGGTGACGAGAAGGGTTAATTGATTAATATGACATCTGTTTTGTTTGTCTATAATGATATGATAACTCTATCCTAAGACAGTTATTGGAACTAGGAAGCAGGAACTTCCTCGGTAGCATCAATGTACGCGTTCTCACTCACCTGCATTTTCCGTTTTTCATGTCTTTCGCTAACACCGCGCACTGAAAAAAGTGACAAAGATCTTCGTCCTAGTCTGTGCCTCATTTCAGCATCCCCGTCATGCATTTTCAATTTTTTTTAGCTTAATTTCCTGACTTTCTTTCACAGTGTTCGACTTGTTTAACCTTTGCAAGGTTAGCAATATACATTACTTTAGATATATAACAAGATGATTTAGTTGTCAGGATCTTGTAACCATGGACTGTAGAATGTGTGTGGAGTTTCATTGGACGTTGTCTTCTCAAACGAGCTAGAAATCAGTAACAAACAGTTTCTTAAGAAGTGGAGGGGGAAGAGGATGAGTCGGAACCAGTTTTGTTTCTATTAGTGGCTGGTGTTTCTTCATCATGACCTGGGTCTGAGCGTGGAAAGGGACTGTTGTATTTAATGTTTTATTTTATTGCATGTGAGTTGTGTGAAGTTTGAGAGGCATTATTTGGTTATGTTGGAAAGAAATGTTGATGGTGGGAGGGGGGTAAATGTAAATTCATAAATGTATGACTGTTTTTTCCTTCCATATATTATCTCTGTTTTGCAGTTGGAAAATAATATTTTCCTTTGTGTTAAGTTAGCAACAAAGCTATAAAAGACACAGAAGAAAAAATAGGGAGTAGTGAAGCATGATGATGAAGGAGGTATAGAGGGGCACGGGGAGAGAATATTAGTATGAGTAGAATATGTGAGTGACGTGTGTGTTGAAGGTGTTGCATTTAAGAAGCTTAAGTAAGAGTAGATAGATATAGAAGGTAGTTAATGAATGAAAAAGAAAGGGTTTTCTGAATGGAAGAGGTTTAATGTGCATGGGAAAAGGGGGACCTGGTTGGTAATTGAAAGTGTAGGGGTTGTGATGTTTGAATAATAGTAGCAGGATTTGATACTTTTATGGAGAGTTTGGTTCTTAAGTAGTAGAAAGGGTGGGCATTAACAAGTAGACGTTTAAGATGCTTTGCTTGTTTTGGGGTGTGTTGAGCATGAGTTAAAGCTGCGTGCTTGAACTGTGTGGTCCACACAATATAATGTAATGTAATGGTTTTTGGTTATTGCATGAGTGAGATAGAGAAAATACAAAGGCCTACATACCCGTATCTCTCCTACAAACATGTCCATCACTTAAAGGATACTGTCTCTATGCCCCCTTCTTCCATCATTCAATTCCCGTCAAATCACCCTATTCTTCCTACAACTCTCACACCAGAACCAGCCATGCTTTTTCTCACTTCACCACCTACGTACCATCACCCTCATCTTATATTTCTTCTTCTTCTCCGTCGCTATCCACGTTAATTTCATCCCATATTATCTTCAACCACTCACCACCTTTGCTGCAATTATGCTTTCTTTCTATCATCTGGGCTAACCTATAACCAGTATTTGTTTCGGTTCTTGTTTTACATCATATGATATAAAAATAGGCTCATTTTATAAGCCTATTATAATTGGCAAGGACTAAATTATAAGCATGACATCAATGCAATGAGGGTGGTTTCTAGATTTCTATTAGCATGCAATCAGATTGTAAGAAGAGGATTTTGGTGAATACACACAACTAACGTAATGAAAGGGAAATAATCTGTGCACTCCCCCAAAAAAGACCTGTTATAAAATTCTATTCACTTCCTAAAATCCTGGTAATAAGAGATATAAATTTAAGTTAAACGACGCAATGAAGAAAATTAGTACAAAAATCGTGTGAAAGAACATCTATCAAATCCCCGTGGTTGTGAGAGTGATTGGTATAGAAATTTTATTAGTTTAACATTATTATCATTATTAAATGACAAATTATCAATATCTCATCTATATATATGTGTTTCTTTTCTCAAGGTTAAAGTGTAAAAATGATATTGTGAAAAGTTTTCATTCGAACAAAAGCAACATGAAAGTTGAAGAATCGATCATGTAGGAATTTGTTGTTTAATCTGTAAATATTGAGCAGTGTTATTAATTATTGAGTTGTTAGGTTATGTTGATTTAGCATGAAAAAAGAGGTTAGTTATTAAGTGAAGAAAAGTGAAGTGAAAGGTGGTGAGAAGTGAAGTGAGGGACCGGGCATGGATTGATTTGGATTAGAAAGTTTTGGCAAAGGAAAAATTGATGATTGTGAGGAAAAAGGAGAAAGTTTGGGTTTGTGAGCTTAGGCTGTGTCCCTTATGGAGAATCCCTACTGCTCCTGCCCTTACCTTCAAACCTTCCCGTCCCTACTGCTTCCCAATATCCAAACAATCACATTTTCCTTTCTCAATCATTCCAACACCAATCTTTATGCCCCCACCTTCTCATTTTTCATTCCAAAACTTAATAATTCAACACTTTCTATTTCTTCCAACTAACCACAACACATGCCTTTCTTAATGCTTCTTTTAAACCAATATCACAATTTGTTTTTGATATATTTTGCTTTTTAAATTTTAAAAAATGAATAAATATAATATTTTTAATTTAATAACATTAACTCTAATCACGTTAAATGATACTTTAAATCGACATTTGAGTTAGAATGTATTAAATATTATAAATAACTCAAACATAAGTTCATAAGTTAAAAATTAATTCAGTTAAAAATATTATATTTATTTATTTTTAAAGTTTTGAGATGGAAGTGTATTATCAGACTTAATAAATTATAATTTTCCTTCAAATGAAGAATAATACAACACATTTAACATTTTTTTTCTTTTTTTATGGATTAAACTTTTTGAAGGTATCACCTTTCAGTATAATAAAAATATGTATTATTCACCAATCTTCTTACATGCATTTCCTTAATTAGAACCCAAGCTACCAAACGCGGTTTTCTGTCTTTTTCTTATATAAGCTGGGTGGGCCACTTGGGCTTTCTTTCGAAATATCACGGGCCTCCCGGACAAGACGTTGAATGTGTGGGCCAGGGCTCCGTCAGGTTGCTCCTCATATTAGCCCGTATTCAAATCATCATAGGACCCCTTGTGCTGTTTTTTGTCCTGTAAACCGTAACAATATCTTATATTTTCAGTTAAAATATATTTTTATTGCTATTTTATGTTAGTCATTTTATTCCTTATAATATGAAGATAATTTATTACTAGTCCCGATCCGTGTATATTTTTGACAGAAAAGACCAACCATAAAGATATAAAAATATGATAAAATGTCACTGGAAAGTAATAGTATGAATATAAGTGTAAGTAAAATATTGACAATAAAAATTCATTTTAAATATTTCTGCTGAAGTATTTTTTAATAGCTAAGGTATCTGTAAAAACGTTATGATCAAGGTAACTTGCATTCTCTAGCATCTTCCTTTTGCTATCCCCTCCCCCCACACGTTAGCATCTATTATTTTTAATGGGTTTGAACAGCAAATTAAAAGAAATGTGATTTTAAATTAAATTAAAGTGAAAATTCGTGTATGTTTTGAATTAAAATTTATTGCTGACAAAGATGAAATATATGTTATTGTAGAGACATCTGACAAACATGAAAAATAAAAAGTGGTACAAATCTCAAAGTTTAAGTGGCAATATTTCATATGTGATATTTATACACTATACTAAAATTTCGCATGAATTTTATCCAAATTCTTCTTAAAAAAATATGTTGAAATCTATACACTTTTTGAAGACTAACGTATATTTCTTTTTTTAATTTAAAGAATGTTATTTGAATGCTGCATTATTTAATTTCGTCTGAAAACAAAAATCTTTATTATCCTAGTTGAATACGTCTTATAAAGGCCCTATTTAAAATAAGATTTTTTTTTTAATGATTATTATTCAGTGCCTAGCCACTGGTATTTGCTACTCTCGTTTTTTCAACGAAATAAATTTTACATAATTACTAATTTAAATTTACAAAGAAATTTTTTTTGATTAATTAAGAAATATTAAAATAAATTACACTTATAATACATAAAAATATGTAAATAGATTGTATAAGGTCATCTCCCCCATAATTTTTAGAAAGCAGATCTCAAAAGAGTTCAATATACAAAAAGAAATAAGAAATGGAGACTTTTTGTCCTCTGATGACCCTTATTGTGTTACAAAGGTATCATGCTCCAAAATGTAGGAATAAGTATAGTTTTCTTTAGGTTTAATAGGTACTATTTAATATTTGAACCGTTTATTTAATGTGTTTTTTTTTTTTAATTTAGATTTGGTTTTATTTAAAAAAAAACAATGTTATCTATTTTGTTAAATTAGAGTTGATATAATTTTGTAAAGTAACTTCTGCGATCCTTCACTTTCTCCGATATCTACTTGTCACACATTTTATGAAACCGTTATGGAGAATATATAATATTACAAGAAAATGTTTCATTAAAAATATGTTGTAGTGATCAAAAGTTATAATCACTATAATGACTAATTTAAATATCATATTATAAAAAAAATATATTGCTTACTTAAATAATCATGAATAAAAATTTATAATTGATTTTTAAATTGATTTTTAAAATGTAAGTATCAAAGGAAATTAGTAATTAAACATTAACAACTGAGATTTTTTCTACAAAGGAATATGTTTTTAAATTAGTCTCTAATTAATTAGTGACTAATTTAGCTTTAATTAATTGGTAACTAATTTAACGATTAATTATAATTTTTTTATTTATAATAATAACTATTTTAACAATAAATAATTTTTTATTTTGTAAATTATTATTTATAATAATAATTTTTTATAGATTTTTTTTATAGTATAAATCGATAAAGCAAGTAAAATTTGATACAGTGAAGATTGAAAGAGTCCAATCACATGATTATTTTTCAAACAGTGTTAGGATCACTTTAGCTGTATTTATATAAAATAGGACCTAATAAAGAAAAAAGTTAAGAAACCACATGAAATAAACTTCTCATCAAATTATACATTATTTCATCCTCGGAAAAATCATTCCAAACTTTACTATTATTCTTGTAAACAAAACAAAATAAAATTCAGCAATCAAAACAAAAGCCCTTCAAACCTTCCACCCCAATTGAAGCATCTTCTTGTCCACACTTGCATTCTGTTTTACTAGCCCAAAGGAACCACCGTGAATTTTGCCATTGGATAAAGCATTAGGGCCAGTGCTTAGGTTTTCCCCCTTCTTCTTTGAGCTCACACTTGATAATCTGCTCCCACAAACAGCGCTTGAACCTCCTCTCAGGCTCTTTACCCAATCAACCTTCTTCACTTCCTTCACATTTTGTGGCCATGAATTCCGTACATAAGAACCACCCTTTTTCACATTCTTCACCTCTCTCATTTCCACTTTACTTCTCCCTTCCATTCTTATGCTTATCTTCACTTCACTAACTGCTCCACCAAACGTTTCTTTCGCACTTCTCTCCTTCCTCTCCTGGTAAATCCGGTGCAGCCGAAGCGCAAGCTGGTATATACCCTCCTTTATCTCTTTCTCCAACTCATTTTCAATCTCCATCCCAAGCTCGCTTCGTATCTTCAACTCCTCAGCCGAAATAGGAACCACGTTGCACTTCTCATGCCAATTCTCTGCTGATATATCTGCAAAAGTAAAATTCGTGAGGAAAAGTTTGAGGAGCATGAAAATGAAGACTTTGGGTGTAATCATAGAACCTAGGATATCTTCCTTTCTGTACTCTCCTTGATGATCCATGTTGTATGGTTGGTGCTTGCAATAGCAGCATCGAAGTTGTGGGATTTATATGACAGCAAAGTGCTGCATGGGGCCTGTGACAAATTGTAAGGAATAGGACACATATCATGGTGCTTATAGAAAATGTGACAGTAAGAGACGATGTTTGAGTGGGTTCATGCAAATTTAGGCGCCAAATAGCTTTAACTGTAATACTATTATTAGTGTGTGATTTGAGTGTGCATGAACGATGATAAGAAGAGAGAAATTCTGCTTTACGTGGAAGGAATAAGGCCCTATAGTTTGGTTGCCCTTAAAGCACAATCAATAATAGGGTGTGATGCTTTCACATGTTTGATGTCTACCTTTCCTTCGGCTTTTTAAGGTTAGTTTTCAAGCCATGCCAACAGTTTAATAATATCCATGATTTCCGATTTTACCATTATTGTAAGCTAAATTATAAAATGTTTGATAAAAAAAAGTGAGTATTCATCTAAAAATCCAGAAACTTTGCTGAGAAACTTTGCTGCGAATAATGCAAATATTTAATACATTCGTTAATGATCATGGTTATGGAATTTGGTTGTATGTCCCTTTCTTTTTGATAAAATTGAGGAAAAAATAAATCGCAGCTAGTGTTTCACCTGAAATTTTTTTTTTTTCAAAGGAATGAATTAATATTGGAGAATGATTGTACTCAATGGAAATGTATTGTAATAAGAAAAAGTTAAGTCTCTATAACTCATTCCTTACTACTTATCAGGAAATATAAACTGCTATGTCTTTAATTTTTTAGTACAATTATATACAAGTAACTTATAACAATTCACCTATAATGATTTCTTATCAAAAGACAACTATTTTTAATCCCTCTTTTTTTTTTCTTTAATCGTTAATAAGTAAAATGACTTGATATTTATTTGAAATATCAAGATAAGTTTTTTCGTGCTACTCGTAAGATTTTACAAAATGGCTCAATAATAATGATAGTTTTGATAAAAACAAAACAATATCATATTTTAATAATAAAAAGTTTAAGCTATATAAAGATTTATAGCTGAATTTCATTTAATATAATATTGCCATCTTATTCACTTACTTGTTTGACATGATCAAAGTGTCAAGTTCTATAAGGGTAATCAATAAGAGTAAATTGATATTTTGTTTTTTTTCTTGATTCAATTTGTCTTTCTCTTTGCATGTAGATTTTATTTGCATGCATGTGACTTTACAATAATCAATATGTGTCTCTATTGATCAATCATCATAATGGTATGATGTAATCATATTTATGATGTTTCTATGTATACATAAAACATAAATTTGAACGTGTTGAGTTGTCTTAGAGTTATTTGAGTCTTTTTGTAAGGTAAAATATTAGCCTATGATATGTGTTCTATTTTTGTGAACTTTAGTTAAAGTAATTTTTGTTAGGTTGTGATAAATTGATATAATTTATATACATTTTTTTTTCTTTAATAATGATAAAACATCTTTAAAAGTTCATAATAAAAACATCTAATTTTATAACCAACAATATCAAATATAAAAATTAATATTTCCAATATTATTTTATCGAACTTGAATACAATTTTGACATCATATTTATGAGAAGAAGAAAAAATCTAGGTCACTTTTATTTTTCAACCTTCAACTTATATAATTTTTATTTATTAACTTATAAATAAATATATATTTATTTTTCTTTTAGATTTTTCTGCCTTCATTGTCCTTTTAGACTTTTTCTTTTTCCTAAATAGACGTCAAAGAAGATGACAAGTTGACTTTCTTTAGCAGCTTGTTGACCTTCTAGTAGGTGAGACTCAAACCCAAATGCTGCTTGCTTTCCAATAAAATGGCCCAATAAAAACATGTTGAATAAGTTTTTGGCCCTAATTTTTCCAATACAAAATACCTTTCAATTTTATTTTCAAAATGTAAAAGACGTATCAAACTATTTAGCTGTTTGTTTTAAAATAAGAAAATAATTTTTTGACTACTAAATTTTGACAACTTTCTTTTACAATCTTAGGTGACATTTTTTAAATGGTTTTAAAACCACTCAAAAGATAACACATCATGTTGTAAAAAAAAGTTGTCAAAATTTAGCAATCAAAATATCATTTTTCTTTAAAATATCAATTAAAGATGCAAAAATGATAATGATATTCTCTTAATGGAAAAAATCTTAGTGCATTTAGCAACACTAGGTAAATTACATGACAATTACTTTTTTATCTTTTCCATGAGGCTTTGGAGAATAAGTAGACCTTTTTTTTCTATTATCGCATAATCGTCTTTTTTAGGAGTATTATAATGACATCAATGGAAATGCTAAAAACATTTAATATTTTCATTAAATATTTTATAATTATTTAAAAACATTACAATTATACGGTTAAGTAATAAAAAAATATTTTGGATATAAATTTTAAAGTAGGTATTATAAAAATTAGTAATATTACTATGTATAATTTATAAACAAATCGCTCTGCAAAAAACTTATATTTTCAATACATTCTAATTTTTAGAAAGCAAGTATTCTAGTTAAAATCTTAAATATTTACAATTAATTTGAATTATTTTCCCTTTTATCCAAAACAAATTATTCTCATAATTGAAGGTCACTAATTAAAAAGTAAAAATCAATTAGAGGTGAAAACAGATCAATCTCAATCGAAACCTTAGAACCTTTTCTTTTCTTTAATAGTAGTCTGAACTATTTATTAACCTTGCGTTTGGATAACTCTTTTTGTTTTATTATTGTGATGTTTGTTAAATTTTATTTTTTTATTTTTTACTTTTGAATTCGGTGATATAAGTTAATATAATTGTTTATCAGATTGAAACTGATGATAACGATGTTAATAGAATATTATTTTTTATATACGTTACATGTTATTCTGATAATGATATATTAGACATATTATCATTTTGACAAAAAAATATATAATTTTTTTCTTAAATTAAGAACAAAATAATAATATTAGAAATTGTAAAATGAAATTAAAAAACATCATAATAATTGTGGAATAAACATATTATTAAATTTTATAATTGATAATTAATCTTTATTGACTTTTAAGATTGAGTTCAATAAAATTTGTTAGAGGTAACAATGTAAGTTGAACCGACCTATTTAAGTATGTCCCATACTTGACTTGTAAAATGTGAGTTGATTAACTCGTTTTAATTTAAGAATGCAAGCTCAATAGTTGATCTGTCCAATACAAATTCTGACATGCGAGTTGGCAAAATAACCTGTATCGCTATTATTACTTTAAATTTACTTAACTTTCTATTACTTAAATTCATGATAGATGTTGATTTTACCAAGAATGACCGCTTTCTCTGCCAACTCTCCTAATATTATTATAAATAGCTAGATTGTGTTCATACTATTATTTATATACATTCATTTGAAAGATGTATTTCTACACACTCATATTTAACACGTCTAAAAGTACAAGGTGAAAATAGTTCTTATATTTATGTATGATGAATTGATGCTAAGTACATACATACTACATATTTGTAGACATTTATGGGAAAAGTAATTAACTTTTACTTTTGTACAATGTTTGCTTTAAATAAATATCTCTTATGAAGAGAAGTAGCTTGCATCATTGTTTAACATGGATCGGACCATTATAATTTTGTGTTTATGTGAGCCACGGGATAGGTCTACCGAGCTATGAACAATAGGGGTCTATGCAAGTTGATGGACCTGAAATTAAATTTTTTTCACGTTTTCTTATGAAGGATTTATGGACCGACCGGTGTGGTCCTATTTTGTCATCCTAAAATTTGTCAAGTATTTCGAAATGAGATAAAAAAAATCTTTTGTAGAAATTTCTTATTTTATGAAACTAATTTAAATGGACAAATTTAATTCACAAAATTAAAACATATTAATCATTTAATTTAAATATTAATTATTTTATTAGTAGAATATATCCATAAAATATACTAATAACAATAATAAAATATATTTTAATTTCTTAAGATTAATAAAAAAAAAACAGTAAAAATTTAAACTTAAACTTTGATATATTTATTTACGTTAACAAGTTAAAAGCCTAACCGACTCATACCCATCATCTCTCTCCTAATAATATGTATAACACTCAAGTAAATAATTTAACAAGATGTAACTAAATATCAAAAACTAAATTTAAATATATTTTATCTTCAACATTTAGATAAGCCCTTAATATTCACAATAAATATTTATCCTCTTATACCTTTAATATCAATAATTTTTTTAATAATTTGTAAATAATAATAAAAAAAAAAAGTGATTTTGAAAGTGTATATCTTATCTAAAAAATTTGAATAAAACTTTAATTCGCATTTGATATATCATCTTGTGCAATTAACATTTATTTTAAGAATACACAGACTAGAAACTACTAAATCAATTTTTTATTATCTCACACTATCCTTTTTGATATTTTATATATAATAATTATAATAAAAGTATATATATATATATATATATATATATATATATATAT
>Ga0099823_1008251_pt1 | contig 10594 bp, 5 predicted proteins | sample CowpearedBW_FD_76831 | JGI IMG/M metagenome (GOLD analysis project Ga0099823, IMG submission 76831) | Root nodule microbial communities of legume samples collected from California, USA - Cow pea red BW | ecosystem: Host-associated > Plants > Roots > Nodule | place: USA: California | collected... | reverse complement strand
TTTGAAATTCTTTTGGAAAGAAACCAACAAATCTATCAACAGAACAGAAATCATGCAAGAGAACGTACACAATGCAAAACCAGAAAAGGACAACGATATTCAGTCATTTGAATTGATTAAGATTTGTAGAGTTAAAAGAACTTTAATTTATATAGAAAAGGTCACATGCTCAAGTACAAGTTCTAGCATTCTTTACACACCTTATACCCCACCATGGAAAAAAGGAAAAAGAAATTTGTATTAAATGTTCAAAAATAAAATGCACCAGCAATAAAATGACGGTTACCATAACTCCATTAGATATGTCAATGAATATTTGAAATGCATTAATTAGAACAATTGAAAACTTTGCATTTGTACCTGCTGCCAATATTTCACCATCTCACATGCAAGTCTACGCTTCACTGCGAGAGTAGCTTTGGTACTATCAATTGCCATTCCAAGTTGAATATCTACACCCTATTAAAACATAAAAATAAACAAGTATACCCAAAATAGATGTGAGATAAAATGGGTGGGAAAGGTATCTAAATCTATATATTGAACCCCTTCTCCAGTCTTCTATGCAGTGTTGTTAATGTTTTACATGGCATTACCCCCGGTAGCAGAGTCATATATACTCAACTACGGTTTTGAATTACACAAATTCTTAAATGGAAAAATGCATCTATAGATCTATAAATTTTAATCTAATATGCTAATTAATACAAAACCCAAAGCAATTTACACAATGAATTCAATTGAAATGATAGCAACCCTCATGGATTTACACAATGATTGTAATCACAAATCACAATGTCCCCCTTTTTGTCCCTTGTTAGCTTTAAATTTCACCCTCAATTCATAAAATTTTTATTTTATAATTTATATATCAATGGACCTAAGAGTTGACTTGAAATTTGAGGTAAATACTAAAATGACAAACATTTCTTTCTCAAGCACTTACCACTAGACTAAAAACTATAGTTTATAGTCACACAATAAGAACATAGTGACTTGAACACCATTATTTAATTAAGATTTGGTTTACCTGACCTCCACCACAAAACAATTCATACATCCTGTAACAATATCCCCCTCAACAATTACACCGCTAAAAATCAAACTTTTTTATTGTGACTTGGCTCACCTAACTCTACCATGGGACAATTGATGCAACACACAACAACTAATAAGTTTACTCCTTTATTTTCACCTTTGCCAATTCATTCTCCTAGATTATGGCAACAAAGGCATGAACTAATATACTTAAAAGTCAAACACATGGTTCTCAGATTCAATTACTCAACATAAGAACTTTGACTATTACTCGTCTACAAGCTTAAAATGAAAAAATTTCTATTACTAGCCTTACTATGAGCAAATTTATACATATCCACTTTCAATATTTCTATAAACATTTGTGAAATCTGCTGGACCAAAAACTTTTGAATGGCCCACCTAATGTGGAAGATTAAATTGAAGAATGGTAACAGATTTTAAGTGGAAAAAGCATCTGTAAAGCACAGAATTTTTACTTGAATCTCGATTTGAATGGTGCTCACAGTGTTGGGCAAATGTGCCTTGCTCTAAGCAAGAGCAGATTATCTTGGGCCCATAACCCCTTTTTCTCTGATTACAATGGCAGTTTTATCTTCATAAAAGAAAAGAATAGAAGAATATAGGAAGCATAAAACTAGTCGTATAATATTTGGTCATTAATTCTACTATGTTCTCATTGCATCATCTAATACAACAAGGTTGTTTGTCTTTGTATTCTCTTTACATCAACCATAACAATTCCCGTGACACGCCACTAAAAGCATCATTCACTAAAAGAAAAACTCAAGCATTGTAGCATTGTTATTAAGTCATGCAGTCTAGCAAACTTTAACACAAAGCAAATGATTTGAGCAATTTTATGATACATGACAGCATTATGAAAATAGTAAACATTTATGTACTCTCACCCAATAGCCGAAGCTTCTTGGTTAGTTGGTTTAAAATAAGATATTTGTTGACAATCCCATATTGACTACAGATATACAACTGGATGCAAATTTCACCCTACAAGTCACTTGTGAGATTCAGTTAGGCCGAAAACCCACACTTTATAAGATTCAGTTATGTCATATCACGACACCTGATATTACCCACCCATGTTCAATCCTCGGTGTGACGAAGAGTTTTGTGAGATTAAGTTAAACCTAAAACTCACACTTCCCAAGAATATATAAGGCCTATCCCACCCATGATGATGGTGCACTCACATATGTTAAGTCTAGCAAACTTCACACCTCATAAGTCAAGTTTATGACGTCAAGAATGTGTTAATTCCTTACTTAAGCAAGCTTTGGTGGTTAAGTCAAGCATAGTCCATTCTTAAGGCCAAATTAGTTTATGGGGAAGTATCAAAGTCTTAGTTTGTGACTAAGTAGTCTAGAGTTTGACCAGACATTCCCATATTCTTCTAAATATAAAGCAAATTTCAGTACAAGGTGGACTAGAGTAAGAGATGTAAAAAGTATGAAAAACATTAATGAGTCTCCTTCAAAAAACTTAAACATTTTAAGTAATGGATTTGTAATTTAATATTAGAGCCTATTTGATGTTAGGCTACCATCAAATATCCACTCTTGAAAACTCCACATCCCAAATGTCCAACTTTGTGCATAATGGGAATGTATTAAGATTCCACACCGTCCCAGAAAATGCCCAAAAGACAAAGGATCTTTTATAATGACTTGGACAAACCTTTCTTCTGAGCTATATTTGGGATTGAGTTAGGCCTGGTCCATTTCCGATTTTAAAAGCAAATATATAAATAACTTTGCAAAGCTAATTCCATTAATCATTTCTAGAAAATGCAACATAACTTCGCAAAAGAATGATGGATAAGAAGTTTGGCTCCATAAATATTTATAACATACAAGAAACATCGGTTAATGTAATGGTTATCAATTCATAATTCTTTTACAAGGCAAAAAATATAATACCTGCCCCAATGCTTGCAAACAAAGTGCACGGAGAACTCCTTCTGCAAGGTCTACTGGTAAATTTCTCCTAAAATCAAATTAACAGTGAGAAGAGTGATAAAAAAAATAAAAATGAAGATAGATTACAAAAAACTGTTCAGTCAACTGATTGTATTGCATGTGTACAAACCTGAGCTCGGCAGGCAACTGTGGAAAAACATGCCTTACAGCGCAATCAAGATACCCAGCTGCCTTTAAGAAGATATCAACAGAAGCTCGTCTGCTTTCTGTTAGTAAACAACCAAAAGTTCATACTTCCAAAAGTAATGATATACATAAAGGTAATATGAAGCAGAATCATTAGAAACAGAGTGTTGCAGAACATAAGACAATTAAAAAATTTGTTTCCATTTAATCAGCTACCACAATATATAACCAACATGTGAAAAAAGTTACAGGAAATTTTGTACTATTCTGTCAATAAGATGATGAAATTTCCATGCCACATTATAATAACTGGACATGAACACGAAGAACTGCAATGAATTATTTGAGTCTAAATTCTCTACTGAATTTTTAGGTGTTGTTCTTTGCTGAGTACTAAAAATACATTATGTTGATACTTTAAATATCTTTTTAATATATTTTAAATTTTCAAAATCAATAACCTATTAACCATTAAGATATTTTAAAGGCACAGTAGAGGGACAACACAAAAACTCAACAGAGAATCCAAATTCGAATTATTTACTGCATAGGCAATGAAAAAACAAGACTGAACAAAGAAAGAAAGAGAGAATTATCTTTCTTCAAACTTCAAATAGAAACTGATAAGTACACACTAGTCAATAGAGACTACAGATTCCATATAACCACAAAATCACAAACAAAGCAGAAACATGATTAACTGAAAACCACAAGATATTAAACAGGCGTTTCCAATTGGAATTATTTTTATCCAATGTATTTTGGTTGTTTGATGTAAAAACAATAAGATTACCAGCCAAGTTACAAGGAATATGTCGACATGTGCAAAAAAAATCTCAATACTCACCTTCTGATACTTTAGGCTGATGACCATCAGTGGACATTCTGGGAAGAAGTAATAAATTGGCCTGTGATAATGATAGTGTAGCCATCAAGTGCAAAACTGACAACACTTCATACCAGGCATTTGACATGGCTGTTTCCTGGAAAAATGCAGTTGCATCAACAAACAAACAAAAAATGGAGCAGATAGAAAATTATCAGCATTATATTGTATACAGATACAGATAAACACACAAATCAAAGCAGAAACACATGAACTAAAAACGTAGGAATTACCTCTGCATCATCCTCTTGATTCACCCAAGCAAATTGTATTTTGTATTGTAAATGGCTTCCTGCACAATAAAGATAAGCTATTAATCAGAACAAGTTGTGGAGAGAACATTCATCAAGTATGAATAGGCTAAAACATGTTTTACCATTTTCGACTAATCCTAAAAGTACTGGCAAGTAGTCTTCAAGAGCCTGCTGAAGATCAGCCAGTGTTGAACCTCCTGAGTATGAAATTGTGTGATGCATCATTAAATTTGAGCTACTCATTCACTATAAAAATGATTCATCCTTGCTAGTACTAACCATGTTGGGTGGCACTTTTCCTTTTTGTTCTCGTAATTGTAGGCCCTTCTTGACCAGCCATTACGACTATACGAGTTCTAAGCGCAGACAAGCGTTCCACTATATTCTTGGACAAGTAATCACCAAGTGACTGGGCAAAATCAACAGGTTTAGGAATTCTTAGACCGGGAACATACACAGAAACCTCCCCGATACTCCCTGGTCTTCTTCTATTTCCACTAGAATCCTTTGGAGTGGAGACGAAGCAGCCCATATCCTGAGTACTAGACCAGCTGATACAAGGAAGACACAGTGAATCACCACCAAAAATTTAGTGTCTCTGTGCACACAACGAGTTTCTATTGTCTCTGACATTAAGACACACAGAGATACAAGTATCACAGTCTCAGATATATTCTAGAAACAAAGATGACTATTCATCAATGAAAGTTCAAAAAGCTTAGACAAAACTCAAAACTTAGAGGTAAACTAACAGTAAAAAGCCACTAACATGAGTAATTAAATGTCAACCAACAAAGAAGTGGTAGTAGGTTACTCACGAGCGGCAATACATTTTAAGTTGTACCGGAGCTCTCCAATATTATTTTAAAACTGACATGTACTTTATTTGACAGCATTCAGTTTTTTTATTAGGCCATTTCAGCAGCATTAATGATTCTCGTTTCTTTATTTATTTTCCTCATTCCATAATCTTAAACTCGTAATTAAAAATAAGCACAAAGGATTTATCCAACTAACCTTGTCGTTTGCCCTGGCAGTTCACTCTTCACTGGTCAGGTCAAAAGTTCTGCTATTCTCTGTTCCAAAAATTCACAGGGCCAAACGTGAGGCTGAGGAAAAAAATACAGACATAAAAGCAACTAGATCACAAGAACGGCCTGAGACATGACAAGTGTGGTCCGTGCCAATTCTCGATTGGGATGACAAGGGAAAGGTTTCAAAAGATTGCAATAGGCATGTATAGTGAATTGGTGATAGTAAAACTAAAGGTAACACTCTCCCCGTGCACCCCGTTACACCAACAACACAAACCCAACATAAGCAACAACCCGCATGAGAAATTCCTCAGGGTAAATAAACTTCAAGGAAAAGGTTTCGGCTCATGAAATTGGAGGAGATAGCAGGAGAAAAGTTAGCAAAAAATGAGAATCATGACTTGTGAGTAAAGTGTTCCCAAAGAAATCCAAACAAGCTACAATTGCAGAAACGCAAAGGAACATTGACATTTTTTATATCTCTTTCTTGCACTAATCGATGTCCTGTCACAGCTTCACACCACTGTCACTAAAGCCACCGGTAAATCAGGAAAACAGTAATGAGAAAAATAAAAGCTCCAGAGATCGAAACCGAAGGTTGAAATTCGAAACTTTTTTAAACTAACGAGAAAAATGCACCATTGTGTTAATGAAAATCACACAAAACCTTGGTTTCAGAATTTGTATTAACACCACACCTACCCCCCACCCCAAAAAAAAACTTCGTCCGAATTCATTCCAACACATAAGTTGAACTGATTTTCCAACATGATACAGTAATCCCCGACCCAGAAAAAAGCACTTGTTTCAACAAACTCCCCACCTCTATTCATCATTTCAGAAGAAAAAAAGATCCACCTTGATATCTTATTCAAAATCGCATGCTGCTGATGAGTCTTACCATGAACAACTACAGTGGCATGAATTGGGCAAAGCAGAGTGACACACCCAATTGCAATCCAATTGAGAATCAAAGGAACCCTAAAAAAGCAGAGAACTTTAGAGGTGCCCAGAAGCAGAAATTAAACTTGAAAAGAATGTGATCCTTAGCGATTCCTTCAGAGAGACGAACAGAGACAAAGACAGATACAGAGACAGAGACAGAGTCTTCTTCTATCTTTGAGAACAAAATTACAAATATATTTTAATTATTGTGGAACATTGGGATATTGCTTGTTTTTATTCATGCATACCAATAACATAATAAGAATATGATATATGTGTGTCTGTACGACACTGCCTACAATGTTGTAAGTTGTAAGCAGCCACAACTAGAAAATGGTATTAGCATTAACATTAGAATTAGCATTAGGTGGCTTTATATATTATGCTTAATTACTGAGATTAATATATTACTTCCAATTGCGTTTAAATGGCGCACATTTTTCAAAACCACTCTTTTCCAAGCATCGTTGATTCTCAGTTCTACTTTGTGCTGTGCCAAGCTGGTTTTACTCCTTCCTTTTTTTCTTCCCCCTTTTTTTTTCTATTGTACCTACCTTTTTATATTAGCGTGTGTCTTAAGATTTAAACTGAAAGACGAAAATGATTAGAATAAAATAAAATAGTTATATGATTTTTTTAAAATTATAAAATACTTTTATATTTTTAAATAATAAATTGTTTGATTTTGTCCTGAATGAGTGGCAAGTGACCACACTGGCAATTCCTACAGTATACACACAAAGGGATTGATTGCTTGCCGTCTCAGTCTTTTTTCTTTTTTTTCCCTTCTAGAAATAAATATTAAATATTAAATAATTAATATAAAAATTACAAGTGGGTATTACATAGGAAGATTAGGTCTGCAGAAATTTGAACTGCATGCAAGTGTGAGGTCATCACAAAACAAAGAGCAACCCTCGTTTATTTCCAATACCCAATTTATTTATTTTTTTTCATTTTTTCAACATGGCTTGCTATTTTCTTCTCCAATGGTATTATTAAGTTAAACTATAAACTTGTGATAATTCTGATATAATTTGCGAAAATTAGTTTGTAAAATTTTGTTAAAGTTTCTGAATTGTACCATGTTTTAGATGGTTCAAATTCAATGGTTTGAGATTGTTTCATTATTCAAGTATATGTGGTTTTATTATTATGTCTCTCTTTAAAGTATGTATATAGTTTGTGTTCTTTAGATATTAATTTTCTCTTCTAAAGAGTTCATTTATGTGATTTTTATAACTAATGAAAGTATTGTTCACTTTTCTGCTCAATTAGGTTAAACTTGACCCTCGGAAGTGAGTTACATACACTATATAAGTATGACCTTTATTGATAGTTTTATTTACTTAAGATTTTTAAGTTTAATTGTACAACAGAATATTAGTAGTTGAGGAAAAGTTTATGGAAAAAGAAATTCGTTATTGTAATTTTAATTCCCATTGTGAATTTATATCATAAATTGAAGTTTGTTCGTATTTTAATTGAACTATTTTAATTTTAATTTGTGTGTAAATCCTTATGTATTTCTTCCTTCATTTTTTTTAGAATTTGTCTATTGTCGTCTGTGGCAGGCAGTGTGAAGTGTGTTTCTTTGAACTATTCCACAATGTTGATTCTTATGTTTAATTTTTATGAATAAAATAATAAAATTAACCAGTTTGGTGTTTGAAATAAATGGTAAAATAATTTTAAATTTGAGTGGTCAAATTTTTAACTGACATGTATTGTGAAAAACTGAAATTAAAAAAGTTGACACCGGGCAATCCACATTAATAAATTAACACGTGAATCATTTCTAAATTGTTAGATTCAAAATTACGATGATGAATGCTGAAGCTTTAAGCCATAGCAAGTCCCGTTAATCCTTAAATACTGTTTCAATTTGAGTTTATAAATGTTTTTCCAGAAATAAATAAATATTATAGTACTTTCTTCTACTCCAAAATTTGTCGTCCTTATTTTAAGAATTAAATTATAAATTTAATTTAATTTTATAAAATTAGTTCATACTAGACTAATATTTATTTGTATATTATAATTTAATCTTATTTTTAGTTGATGTATAATGTATAATATAATTTTTTACACTAAAATATATACATTTTGAGTATAAAATTAAAAATTAATGAACAGTTTGATAGTAAACTGATAATAAGTTACATGATAAGTTCAATAATTAAAATAAATTTTATATGACTTTAATATCATATTATCATCTGAATTTAAACGATCTTTCATAAGTCACTTATATTATGATGTTCGTACTATAATTAATTTTCCACTTATATACTATAATTTGAATTTATTTTTAATAAATATGAGATTTTCAAAATATATATATATATATATATATATTTTATACTCACTGAATTATAAAAAAAAAAGTTGAATAATGATATCAAAATTGTCAAACCAGGTTATAAAAAATTGTTTGAAGTTATATAAAGATTTGTGAAAACAACGTATTAATTCAAAAGATTAGATTCTCCTCGAAGAACTAAACTTAAATTGTTCTATATAAATAATTTTTATATATAAGTCACCGTTAAAAAAAAAACATTTTTCATAGATAAAAAAAGTTAAAGATTGAATAACAACTTAATTGTCACATAAATAACATTTGAATGGCATGTCCAGTTTACAATTTTTTAATTTTAATACTCTTGTCACTCACATGTAAAAACACGCAATAAACATGATAATTAATAAAGAATACATACATAATAAAGTGTTTTATTTATAATATTTTAATAGGTATTTGATGAAAATAGATTAGTTATGTTCATATTAGTATTCTTTATCCTATTTAAGTATAGTAATTTTATTTAGATGAATATTTTGAGATTATCTAGTTCTATGCAGTACATGTATTTTCTCGAGCCTTCTTTTTCCTTAATAAAGTATTTCCCTTCTTTTTTGCTTACGTATTTAGTTTTGGAATATATACAATTAGGGATGACAATGGGTGGGGCAAGGGTGAGTTTTACTATCCCATATTCATTTTCGTAGAAAAATTCATCTTCATCTTCAAATTCAGTGGGTATCAAATTTTTTTCCCATCCACATCTCCACCAGATAATGGGTATAATCTCGTACCCATACTCATACCCATTTTTTTACTACTTCAATATTAATTTTAATTAATTTTTATAAAATAATAAAAAATTACGGTAAAGGAAACATAATATTATCAAATATAGGAAGATAGTTGTTTCTTTGATATCAAAAACTTTGAAATAAATTATAATTGTTTACATTTTATATTAGAATACCAAATAAAATTTCATGAAAACCAAAACATTTATTAAATCTGCAAACTGCAAAAACCTAGTTGATACAATTTAAAAATATTTAAAAGATATATATAAAAGGAAAACAAATATTCAAATTAAAAATATTTTAAATCTTTGTTTACTTCAATTTTTAAAATTTTAATGAATCTTTTTTTTATACACTAATGAAAGTTATAATACATCACTTGATTAAAATGACGCAAAGAACAAATAATAAACATAATAATAAAATTTTATAAATCTTATACCTTTTGAACTTCAATGTATGTTGGATGGTGGTAAAAAAAAATTCATGACAATTACATTAAATTTTTATATTATACTAAATAAACATTATTTATATAATTATAGTGAAAAATTACAGTATGATTGATAATGAGTTAGAAAATAAAAATAATTAGATAAAATATATCGAAATAATATTGTACATGATTAAAATAAACAACAAATAAAAATATTAAAAATTTAACAAATGTGTGTCTTAGAAACAATTTTAGAAATTATCGAAAGAAATCATACAAAGAAAAACAAATGTATAAGTAAGGGTATGATAAGATCAAAAATACCTTAGAGATCTAAGAAAACTTTTCAAATATCCGTATATACTCAATGGTTAAGAAATAACGAAAATTGTTTTAGCGAAACAAAAGTTCTTCAAATGAAACAAAAACTAATAACAATAAGTAAAGAATTTTTTTTATATATATTACCTAGTAAATGAAATGTTTATGTTATTAAACACTTAAATTGAGAGTATTAAACATTCTCATGTGAAAGGAAAATACACAATATATAAAAATATTAAAAAATAATAAAAATATTCAAATGTGAGACATAATTTTTTTTTAATTGACATACATCATTTTAACATAATTACATAAAGGTTACGATAAAATGAAAAATATATTGGAGATGCGAATGAGTTTAATGATAAACCAAATAATTAGAAGAAATAAAAAATAGAATATATATATATATATATATATATATATATATATATATATATATATATATATAT
>Ga0099823_1008239_pt1 | contig 10600 bp, 10 predicted proteins | sample CowpearedBW_FD_76831 | JGI IMG/M metagenome (GOLD analysis project Ga0099823, IMG submission 76831) | Root nodule microbial communities of legume samples collected from California, USA - Cow pea red BW | ecosystem: Host-associated > Plants > Roots > Nodule | place: USA: California | collected... | reverse complement strand
TTTTATTAAAAATGACTTAATAAAATGACTTTTACCATTAAATTTTAATATAAATATCAAATACTTAATTTTTGTAAAACTTTTATACTTAATTACTTTTAATTTTTTTATTAAAAATGACTTAATAAAATGACTTTTACCATTAAATTTTAATATAAATATCAAATACTTAATTTTTGTAAAACTTTTATACTTAATTACTTTTAATTTTATAAAAAATTAATTTTAATTATTAAAAAATACTAGGTCAAAATTAAATCAGATACACATAAGTAGATACTAGATTGAAACAAAAAAACATATATAGGGACTAAATCGAAATTAACACAATGACATCTGATAGTGATACTGACATGTGGCATTGCAATGTCACGTGGCACTGACAATGCCATGTGTCACACATAGGGACTTGACACGTGGCATTTTTATTTTTATTTTTATCAAAAAAGTAAAAAAAAAATTAAAAAAATCACAGACTAACACGTGGCACGTTGACTAATGGTGTTATTCAACTTCGTCTAAAAGGGTAATTGAAGCACTTTTTCAAAAGTTGGGATGCAATTGACACTTTTTTCAAATTGAGTACCTATTTGACACACTAGTCCCAAAATGGGTACTATACGAGTAATTATACCTCTATATATATATATATATATATATATATATATATATTTATATATATATATATAAAGAAAATTATCTTTTGTGTTCACAATTACTTATTTCTAATTTATCTTTTATAATATAATTATTTATTTATTTTTTAAAGATTAATAGTTATTTTTACATATTTTCTATAAAATTATTTTAACAGTTTTTTTTATCCTTTAACAATTATCTTCTCTTCTTTTTTCTATTTATTCTACTTTATTTTTAATAAATATAAATTTATTTTGGATATTAATATCATACATATAAATTTACTTCATATATTAATATCAACACCTATTAATATAATATCATATATATTTAAAAAATATGTACACATAAATGGGATGTGCTACCACTTATGTATTTACATTAATTCAACTATAAAGGAAACTTTATGCAAGTGGTCAAACAATTTTTTTTTTTGAAAAAGATCCTACTAGTTAGGGTTTATTTGTCCACTCATCCCTTTGTTGATTTAGAAAGTATCTTACATAGTTTGTTTGCTTGTTTTTTATGTGCACATTTATGTTATTTTGGTGCAAGTTATATGGCTCAACAAGGTAAGAAAACTTTGAATATGTTCAGGAATTTGAGAAACAAGTTGGTGGAGGAAGCCAAAAAATCTGGGGAGCCTGCAGTACCCAATTTGAAAGGTGCGTTGGTGGATGTTCGTGCACCAAGTGGCGAAAAAAAGGAAGGTTGTGGTGCCTACCCAGAAAGGGGTAGGAAATGAGATGAAGAAACTCAAAGTTGAGCTTCTAGGCCCCGACTCTTCTGCTGGAAATAAGAGGACATAGGTCGAGCTGTTGGAGAGGCTAGAGACTCGCGTTCAAAGAGAAGTAAAGAATAATTTGGATGAGGAAGTGATGAAGTCATTGGATGACATGGAGCCAAATGCTGTTATTTGAGCGTTGGTGGAGTTTAGTAGTAAGATGTTGGTGTTTAGTCATAGAGTTGGCGGTATGTTGTAGAGGGAGTTGAAAGATGGTGATAAGGCGAAAATTGCTAAGGATCTAAGGCTCATACAAGCCAAATATGACGAGGATAAGGCGGCTTGGGCTAAGAGGGAGGAGGTGTTGGAAGCCGAGAAGAAACGTCTGGCCACTTGGAAGGTGAGGTTCCTAGATTCAAAGAAAAAGGGGAAGGAGAGAGTGAAGGATTTAGAGGCCGACATTGATGAATGGAAGGAGAAGTATGGAGGTATAGAGGTAGAATTGAAGGATCTAAAGAAGTATGTGGTGATGGAACATATTAATGGTTTTCAAAAGGGCTTGCAACAGGCGGTGTTCTTATAAAACCGAGTATTCGTAGAGAGTGCTCACTTTGACGTAAACAAAGACATCTATGATAATCGCCTCCTTGATGAAGATGAGATTGAGGTTTTGAAGGCCATGGAGGACCTAGAGACAACTATTGTTTGGAGACAAATATGGCTAATGAAGAGGAGGACGTTGTTAATGTGTGATCACATCCTTTTGGCTGTTCCATTGTCTTTTGTTTAGTCGATAATGGACCTTTCGCTTATTTTGCATTTAGGAAATTGAACTTTGTCATGGACTTTATGATAATATTTAGTTTTTTTTAATGGCCTTTAGAGGAGAAACTTTGTAATAACTTGTATTTTTTGTGCTCTAGTTTGTTATCCTTTCGGTTGTCATGTCCAATTACTTTGAATTTAACAACTTTTCTTTTCACGAATTGTTTGTACGATATAGTCAATTGTAGGTTGCTTGTGTGGTCGAATAATTTAGTTTATATCATCTATGTAGATATCATTAAATAATTTAACTTCTATGCCTGTTTAGGTAAGCGAAATAATGTTTTTTCAACCAAGACCGCCTAGGTAGGCAGGAGGGAACGCGAGATAAAATTTTGTTCAACCAGGACTGCCTAGGTAAGCGACGGGGAATGCAAGATAAAATTATGTTCAACTAGGACCACCTAGGTAGGCGGCAAGGAACACGATATAAATTTTTGTTCAACCAGGACCACATGGGTAGGTGGTAGGGAACGAGAGATAAAATTTTGTTTAACCAGAACCACCTAAGTAGGCGACAGGGAACAAGAAATAAAATTTTGTTCAACCAAGACCACCTAAGTAGGAGGTAAAGAACATTAGATAAAATTTTGTTCAACCAAGACCGCGTAGGCAAAAGCGACATGGAATGTTCAACTATAACTTGTATTCTTAAGATGATCTTAAGAGAAAAAAAACCCTTGTTTATTGATAGGGGTGCCTAATTAAAAACTCTTTGGCACAAATTCTCCTTAGGGAAAAATACCAAATGAGGGAAAAAAGTATACCCAATGTTACATTTAGTGTTGTCTTTACAATTTGTTGGTGAATGTTTAACTAAAATAAAATTTTAGGTCTGTTACATTCCAAGTATTTGGTATAGACTCTCCAGATAGTTGTTCCAACCTATATGTTCTGCCTTTGACATCTTCTTGCACCTTGAATGGTCCTTCCCAATTAGCAGAAAACTTGTCATCCTTTTTACTTGTGTTGCTCACCATCCGCTATATGAGGTCCCTTTTCACGAATGTTCGCGGTTGAAGTTTGGAATTGTATTTGCGTGTTGCCCTCTGTTTGATCTCTATGTTTCTAATCTATGCTTTCTCGCTCAACTCAACCAAGAGATCCAAGTTGGCATTGAGACTTTCCTGGTTGTGATCTTCATGGTAATTCTTCCATCGTAGCGATTTCAATCGGGATCATGACATTTGTGTAGTATACTAAGCTAAATGGTGATTCATGGGTCAAGGATTGAGGGGGGGGGGGTAACATCTATATGCCCATAGGATTTCTTACAATTCTTCAGGCCATCTCTTTTAAAGAATCCAGTCTTTTCTTTAGTTCCACTAGAATTACTTTGTTGGCAGCCTTAACTTGCCTGTTACATTGCGGGTGCTCCATAGAATTGGTAATGTGCTTTATGCCCAAGTTTGTATAAAATTATTTATCAATGAATTATCAGCCATTGTCTGTGATGATGGTATGCATTACCCCATAGTGGTATATAATGTTCTTCTATACAAATTGTTGTACTTGTTCTTCTGTGATTGTGGCTAATGGTTGAGCTTCAATCCACTTTGTGAAGTAGTCAATACCTACTATGAGAAATTTGGCTTACCCTTTTTCGGGGGTGAATGGTCCTAATATATTCATTCTCCATTTGGTAAATGATTAGGGGAAATAGACATGATATGGCTCTTCTTGCTTAATATGTGTGATGTTACCGTGCTTCTAACAAGGTATGCATTTTTGACAAAGTCATGGTAGTCCACTTCCATTGTCAGCCAGAAATATTCGGCGTGTAGTATGCAATTTGTCATGCTTCATAATCTGGAATGATATTCGCAGATCCCCTTATGTATTTCATTTGTTATGTACCCTGCTTACTCGTCGTGACACACTTCAACAATCGTTGGTTATAACCTCTTTTGTACAACTCTCCTACTATTAGTGTCTATCGTGTTGCCTTCCTCACCCATTAGTTATCTTTTGGATTTGGTATGGTTCCGATTTTTAGATATTATATGTATGGATTCATTTAAGCATCGTTGTTATCATCTATATGCATGCATGTGCTTTTGGAAGGAGGGTTTGAGTTGCCTTGTCGTGGTTATAGGAAAAGGGCTATCTTTTCTACCATTTGGTATCGCGTTTCTGGATCTTGCAGTGTTTGACTAACGAAGTAAACAAGTTCCTGCTTTCCATCAACCTCTTATACTAGCGTTGCACTAATTGTATATTTTATTGCTATGATGTAGACCAGTATGGGGATAGTGGTATCTGACTTCCGTAGGATTGGTGGAGGGACTAGCATTTCTTTTAGTTGTTCAAACATGCTCTGACATTCATCTCCCCAAGTAAACTTTGCAGATTTCTTAAGTAGCCTGATCATGGGCCTTGTCTTGTCGGTTAGTCGAGGCAGGAATCATGATATTGTTGTTAATCTTCCTATCAATCCTTATATCTCATTGACTCTAGATTTCTTTACCAGTACCACATTGGCAAGCCAAGTGGTGTATTAAGCTACTCCTACGAATCTGGCGTCCAAAAGTTTTGCAACCTCTACCTTAGCCGCTTGTCTTCGCTCTTCCCTTAACTTTCTTTTCTTTTGGGACATATACCAGGCTTCCTTGAACATTGACAACCTATAGACAACTACACTAGAATCTACTCCAGGGAGGTTCGTAACGGACCAAGCGAACAAATATGCATTTCATTAAGGTTTCTCCTTTCGAACTTAAGGTCGATCCAACTTTCAAGTTTCTTTCTACAGATCAAGGCAAGTTTTAGTCTCTCCCCAAAGATCTATTCTTGAATGAGTCCCTATCTGAGGGTTAAGGCCCTCTCCTATTAAGAAGGCTCTTGTGTTGGGTGCTCGCTCAACGTTGATTGTTGCAAGGGTCAGTTCTTGTCGTCGTAGGCTGGCAAAGTAGCATTTTTTGGTCAATTTTTGATCTTCATGGATGGTGATAATCTCTCCTGATGCTGATGGAAACTTCATAGCAAGGTGGAGAGTTGATATCATGACTCCTAGTGTATTTATAAACGACCTACCTAATAGGACATTGTAGTAAATATGCTCTTCAATGACTAAGAAACACACAGGTATGGTCTTCGTTTGGTTCCCTTCGCGAAATATTGTGTGTAAATCAACGTATCCTCTTGTACACACTCTTTCTCCTAAAAATCCATATATGAGCTTATCGTAAGGGATCATAACTTCCTTTAGTAACTACAAATTTTTATATGTCTTCCAATAGAGAATATCCACTGAACTTCCTTGGTCGATGAATACCTTTTTTACCATAAAATTTCAACCTCTATGGTGATCACCATAGGCTCATCTTGGTTCGGGTCTATGCCTTGAAAGTCGGCGTTTGTGAATGTGATTGGCGGCATTCTTCAACACTTGAATGCACGTGTTATAACATTGACTGACTATATCCTCCTAAGGTATCATTTTCTAACCGACGTTAACTGTAAGACCCGGGGAATTTAAATAATTATTTAATAAATGCAAGTAATGGAAATCTTTATGACATTAATTATTAGCCTTTATGATGTGGAGAAGTACTAGCTCAATTGGTTGAGAGTACTTGGTTGTGTTGAGAGAACTTCGGTTCAAGTCCTATGTATGCCAAATTGTGTGTTATTTTAATGATATGTTTTACAGTGGTGCGTGATATTATATTCCTAGAAGTGCAGGAATTATCACAAAACATGAATTGGTTGAATTGGTTGTGCACTTGCTTTGCAATTGAATGGCTGTGTTCAAACCTTGCTAAAAGAGAAGAAAACTTTCTTTTTTTATCAAAATTTCTTTTGGCATGAATGTGAAAGGGCAGAGGAACCCTAGTTGCAAGAAGGGGCAACCAAGGGAGCTGGATTTTCGTTAGTGCTAGAAAGAGAGGTTTTACAAAGCAACCACAATGGCTATTGAGTGGGCAAAAGGAATTGGACGAAGGAAAAGCTAAGGAGGACATTGGTAGTCAAAGAAGAAGGACTAAGAATCATCAAGACAAGCTAGTAATCCAGGTTAGGGGAGTTCCTTTTCGTTTATACATATGTTGTAACTATTTTCGTATTGTGATGTGTACATATAGTGCCTCTGCATAATCAAACTCGTCTTGTTTTCGTGTTTCTAGAAAAATTCCCAGAAAGTGCCTGGCAACTTTGAATGTGCCGCTAGGCGACGTATGAGTGATGAACTCAATTCTAGGTTTTCTAGATGAACCGCTTGGCAGAAAGGGTGAGCCCGCCAGGCGATGCAAGCTTGGAATGTTTTATACATCTCTTTGGATCTTGTGATTGGTTGGATTCTCTAGGATTGTTTATGTGCACAATGTGAGTTCATGAAACGTGTGAAATTTACGAATGTTAAAGTGTGTTGGTGTGTGGGTATGAATCTTGGGGATTGAATGAGAAATGTTCAATTGCGACAACCTTGTTAGGGTTTGGGAGATGGTTCATTGATTCGATTTCTTGAGTTGTAAAATTTTAGTGGAAGTGAATGGAAAAGGGGAGACAAAAATTGGTCTGAGTTCATGTAAGAAATCGATTGAAATACGAATTGGGGATTTTAGGTTGTGTTGTTGGTGCGACATAAATCAGGGCTTGCCAGAATACTATGTGTCGCCTGGCAGGGAGAATATGTTGCCAGGCGATAGGCAAGAAAATAGAGTTAATTATTGTTTTAATTGCTTATGCGCATTTTGGGTTTTATGAGGGTAATTGAAAATACTGCAAATGATAAAAATGCTAAGATGGATCAGGGAGTATGAGAGGAGGGTGAAAATAGACTTGAAAGATGAAACCATGGGTTGGATGTAATACATTGAAATTCGGTTTTGGGAACTACTGTTTGATAAATGAATCTGTTTTTTTTATGCCTGAGGTAATTAGAATGTTACCACATAAGAATTTGATTAGAATTGATTACTGGAATTGGATTCGTATAGGAGGTGGTTGTTGGAAAATGTTAAAGTGTTGGCATGAGTATAAATGGATATGCAATCGTGGTCTTATGTTATTAAACTGCATAATAACATAGCTGGAACCTTGTGTTGGCTGCAAAATAAAGACTTGTACATAGTTAGTGCGATACCTATCTCTGAGCTATTGGGTACATTAAACGGGTCGAGATGTTAAACGAGTAACCAACACGCTATTGGTATAGCGCCTGATGGGATAGGGAAGATTGTCAGGTGAAAAAAGGGTCAGAGAGGTCCCTAGAGTGAGGGGCGCCTGACGGAGAGTGGTGACCCGCCAGGCGATAGCCGTGAAACAAGGGCTCTGGAGTGGGCTTGGCGCCTGGCAACGAGGGTGTCCCGCCAGACGGTTTGCGTAGTATTTTCGTTTAGCGGCGCTTAGGCAGCGCCAGGCGATAACGCTATAGATATTGGGTTTTTCTTGCATGTGTTTGTGTGCTGTGATGTGAGACTTGAATCGGGAGATGTTGTGCCATGAGCGGGTAAGATCATGGATGGTGGTGAGCACGTGATGATATGAGCGGGGAGGTTCATATCTTGATACTCTCGTGGAGAAATACGAGCGGGGAGGTTCATATGTTCCGTGCTCACACTTGAGAGATGTTGCGAGCAGGTGAGATTCGTAGCTGGTGGATCACGTGTGTTAGACTACGGGAAAGGAGGCTCGTAGAGTTGGACCACGAGCGGGGAGATTCGTAGAGGCAGGACTACGAGTGGGGAGTTCGTAGAGACAGGACCACGAGCGGGCAGGTTCGTTAGAGCATCATATATCCTGAGTTCATGGTCAATTATTTTGTGTGAATTGAAGGTTGAAAAGTCTTCGGGTATTAAGGTCTTGGCCAAGAACTAAGTAGAATATAATAGTTGGGTGTATATTGATGTTATTAACTTTTATGTTAATTATTATGAGCTCACCCTTTTTGTTTGTGATTGGTGATGATTGTGTGACTTATCATATTGGAGCAGATGATATTCTTGGTGATGTTGTTGATGCATAGCGATAAAGAGGGGGCTAGCTTGGGACTCTTGAGTAGGGATTTTAATTATGTTTCGTTTAGACTGGTGGTTTATTGGAACTTGTAATATCTTTATAAACTAGTTCATTTAATTTTAAGCATGTCGAATAATTTTCAAATTTTCTTGCGTTTGGAAATAATAAATTATGATGTTTGAATTTCAATTATCTTTTTAATTATTTTATTTAAATAATTTCCAGCAGGGACATTACATTAACGAGCCTCCCTTTGCAAATCTGCTGAATATTGTGTTTATCGCGCCCCTTAATGGTGGCCTATCGCTGGATAGGTTGTTCCCTTGAGGGGTTACCTCCTCTTTTTTGTCGTTCCTATCTTTGTTGCTTATATGGTCTTGTCGATAATCATAACTCTTGTAACCGACTCTTGAATTACCCTCGTCTTCTCTCGTCACAAAGCGCTTTAGGTGGATGAAACGATTAGCTTTTCTATCTTATCCTACAGGGCCTTGCATTCATCTTTGGTGTGACAACTATTACGATGATACTTACATTATTTGGACATGTCAGCATTTGGTCGATTTAAAGACTTGCATGGAGGGGCTATAAGATCGACCTGCAAGGCTTCTTCTAGGATTCGTGAGCATGACACACTTAGGGACGCATACGTTGAGTATCTAGGCAGTTTAGGATCTCGAAGTCAAGGTTCGGCTTTCAACGACATCTTGTCGGCTCCTTTCCTCTCACCTTGTTGAAATTCTTTGCAGAATTTTCTTCTTAACTCTTTCATTTCCTCCACACGTATGTAATTCGCAGCTCGCAACCTTAGCTCATGCATGGTGGTTGGGGGTCTTAGGCACAGGTTGTCGACGAAAGGGTCTGGCTTGAGGGCCATTACCATGTATTGTAGGACGACATCCTTGGTTAAATTCTTGATTTTTAGCTCTATCTTACTGAACCTATCGATAAAAGCTTTCAACCTCTCGTCTTTTACATGTCTAACATTGAGAAGTAACAAGGACGTCACTAGGTGAGAGTGGTGAACCATTCCAGGGCTAACCCCTTAAGAATTGTGGGGAAGGCTTTGTACATAATGACATCTTCTGTTGAATAGAGGCCAACTTGGGTCACATAGATCTTCACGTGCTCATATGGATCTGTGTCCCCACCATACTGTTCTAAAGTGAAGGTTTTCCATTGCTTGGGAAGAGGGATTTTGGTGATGCCGTCGATGAAGGGATATCAGTGCTTGGTCTTGTGGGTGGTGGTGATGTGTGTGGTGGTTGTGGTACGAGGGGTGGGGTTGTATTCACTTTCTTCTTTTGTCATGTGAGTGTTGTTATACATAGGAGTCTTTGATTCAACATGAATATCCTTCTCCTTGTCTTTGTCATTAGTAGTCTCAACCACTATCTTCCTTCTGAGGCGAGATTTCTCCTGCCCTAGGACCTCCATTTCTTCTGCGCTACGTTTTTTGAACTCAGCAAACTCCTGCTACATCTCAGCCTATCTTTCCAAGATTGCAGGGATGGTCTGACATTTTTCATTCCTACTACTTGACTACGTGTGGAAACCATATTGAGAAATCTCTAGTTGTGCTTTGTAAGATATCACTAGACCCCACGGTGGGCTCCAATTGTTCATGCATGGACAATATGAGATTATTATGAGACCCAAACAGTATCTTACCATAGTCTTCAGATTTCTCGAATGAAAGCTCAACAGTCTTGTTTGTCTACTAAGTGTTCGTCATCTGCTTTCTTACGGAGGCCATGAAACGGGGTTGTATCTACAAATAGGGACTCTGATGATCAAGTCAGCAAAGCTCTCAAAAGTTACATCTCTGATTAGGATACTGATGAATTGCATGTCTTGAATTACTTGGGTCCACCTATATTTATGGAAATCTATTTGACTTTTGATCATTTTACTTACTTATGTGGCCCAAGCTTTGGGCATTTGATCAAGTCTAATTAGGTTTGATAAGGTCTAATTGGACTTACACTACAAGCCTAGATCCTTTTGGACATTCTATAATTAATTCTATTTTATGTAAAAAATGAGGCCTTTTATTTAAAATATTTTTCGAGCTTTTTTTTATGCAAAAATTATTTATTAAATTGTCATAATTAATTTAATTTAACATTTCTTTCTTAATAGATAATTGGACTAATCCGTTTAATCTGTCTTGAAACATTATTGATCTTAAATGATTTTTATTATCTTTAGCTTTGAGAAACTCCTTTCGGCTAAAACAACTGACACTAAAATTGCTAACATTATTCTATATGTTATATATGGATTTGGAAAAAAATTTATTCTTTTTATATAATTAAGAATGTCAATTGGTTTATCATTTTACAAACCTATAATTTTCCTTAGGATATTTAATTCTGAAATTAAATCAAATCCATCAATATCCAATAAATTATCATGTTTTAAAGATTTTTCAAGGTTTAAGCATTTTTCTTT
>Ga0099823_1008237_pt1 | contig 10602 bp, 8 predicted proteins | sample CowpearedBW_FD_76831 | JGI IMG/M metagenome (GOLD analysis project Ga0099823, IMG submission 76831) | Root nodule microbial communities of legume samples collected from California, USA - Cow pea red BW | ecosystem: Host-associated > Plants > Roots > Nodule | place: USA: California | collected... | reverse complement strand
TTGATGATTTGAAGAAGTTGTGGGTTGGTATCTTGACCTATGATGTTTCAAGGAAACAAAATTTTATGATGAGGGCATGTTTGATGTGGACTATTAATGACTTCCCTGCTTATGGGATGTTATTTGGTTGGGGCACACATGGTAGATTAGTTTGTCCACATTGCATGGAGCATAGTAAGTCATTCACGTTAAATTATGGTCGCAAAAGTTGTTGGTTTGACTCACATCGTAAATTGTTACCTAATGACCATAACTTTAGGAGAAATATTGAAGCCTTTCGAAAAGGCCAAGTTGAAATAGATGGGCCACCTCCTAGGTTGACACCATTACAAGTTTGGAGAAGAGTGAAACATTTTCCAAAAGTCACGAAAAATGGTGTAACAAGGATAGATGGATATGGAGAGTGGCATAATTGGACAAAAAAAAGCATTTTTTGGACAATACAATTATGAATGTGACGGGAAAGACAAAGGACAATGAGAAGGTAAGAAGGGATTTAGGATTGTATTGCAAGTGAAAAGACTTGGAGTTGAAGGTTCAAGATAATGGAAAAATATTAAAGCCTAAAGCGAAATACACCTTAACCCTAGATGAAGTTAAATCAGTTTGTCGGTCGATAAATGAACTTAAGATGCCATATGATTATAGTTCCAACTTGGCTAGATGTGTTGATGTTGAAAAGGGAAGAATCCATGGTATAAAAAGTCATTATTGTCATGTATTCATGCAGTCATTACTTCCTATTGCATTTAGTGCTTTCCACATTCATGTTTTAAATCCTCTTACTAAAATTAGTCATTTTTTCAAAGATTTGTGCTCTGCAACATTAAAAGAGGAATCCCTAAGAAGAATGGAGGAAAATTTTCCAATTATTCTCTGCAAATTAAAAAGAATATTCCCTCTGGATTGTTTGATTCCATGGAACATCTCCCTATTCATCTCCCCCATGAAGCATTGTTGGGTGGACCAGTGCAATACAAATGGATGTATCCATTTGAAAGGTACTAAAGGACCTCCCTATTCTTATTTATAATTAATTTTGTCGCCAATTTTTTTCATCATGATGTACTTTTTTATTTATATAGATTCATGAGTGATTCAAAACGATCGATAAAAAATAAAGCCAAAGTTGAAGGTTCTATTATTACATTTTATTTATACCGTGAGACAACATACTTTTGTTCTTATTACTTCAACAACTTCATGTTGTCACCACGCAATTGGAGGAATGAAGTTGAATGTCAAAGAGATGTGTCAACGTTGTTTGTTTTTCAACAACATGGTCGACATGCAAGGAGAGAATCGATTCATTGGTTAACTGATGCCTAGTTAAAATTTGTTTATGTTCATTTGTTAATCAATTACACAAAAGTCAAACCATATCTTGAGTAAGTTATATCCTCCTTTGTGAACAACTTTGTGGTCAATTATATATAAGCTTTTAAAAATTTACCATTGAAATTTATTTTTTCCAGCTCATTCCTTATGTGCTTGCAAATACCTGAGACTAGTGCTTTTGCTCGTATTCATTCAGAGTTTCCTGAATGGTTCCAATATCAAGTACGTATTATACCATTAGTTATACCACAAATGGATTTTAATGTATCATAATTCTACATCTATCTTTCTATATTTATAGGTTTATAACGAGTCATTAAGTGTTAGGAACCAAGGCCTAAGGGATTTGTCAAATTGGCCCATGAAATGTGTCAAAGAATGGCACATGTACTTCATGAATGGGTACAAGTTTCATACTAACGCATGGAGCAAAGGGAAAAAGACTATACATAGTGGTGTTCATGTCAAGGGCCTTACCGAAGGAGGTGAAAAGGATTTTTATGGGATCATCCATAGAATATATGAACTAGAGTATAATACTTCTAATAAACTGAAGAAAGTTGTACTTTTTTTTGTAAATGGTTTGATCCCTCAAGAAAAGGTACAAGAGTGGATCCTAAATATAACATTGTGGACATTCACATTACTTTAAGGTACCAATCATTTAATCCATTTATTTTGGCATACAATGTTAGACAAGTATATTATGTACAATATCCACCATCTCGAAAAGATAATCGTGGTTGGTGTGTTGCAATTAAAACAAAGCCGAGAGGTCATATTGAATCAAATGAGGTGAAAGACGATGTCTCCCTTACCAAGTTGAAGAAATGTCACATGCCAACGAAGTAATTGAAGTAAAACATGTATCTGGATTTCATCACATAAAAGGTGAAGAGTTGGAACAATAGGACGAAGAAGATCTAGATGAAGAAGAAAATAAAACTAAAGAAGAAGAAGTGGAGGAAGAGGAGGAGGACGATGGGGATGAAAGTGATGCTAATGACTAATTTTTTCTTTTTTGTTTTTGTACTTGAACTTTTTAATATGTCTATTTTTTTTTTCATTTCATTAAAACTTTTTTGTTGTTGTACTTCAACTTTTTTAACATGTCTAATGAATACTTATTAAGTTGTTGGTATATTTATTTGTTATCATACACCATCTTAATTTATTTGACAATTAGATCGTAAACTCCATACGTCATGTCATTGGGAGATCCACCTCGACCACCCTCAGTTGACAAGGGGAAAGGTATTACAAAACCAAGAAAGAGACGTAATAATTATGTGCTTCGGATTCCACTTAGACACATCACCCCTACCTCGGGCTTACATATGTCATCCTTATCTACCCTAGCTCCACCCACAGGGTTACATAACCCTACTTCTATCTTGATGATTCATATGTCGTCCTCATCTTCTCAACCTCCACCCACATGGTTGAATACCCCTATTGTTGCTCCCAGGCCCCCTTCTGTGCCACCCTCACATATACCATCCTCATCTTCCTTAGCTCCACACACAAGGTTACATACCCCTTCTGCAGACATTGGAGCGTCCCATTCACCTCATATTGTACCATCCCCGGCCTCGATTGGTAGTCCATCTTCTGGTTTTGGTTAGCAGTTTGCATCATCCCCAGTTGCAGGTGATATAGTTGCCCAACAACCTATGGTTGATCCTGATTTAGATGCAGAACATGACCCTCCTCTACAGGACCGCCTAATGATTGAACCTATCGGTCGAGGGTAATATTTCAATTCAATTATTCTCATTGTTTATATTATGTAACTTCTTTCATCTTTTGACAATTTTCCATGAATTCTAGGTTTGTTCCATCTAGAGTTACTTCACAAGCTATCACAAAGACAATCAAGCAACAATTTATGAATCCTTGGCCATCATGGGCAGCAATACCTGAAAAAGACATGGATATTTTTTGGCAACGTTTCAAGGTAACGTGTTCTAACTTATTATATAGGTAAATTAAGTTGTTAACTACTATTTCATGCTTAATATACTTATAATGTTTTATTTGTTTAAATTGTGGTTTTATAGAGGAGAGTTTAGTGGGCACTAGAGCATGAAATTATAATTAAGAGAAATTTCAACAACAGAGCTTCTCATGGTCTATCTGAGCTGTTTAGAGATGCTAGAATGGCTAGAGAAAGGCCAAAATGGATCCCTAATGATGTGTGGACAAGGCTACGAGAACATTGGAATTCTCCAAGTTATTGAAGCAAATGTATTGCAACAAAAAATAATAGGGCTTCTGAAATGGGTGGGGCCCTACACACAAGTGGATCCATTACCACTCACGAGCATGCCCTTCGTATGGTATACACATTAACTGTTTGTATTTGACACATTTGAACTACATTTTTAAAATTTGAAATCATATCAAATCTAACATTATAACATATTTTGTTGCAGGCACGTTAGTTCGGATTACATGTGTTTCTTGATGAAGTCTTTTAGCAGACACATATCCGGAAGGGTACTGGCGAGTATGTGGATGAGAGGTTTAGGAAGACAAATGTAAGTCTCTTTTATTGTTCAATATTATTTACTCTTAAACTTATATATGTATCCCACCACACAATAATAATTGTTCATTTTTTACTTACAAGAAGAATTTCAGACTAGGCTTTCTCAAGTTAGATCTGAGGTTTCCTCATGTGCTAATGGAACACAAAAGCAGTCCTCTACTGATCCTACACAGGATGAGAATATTAGGACTAGGTGTTGGATTGAGACAGTAGGAGGAAAAAAGAAAGGAAGACTTTATGAGGCTAGTCAACTTGTTTCAAAATATACGGGTTCAAATGAAAGCCTGAACCAACTACCAGTTTCTTCCTCTTCTAATACTAAGGACCTCAACAATATTAGACAGCAACTTTCACGCAGCCTGGAGGAAAATGAGCAATTAAGGTCCGAGTTTCAATCATTTCAATCACTAGTCTTGCAATATCTCCCTCCTGATGTTCAGGCTCGTGTTCAACAGCCACATCCACAACCACAACAGCCAAACCTTACTCAATAAAACTCTGAAATCCCTCAACCCCATTCTCAGCAAAAAGATAATGAAGAGGACGATAATCTAAATGAAGAATCTTCTTCTGATTATGAAGATTATTAGTTCTTCATGTTCTTAAGAAAATCTTTCTTCAGCATGTACTTAATAAACTTATGTACTATTATTCCTACTTGGTATTGATTATGCTTATGTAATATTTGACAAACATTCCTATGCTACATATTATTTTGTATGTTTTATAAACAATTTAGTTTGTCATGTGATATATATTGTGATGGAGTTTGATAATGATACATAATTTGATATAATGGAATGTTGGAATATTGGAATGATGTATTTGTCTGTGTTGAAATTTTCTATATGCAAGTATTCTGGAATGTTAAACAAATAAATTAACCAAACAAAATTTATACACTTACCGAGGATTATCGACGACCACATCCATCGAAAAATTCATTCGTGCAACCATTGTCATTATCGACGGATCTGTCCATCGATAATTACCGACGGACAGATCCTTCGATAATAACTGACGTCTTGACCGACAGATTTGTCTGTCGGTAATTACTGACAGACTTTTATAATCTATCAGTAAAATATTACAGACGATGCGTTTACTGACGAATTTTTTGCCGTCGAAAGTCCGTCGGTAAATTATCATTACCGACGGATTAAGGCCATTACAGACGAATTCTAACTGTCGATAATAAGCGTTTTTCTTGTAAGGTTAATTAATCTCAAAATTTATTTTATCTACAACTTCAACTTTAGTTTATGCGCTCTAAATTGATCGTTAAAATTTTGTTTATCCTATTTTATAAATACAGTTTTTATTAACTTAGATTTAAATCATTTTCACAAAATATCAATAATTTAATAATATTTTTCTTGAGTTTGTTCTTTTGTTACATATTAACACTTGATTAAGCAGAATTTTAGAAACAGAGAAAGAAAACCTAGTTAAACATGTGATTTGTAAGGACTTATTAATTGTTTAAAAGTAGAAATGACGTTACATGCATGATATTTTATCGATTTAAGTAGAAAGTTTACAAATAAAGAATATTAATTATTAAAAATTCATTTTAAAAAAATCACGATATCTCTCTAAAATATTTTTCTTCTGCTCTTTCTAGATTTTTGGAATATTTGTGCATCCCTTCATAAATTGAATTTTGCATTAAGGATCTTAACGGGGAATAAAGCAAATATGCAGAGTTAGAATTTGTTTTAGAATAACTTTCTTTTGTTCATTTTTTTAAGTTAATTTTAGGAAGTTTTCCATGCAATGGGACCAGGAGCCTTGTACATGGTAATTCTATGTCAAAGATGATTTTTTGTTAGGTCATTAGTAAGAATTTTTTGTGTTAAAGTTTATCTTCCTACGTTATATGAGAAGTTGGAAGCTTAACTTTAGCTAAATAAATATTAACATGTGAGGAAAATTATTTATGTTTTTTTATAAAACATTAATATATATGATATTTATATAAAGGTGACTTGATACAATATTTTAGCTTTTATGCAAGGATTATATTTTGTTTGAAACGTACCTGAATATTTGAAATTTGATGTTATTTGAATTTTGTAAAATAGATGATTGTTTTATAATATTTTTGATTGGAACTCCTTTTGAGAAGTTAATATAGTGGTTAGATTATACAATTCCTTAATTTGAGTTTTGAGTGTGGTTTAGAATAAAGTTAGTTCATATGACTTCACATATCTTGGTTTGTGAGTTTGAATTATCAATGTTGAATTAAAATTAGTGGAGAATAATATTTAAGTAAAGTGTGGTTATAGGTGATAATTTTAAATATATTTAAAAGTTGTATTTGTTAATAGAACAAAAACTTATGTATTATGTATTGCTCTCAATCCTTACTTTTCATATCTTAGTCCGAAGGATTTTTCGCTCAAACAAAAACAGAACTATAATTTAACCTTGTTTTGACCAGATTTTTGCTCAAGTGAAGAAAAGTTCGCTCAAACTATTTCTTTTTCTATTCTTTTGATCTCTTTAATGAATTGAATATCAATGTTTTTATAAATGAAAAATAAATATTAATATGTATATTTAATTTACGTGTGGTTTGTTTGTATGATTTATGTTATATGATAATGATTTTTTAGATTGACTAGAATATGTATAGAATTATGTGTGAATTATTGTTTGAGGTGGATATTATTAATAAAGATATGTATATTATAATAGAGATTTGTTTGCTTCATTAATAATATAAATCACAAATACTAAAATATTAGATTATGGAGAAGACGAAGGAGAGTTTTCATATATAGTAACATATGAAAATGTGCAAACTGGAGTTACAATAAATTTACTCTAATTCATTCCTCTTAGATCATATATCAAATTTTTGTAAAATATACTTAGCATGACTCCTCTTAAAAGACATCAATCATGTGAATATTCTTTTTATACATATAAATTGGGTTAAATATGTATTTAATCCCTCAAGTTTCAGTGAAATTTGGAATTAGTTTCTCTTTAAAAATTTTGACCAATTTAGTCCTTCATATTTAAAAATGTGTGAATTTAGTCATTTTAACCAAATTTTGTTAAGTTTATCTGACATTTCATGCACATTTCATGATAGTATTTGAATTGTTTATACCATTTGACACATTTTTGCTTTAATGTTAACTCAAATATTATCATAAAACACGTTTAAAATATCAAATAAACTTAACAAAATTCGGTAAGAAGGACTAAATCCACATATTTTTAAAGATGAAAGACTAAATTGGTATACAATTTCGAAGAATGACTAATTCCAAAATTTACTAAAACTTGAGGGACAAAAAACATACTTAACCCTATAAATTAGTATGTGGTTTATGTATTTGTATTGATGGAACATTTTTTGTATTGAACTACACTTTGTGAATTTGCCAATTATAATATTTTCCTTTATACACATTTATATTTCCGTGTTAAATTGTTATATATATATCGCTTATATAAAATAAAAACAACACTTGTTCATCTTTCCAACAAATATGGTGTTTGTTTGTGTTATTATTGATTACCACCATATTTGAATTTAAAAAATAAAAAATAAATAGTCGACTTGACTAGTTTTTCTTAATTATTATTTTTCTCGAACCAAACAATGTCTCTGAATTATTTAACGCGGTTTAAATTTTAAAAATTATATTCGTGATGAGTGTAAACGTAAATATATCTATCACAAATGAATTTCTTATAATATTAATGCAAATTCTTTATGCATTCGTCTTTTTTTATACGCCTATGCATTGGTTGAAAATATTTTTTCAATATTGTTTTTGGCAATGGCATGCATATATAACAAGAAATGCAAAAAAAAAAAAGTAATCAAATTATTTTTGGAAAGTTGACATCCTTTAATGGAAGCAAACTTGTCTTTATCTTAACCCTTTTACTAAAATCAGTCAAAACTTTTACTAAAAAGCCAGTTTTACGATTCATTTAGCAACAAATTATTTGATTGATTACTTTCCTTAGTTTATTCAACTCAACTTTGCTAAAAATTGAATCCATAAAAGCTTAAAGTTGTTTTTGAAAAGTGTGAAATAAGATGGCCATTTAAGATAAAGCCATAAATAATTTTCTTTGTTATCAGGTGACAAGTTTTTTATAAGAAAAATAATTCCAAACTATTTTAAAATTTTGAAAAGCATGTCAACATAATCACTTATTTTGAGTTGCAATTTATCTACTCATAAGTTTTGCATATGCTAATTTGCAGCGTGCATGTCAGGTAAACTTTAGATTCCAATTACGGTAAGAAAGGGGAGAAGAAAAAGACACTATGATGTGTTTGTTTGAAATAATTGTTTTGGAGATTTTCAATAGAGAAGGTAAATTTAACCATTTTTTTTATTGATTGAAAATAAGTGAGTTATTTTCATAAAAAAAAAACTTTTTAAGTAAATTGGAAAACACTAACAATGGTTAACACATATGGTAGGGATAGATAAGAAATTCAATTTCACATAAAAATTAGATTATACTAAGAATATATTTAACTTTTTATTCTTTTTAAAATAACATGTTTTATAATAACTAAGAATATAATAACATGTTTTATTCTTTTTAAAATAATTATTAAAATTTATCCTAATGAACTTGATTTAAGTTTAAATATCTTAAATAATAGTTAAAATTTAAATAAAATAATAACTAATATACATATTAGTATGTAAAATAATAAAAATTAAATTTTAAATAGAACTCATTCTTTCATTTGTAAAACTACCTTTCTGAGAGTCAGAATCCTAGTCTTGTGTTTCCTAAGAGGGTTTACTGGGAGACTGAGTGCTGCTTCTGTTACTATAAAAGTTGGTCAAGTTCTTTGTGTGATTCCGAAAAAGTTTACTTTCATCTCTTGTGTCTTCAAGAGAGATATTTTCTTTTCTTTATTTTATTTAATCTAATTGTAATCTGATTTTTATAATGATTAAGTTAATGTATAATTTTTTAATCCGAACCAGCATAAATATTTGTGTTGAATCCTCTTTTCTATCTCTTTAATTTATCTATTGTTTCATTTAAAAGAACTAAAAATTTAATTTAAACCGTAAAATTTTTTTTTTATGAAAATATCAATTTTATTAATAAACCAATTCACCCTTTCATTTTATCCATTAAGAAACTATTCCACTGCTTAATAACAACTGTACTCCATTAACAAATACCTTTGTTTTTTTTCCCTTTTCTTCAATTTTAATTACATCACGTTGCGTAGCTAATAATACATACTTATCGTATTTTCTTCAGTTACGGCATCCTCATAAATAAAATAATTTTGAATTCGATTTTCTTAAATAAAATATTAAATTAAAATGTATAATTAAAAATGTTTCATTAAAATTAATCGATTAAATCGTAAATAAATATTAAAATAGAACTATTGAATCTTGTGTAAAAAACATAATAAAAATACAGTATGCATGTACCTTCCGTCTATACAATATTATCCCTAATTATTTATTTAGTTAATATTATATATCTAATTATTAATCGGACGTTAATCAGATATTAAAATGAATTATTGGATGAAGTATTTGAATTGGAACTTACTTACGAGTGAAGCAAATGGATTTTGTGTGGTAGCTTTATTCCACGTTTAGACAAGACTTGATTCTTCTTTAACAACAAAACAAAACCTCAATTTAAGATTCTTTAGATAGTTTAAGCATACTTTTTATCAAGCAGATTTTTTAAATCAAGTTTTTCCTCTTAATGCGAGTCAACATAAAATTATAATTAAAATTAAGATTAAATGGTTAATTAAGTCTTCGAAAGTGTTTTACAAAAAATAGTTCTTGAAGGTGTGAGATAATATTAATTTAGCTTTTAAAAAATTGGCTTAAATATCTTTTTTTCCTCATTTTCGTAGAGTTTGTTGTGGATGGTCCTCATTTTAACAGAATGTTTAAAATGGTCATCATTTTCACAATTCGTGTTTTATTTGGTCATTTTCTGTAACGTTGTTTAAATCATTAACGGAGCATTGTACAAGTGGCACGATTTGTATTAGAGTGTGTTATGTGTATTGTACAAGTGTGGTAATGATATATTTGGGGATAAATAAGTGAGCTAGGGTTTTGGTAATGAATGTTTCGGCAGTTAGTGAGTTTTGGCAATCTTGTTCCTCCATTCCCAATTGGTGTTGCCGCAATCTTCTTCTTCCTGCAATCTCATCATATAGGTATGTTACGGTCCCAATCTTCTTCCTTTACCTTTGGTTGTAATCGTTGGAGGCAACCGTGTTGTATCACTTCGTGCACTGTTGGTGGTTCAACGAGAAATGGATTAACCCCGATTTGTAGCTGCGGAGAGATGCCAACTTTAAGGATAGCAAGAACTCCAAAGAATATTGGTAGAAAATTTTGGGTATAATCTGTTTTTATTTTTGTGTTAATAATAAATTGGTTTTAATTTTTGGTTTATTGATTTACAGAGTGGTGATTCCAATACAAAGTGGTGGTGTTGATGAAAAGGATGTCATCATCATGACACAAATGAAACAGATTAATGATTTGGAGAAGTCATTGAAGGTTGCTGAGAAGAGGCTGCAATTAGTAATAGGGTTAACTTGTGTTGTTATTGTATTATTCGTACTGTTATTGTGTGTAATCTTTTAAAGTCCAATCTGTTTTGTACTATTGTTAAATGAAGAAATGAATTAGTTTGATTATGTTGATATTAGTCCCAAC
>Ga0099823_1008231_pt1 | contig 10608 bp, 4 predicted proteins | sample CowpearedBW_FD_76831 | JGI IMG/M metagenome (GOLD analysis project Ga0099823, IMG submission 76831) | Root nodule microbial communities of legume samples collected from California, USA - Cow pea red BW | ecosystem: Host-associated > Plants > Roots > Nodule | place: USA: California | collected... | reverse complement strand
TTATAAATTATATATATATATATATATATATATATATATATATATATATATATATATATATAATGTTCCAATTTGGATAACTTTTAAAAAATAATTAAACTTATGAGATGTTCAAATCCATGAACACGATCATATGCTATCATTAAATGTGAGCCTTCAGTGTCAATATAACCAATGTATAGTTCTCGTTGTATTCATGAACCGGGCTATTAAAGATACCACCGATTAAATATCTTCAAATATAAAAAAAAAAAAAAAATCAAGTCAAAAAGATATCAAGAGCAAGCTACTGTTATGATTAATTATTCGATATATTGAAATAATCATACTGAATTTATTCCTTTTATTATAATTGACGAAAAAATAAGTTCAATTTTTATTAATAGGAAAGTTGAACTCACGATATCTTTCACTATTTCTTTTAAATTTACAAAATCAATTTTATTTTTTTAAATTGTTAGGAGAGGAAATCAAACTTACAGTTTTATCCCACTTAATTCCCTTAATTCCATGTGACAACTAAACTACCTTGTCACTCTTACTTTTTTTAGTAAGGGTAAGAATGTTTCTAGCAAACCATTAAAAATAAAAAATAAAAAACTTGTTTGGTTTATATATAAAAAGAATAGTGATATAGTAATTTTTAAAATGATTTCAAAACAAATATCTTCCATTTTAAGTTTACAAAACTAAAACATTAATATATCTTTATGTTGTATTTAGATGGAAAAATTTAAGAAAGTAATTCATTTATTTGGAGAATTTAAAATTCTTCGAAGTAAAATGACTTGCTTGAATGAGGAAATTAAAAGAAAATTGAAATTAATAATTTTAAGATGGTATATCAAATAAATAAAATAATAGAATTTAAAATTCATTTAAAAAAGAATAAATTCCACAAGTTGTTTTATTCCTCAAGATGAAAAAATTCCAAAAGTTTGACTCATTTCGACCTTGAGCTCAAGTCAAATGATCTCGACGTCTAGCCCACGCCAACTTGGCTACACTATGGGTCTGAACTGACTTGGCTCGACCTTCAGTCAGACAAAATTTGAGTCGATTAGTCCTTGGCCAATGGTCGAGTTGAATGGAGTGAAGTCGAAAGTCAACCCGAGTTACCCAAGGTGACGGTTGAGCCATGTTGGTCTACATCGAACCGAAAGTCAAGCCAAATCAAAATTAACTAAAGGTCAAGATGATTCTGTCCAGGACAAAGGTCAAATTGAGTCAGTTCGGACTGAAGGTCAAACCGAGTCTGTCTAGGACGAAAGTTTAGCCGAGTTGGCCTGGGACGAACATTGAATTGAGTCATCTTAGTCATAGTCGAGCTGAGTCAACTAAGGGCAAAGCTCGAGCCGAGCTAGCCACTGTGGAGGTTTGAGTTGAGTTGACCTAGGCCATAGGTCGAGTAAAGTCATCTAGTGTCAAAAGTCGAGAAGAGTCGGTCTAGGTTGAAGGTCGAGTCGAGTCTGTCCAGGGTGAACGTCAAGCTTTATTGGCTTGGGCAGAGTCGAATCGAGTCGACCCAGACTGAAGGTCAAGTCGAGTTAACCCAAGTCCATTGTCGAGCCGAGTCAACTTAGGATTATCGAGCCAAATCGTCCCGAGCTAAAATGTAGATGAGTCGTGTCGGATGGAAGGTCGAGCTAACTCGGGTAAAGTTGAATTTGGCTTAGAATAGAAATGAAATTGCTTTATCCAAACAAGAAAATTAAAATCTAAGACATTTTAATTACTTCATCTAAACAAACTATTTAAGAAATGAAAAGAATTTAATTGCAAATACTTCAGATACTATATATTTAAATTTTTTAGAATTATTAAAATCCCTCGTCCAAGGTTAAGTTATTTCTTTCATCTTTCCATTAAGTATGTTCCTTTTTTATACTTTAACATCTAGCTTCTTTACTCTTTCAATTTGAAAAATTGTTTAGGAAATTGTTTTCAAAACAATGTTAAAAATATAAATAAAAAACAAAGGCAACTGACACACTCAGATCCTTTTAAATTTATAAAAATGGAAAATGATTTTTTAATTACTAAATTTTGACAACTTTCTCTTACAACCTTAAATGACATCTTCTAAGTAGTTTTCCACTTTTTTATTTTCTCATTCTCAATATTTCAAAACCATTTAGAAGATGACATCTCATGTTGTAAGAGAAAGTTGTCAAAATTTAGTAGTCAAAATATAATTTTTCTGTAAAAATTACTAGAGTTGCATTCGTTTAAAAGGAATCAAACACACTTCTAAACAATAAACTCTATTGTCTATGCATAAAGAAATAAAAGGGAGGAAACAATAAGGAAAAAGATATCACGAATTATCGTGTAATCCTAAAGGGGATTTTGCCTATATACGTGTGTCATCAAAACAAAACTTATTAAAAAGTGAATACACATTATTATAGAATAAAAATAATACATATCTTATTGTGTTTTTTATTTGACATCACTTTTAATATAAAAATGTAAAAGATATAACATTTTTAATATAAAAATTGAGATATCTCGATAATATTGTTCATATAAAAATTATATCATTTTTAACATAAAATCTTAAAAATTTAAAATTTATAGATTTTATTTTTCTTATATATTACTTCTACTTAGTACCAAACTTTTGATTCATATCTAGATTCCTAACGCTTCCAAACATAAACATGTATATGAAATAGATTTTTTTGTTGTTTTTTTTTATTATAGCCTGAGTTATATAACCGAAGTATGAACATGAAAAAGATATTGAAAACAACCTGAAAGCGAAGGTATTATGTTAAGTTCGGTTCACGAGGATTTGAAGGCTGGTTTTTCTCTTATTTAGATAATAAAGTTTTTTCAAGATAACATGAAATTAAATTCACACCACATGCTCTTCTCCAAAATAATATTTATTAAACTGGATTATACATCATGAATTCATACGTGCTGATAATAATTTATGTTGCAGAACATAAGTATTTTATTTTTCGGCTTAAATACTTTATCGGTCCCAATTTTGTAAGTTTTGTTTCGATTGATCATATTTTTTTAAATGTTTAAAATGGTCCTAATTTTTGTAAATTATAGTTAATTTGGTCCTTTTTACATACGTCATTCAAATTATTAACAGGAGGTGAACAATAACTGTCACGTCAGCATTGTGACACATGACAGTGTCAGTGCCATGTGTCATGCTAGTGTCACTACCATGTGTAAGTTAGTGTTATTCTCACGTGTCAGTGTCTCGTGACTTATATTCAATTCGGTCATAATTTTTGTTAATTTTGTTCAATTTAGTCTCAATTTTTGTTATGTTTGTTCAAATCAGACCCAATTTTGCCTCTCTCCAAATTGACCAAATTTAATCTCTATATAGATGTTATACTAAAATTTTTATTTTTATTAAAATTTAAATTTATACTAAGAATTTTCCTTATCATTCAAAAAATAATAAAGAATTTTCCTTCTAATTTTAAAAATAATAAAGAACTTTCCTTCTAATTTATAAAAAAAAAATTAAGACATTTTCTTAATATTTAAAAAATAATGAAGAAATTTCTTTTTAATTTTAAAAACAATGAAAAATTTATCCTCTAATTTTAAACTAACTTTAACCATATTTTTTTATGTAGCAAAAATCAAACATATATATAATAATTTCCTTCCAAAAGTATAGTTAGGTTTGGTATAAAAATAATAAAATAAATATTTAAAATAAATGTGAATTTTAATAAAAAAAAAAATTCAGTATAACATTTATATAAAAATTAAATTTAGTCAATTTAGAGAAAAAAAAAATTGAGAATGAATTGAACAAAAATAACAAAAATTGGGACTCAATTGAACAAAATTAACAAAAATTGGGACCGAATTGAATATAAGTCACGAAACACTAACATGTAGCAATGACACTAAGTTGACACATGGCAATGACACAGGCTTGACACGTGGCAGTAACATTGCCAAGTGTTACAATGGTGACTTGACATGTAGACAACATTTTTAAAATTAAAAAATTTTAATATTTTAATATTTTAAAAAATTAAAAAAAAAACATAAAATGACACGTGACAATTACTGTTTATCTCTCTCTAATGATTTAAACAACGTTTATAAAAACGACCAAATTACTTACAATTTAAAAAGTAAAATCATTTTAAACATTTCAAAAAATAGGACCAACCAAAATAAAATTTCCGAAAATTTAACTAATAAAGTATTTAAGTCTTATGTTTATTACATCTACGAAAAGTGGTCAAGTTAATAAACATGACTATACTTGATCTTTAATTAAAATATTTTAATATAAAATGAATGAATATTTTTTAATTTATTTTATATATTTATTACGATAAAGTCAAAATGGATAGATCAACTCATTATTTTATAACATTATAAATAAAGTGTTCATTATTTTACTAAAGATCATTATAAAGATAGTAGGTGAAAATTAAAATTAAAGTATCAATCAATTGCAGTCCTTTGTTATGACTAAGAGGGTCATGGTCTCCCAAATTTTTTTGCATTTATATAATTTAATATATAATTTTAAAAATATTTTTTTAAAATTAATATTTGTAATATATTTTATGTATTTGATATTCTATAATTTTTTTTATACATCTATATCTATATATAAGGTAAAGTCTTTTTTTCTCTATATCTATTTTTCAATTTTACCTTTTAAATATTTTTTAAATAAAATTAATTATTTTATTGATATTATCTTTTAAGTGATCATTTGTTTAATTTAATCCTTTTTTTATTTGATTATTTTCTTAAACTTAATCATTATAAATGAAAACTAATTATAGGAAAATTATTAAAATTATTTATATTTAATTTTATAATTATAATAATAACAATAATTATAATTTTTTATTTTTTATTTTTTATTATCATAAAAAAGTAAAGACAATAGTTTTACTAGTTTGTATAAAAATTATGGGATTACGCTTTTGGTTTTTATTTTTGTTCAAAAATATCAATTTGTCCTCCAATTTTTTTTATTCTCAATTTGGTCTCAACTTTTGAAAAAATGATGCAATTTGGCCTTTTTTTCTGTTAAATTTCTTGAATCGGATCAACGTTTTTTCATCAAGATTGAAGTTTTGAATAAGGTTGATTTCCTTTGTTGGTGTAATTGACATAATCCTAGTGTCAATTTTGATGAAAAATCTTTGTTCCACTTTAAGAAATTTACCACAAAAAGGATTAAATTGCATTAATTTTTTTAAAATCGAGATCAAATTGAGACTGAAAAAAATTAGGGGATCAACTTGACATTTTTACATTTTTGGACGAAAAAATATACCAAAAAGGTAATTCAACCCAAATTTTGGCACCCTAAAATATTGGCCGAATCCTTTATTTTTTCTGATCTTTTCCAGTTTTGTTGAATTGTAAACACTTTGGTGGAAGTTTCTAAGTAGAGTGTTGGGTCTTAGGCGTGTGATACAGCTAGTAACTCACTTTCTAGGATAGGTAGTTCATTCCACTACAAAACGATTCCTTCCAAACTATCATATTTTGTGCATCCAGCTTTAAAGTTTTGCTTCATACACAACAAAGAATATCACAACACACCTAATCCATAAATTTTATGTATGAAAAAAGATTTCCCTTTTCTCACAATTATGTCTATAATAGTATTGCATCTTTTATGGCACAATTTTATTCAAGAATATGTTGGATTGTGTGCAATTCGAATAAATCCTATATTTTTTTTATAAATTCTTACATTTTTGTATAGTAAAAATAAGAAACAGAGAGAACTACTCTTCATTGATATTAAATGAATAATATCAAATACTATACACTCAATGAAAAACTTTACGAAACTAATAACATTGATAATTGAGATATTTAATAACATTAATCAATTATTAAAGCTATGAAATGATTTTAATTACAAGATTTAAATATACTTTTAGTTCTTCAATTTAACACAATTATTTTTCTTAGTCCTTAAAAGAATATGTAGAAATTATTAGTACTAAAAGAGCTGTCTTTTCATTTTTTTTTTCACTCCATTAGTTGTTATTTACCTGTTAAATGAAGACTATCACAAACTAGAATATGTGATTAATGAATCCATTGTAAAATAAAACAATTATTGAACATATGTGAGTTTTTATTTTTTATAAATTATTAGTAAAAGTTGACTACACAAGGAACTACATAGGTTTGTTTTCTTTGAGCAACAAATTGGTCGACAAGTTTTTTTTTTTTTTTCAGAGGATTGTGATCAAGCAAGAAGTCATGAGTTTATTTTCTCAAAGAAAAAAAGAAGAAAAAATTTGTTACATAAATGATGAAGTGTGTAATTATTAATCAATTATAGGTTGTAGTTAGTAACTTGTCTCCTGTTTGTTAAAAAAAATACTAACGGGATAACTTAGTATTTTTATATAATTTTATATATAAAAAAACAAAAAATAATTATATATTTTTAGAGGGATAATTTATTCTATACATGGCTAAAACTTATTGTGTCAAATTGTGACCTGATTAAAATATAAATTAGGGTAAGAAAAGTCATATCATTCATATGCATTTAAATAATAAAAGACAACATTCTTACCATTTATAATAATTTTTGTGATTAAATGTGAACGGTAAAAATTTCGTATCCATAGTATATTAAAAATAGTTTTAACCATACAAAAAACAATACCCTACAGTGAAATTATACGTTTATACTTAATATATATATAAAGATAGAAAGGAAGATAAAAAACACACAATTTTAGATCAGATAAACATGCAATATAAGAAAAAAAAAGAAAAAAAAATGCAAGCATCTATAACTAATGTCTCACTTGCTAAGGTGAATTAAACGACGAAGAAAGAAAAATGTTGACGGTGCCATAATTGGAATAAAATTGACATGTACATTATCATGTGTTGGAGATGTATTAGACAAATTGATGAAAATAAATATTGTGGCAAAGACAAAGAAGGAAACATTCCCAACAATAGAACATAAAAAAATCACATAAAAAGAGGTTGTGCATATAAAAGGGTTTCTTTTAAGAAATGATGTGAAGCCTCATTTTCGATTATTTCTTCACTTATTCTATACCTTTCATGGGATAAGATGCCTTCTGCTTAACCTCTTTTATTCTTCACATCGTACCTTCAAACAATCTCGTGGTCTAGGCTCCACGTTAACAGTGAACTCGTCAGTTTCGTGAAACCAATAACGTTCGTTATTAACACCATATAGAACATGCATACATGCATGCATATTTTCTGAATATATTCTTTGTATATGTTAAGACATCAAGCATTTTGCATTTCATTATTTTTTTTCTTTTAAGTCATCGTTCCCTCAACTTTTCTTTTAAAATATATATATTTTTTCATTCTAAGTCGATAAAATTATTATCAATCACCATACATCAGAGATATTGACTGTTTTGAAGTGTGTATTTTATCACAGTTCTATCTTTCAAAGATGTCTCGTAGGATGAAAGTGTAGAAAACAAACATGGGTCTATGCAATAAGGAACTTTAAACCTCGACTCTTAAACGATGTGAAACTATTGAGTGTAGTAAAAACAGTATAAACCGAAGAAGAAGTAGTTGAAGAATCGTATCCATCCCTGTGAGTTTCTGTGCTGAAATCAAATTGTGGCCATTAACAAAGATTCGAGCACATTAATTAGATCATTGTTCTTTTTGTTTTTGCACTTCCTCTCTAGCTATGAACTTCTAAAGGTGCATATATATGTAGGGAAAATTCGATATGTTGGATGACATGTGTGTGTGGGGTGGTCATTAGAGAGTGAACATGTGAATCAAACAAGCATCACTTGCTCAGATTTTGTTTTGCCATTTTTCATGCTAAACTTGTTCGATCTTTTCGCATTATTATTCAGTGAGTTTCTTGGAAGGTTATTATTACATGCCTCGTCAATGGTTCCACCGTTCAAAAAGTTGCAATGCAAAAAATAATAATGCACACACTCGATCGTGTTAGACGGGGAAATTTGCATTTGCCCATGGAATAAAAAATTATTCACTTTATAACATGCATTGTATATAAACTACTAACGCAATGTGAATTCATATTATAATATCTATTATATGAAACAAAGTTGGCACACTACATGATGACCTGATAGCAATGACTTTTTTAGTATTAGTTAGCTTAAAATAACATCATCTCTAAGTTAAAACCCTAAAGTAATAATGGATTGTTTCTTTAATATATTTTTAATATATTGTTTAACTTTTTTATTTTTATTTAATAGACTCATACTCACATATGAATTATCTTACGCTACTTGTCCAGAGTAAGAGATGAATTTTGACGAATAATTTTAAAAATTAAAAATAATATATTCAACTTAAAGAATAATTTAAAGTTTTGATTATAAATTTGCAAAATTTTAATTGAGTTTCTAATATTTTTGTTATATTACATTGAGTATTTAATAAATTAATTTATTTCAATTGAATCATCGTTGTTAAATTCTTTTTATAACTTATGTGATGGTCAGGTGATCTACGCATTGTTATTTTAATGTCATCTGGTTGATTGTCGTCACATGTTATTTTTTTTATATTATTTTAAAATTTAATAATTTTATATTTAATTATTAAATTTTAAAATTATTAAATCATAAATTTTAAAATTATAAAATTTTAAATCTATAAAATAACATGTGGTACAATTAACCTAGTTATGATATGGTAAGATAATAACTATGTGAGACACTTAATTGTCTCATCATCCCTTCAACATAAACGTATAACAGGAACTCAATTGAATAATATAAATTTACTCTGTACTTAATATACCATAAAAATTTATTAGAAACCTAATTGAAAGTTCTCAAATTTATCATATACTTACACCTAGTGTAAATGTCTAGTATCAATCTCAAGTTACTAAAATTCATTACGAGAGGTGATGGCAAAATAACATTGATGAACTTCTTTACCTCTAACATGCGTATGGAATAATTACACCCTTTGTAATTATGAGCAACATTGACTCCTTATTATGCAATTAGAAAAAAAATATTGGGGTTGGACTTCCAACTATGTGTATAAAAATTCAACTTGCTCAAATCCAATATATCTCACTTAACCTAATTGTTGAAGGGTCTTTTAGATCATGAAAGAATAAAAATGTCATAGCCTTAAAAAGAGAGAAAAGAGAAAAAAAAAATTGTTGATATATTCATTGAGCTACCTCAGTAAAATTGTGATTTCGACTTCGTTCACCGTTACATCAAACTAAAATTTTGACATAAAATTTGTAATATATGGATATTTTATTTTAACTATTGGAATAGTAAATTAGATGTTTGTGATTAAAGAAAGTCTAACACTATTGTTCTATTATAATATTTATCTTTCTTTTGACTTTTCATATTTTAAAGCATTATTGTTTTCTATTTAACTCTCTTGTACATATATTTTATCTATTCTTGATTAAGTTTGTTTGATAGGTTTATGCATGTATTAAGAGAGTTTTCCACCGCTAAAAATATTGATATTCTTTTTATAATTAATTATTATTGTCATTTTCTATAATTGTTTTTCTTAGGAGAATTATTTTCACGGTAGTATTTTTTGTTTCGTTGTTCCATTCCCACATAATATTAAATGTTGAATTTGATGTCAGTTAGGAATGGATACTACGATATTAAGTTCCGCTGCTGCATAGAATAGTTATAAACGGTTGAGAAGGAGAATTAAGCATGGCATTGAAACAAAAATGTTGGTGATTCCTTGGTACCTGGATTTATGGTAGAAACATCTACTCAACATTACAGCATATAATCTAATCTTAGATTTCAAGCTAGGGCTTGCTTGCCATACAACTTTGCTCAATCATTTATTTACCTTCAAAAAAGGATTCTTCACAATATATTCCTTGATACCATTTGTAGCCACATTCTTTATTTGGACCAATTTCACGTGCCCTTCCATTAAACAAACGTTGTACCAGATTTATGTAAGAAATTGACGTTAAATTCACTCAATAACAAATATTATGTGTCGCCACTATTTTTGTTGTTTTCAATGAACAAGGTTTGAGCATGATTTAGTGGTTTCAAAAGTAGGGTTAGGCATATGCTTGATCGGCGCATAGGGTTTTGGTATAAACTTGATAACGACAACCACTAAGATTGAAGATCTCACTTTTAACAATAACCTAAAAAAACATTTACTTTAAGCAGACAAATATTTGATTGGGACATCCATTTGCCACCTGCGTCTGCTAACTTATTTTCCCTAATCTCACACTAATTTTAATTAGAATTAAATTAGTGTTGCAGAAGCCATACTTTGCTTTAGATCATATAGTTAAATCTCAATAACAATGTGTGTTGATTCCAATATTGAAAAATTTAGTGATGTAAAAAATATGGTGTGTACAAGAAGAGCACGAGTAAATATAGTTTGGGCACAAATCACCTTCTATAAAGGAATCAAAGAAAAAAAAAAACAATTTCACTACTTTCTCCTCTAATGACTAATTTTTTAAAAGGATGAAGTTTTTGTTGAAATTTCATTACAAAAAGAATTCAATAAATTATTTACATAATAAATGGGACTTTTTGTGTTTAGTGTATTAAAGGTTTTGAATGGAGGTGAAAAAAGATG
>Ga0099823_1008230_pt1 | contig 10608 bp, 5 predicted proteins | sample CowpearedBW_FD_76831 | JGI IMG/M metagenome (GOLD analysis project Ga0099823, IMG submission 76831) | Root nodule microbial communities of legume samples collected from California, USA - Cow pea red BW | ecosystem: Host-associated > Plants > Roots > Nodule | place: USA: California | collected... | reverse complement strand
ATCTACTTAGTACCCAAATTAGTTAATTTGCATCAATGTGGTCCATCCCGTTAAGTTTTCAGAAACGCCGTTAACAGATCAGTGATGTGGCATTGCAGAACGGATACGTGTCAATGAAAATAACTATACAGTGGAAATTTGTGGATAACGTGTCATGCCCTATTTGAATTGATTGTCCCCATTCAAAAAACCCTAATTTCCCATTCCCATCTTCATCTTTTTCTTCATTTTTTTGTCGGGAAGTTGATTTGTTGTAGGGGTAAGGTGGTGAGTGAAGTGGGAAATGTCGCATGGTTTTAGTCATTCGTGGTCGTCTTGTTCGTGTGGGTCACATAGCCACAGCGTTTCTTCTCCTGGTTCTGTATCTGGGTCAGTAGGTGGAATACCACATATCCTTCACATTGGCATAACCCATCTCCTTCAGAATACCTAAAACACCATTAAATTAAACCACGCACAACATTCAACCACTAACCCTAAACCCCACCATCCCAACAATAAATAATACAATCAACGACAAAAACAAATGGTTTGTGCACCTGCAATCCCAAATAGCTACCAATTTGATGTCAATTACACCTTCAATTTTGTCCACAACGCATGAAATGGACCAAATTTCGTAAACCCTAACTCCAAAAAACCCATATTCTATCGCAGAAAACGTTCCAATTCTGTTCCCAATTCATGCCTTTTTTTCTTTTCAATTTCATCTTACACTGCACTGTTCCACATCACACACTACTCTCGTGCCACCTCATAACATTTTTTCTCACTTAACTGGTCAACACAGTCAGACGTTATCTTATTTAACGGAGTCAACGAAAAGGGACCATATTGATGCAAATTAACTAATTTGGGTACTAAGTAGATGCAAAGTTAAAAGCGGGTACCATTTAGACATATTGGGACGAAATTGGGTACGTTGTTACTAATTATACCTAATCCTAAACGATCAGATCAACATCCATCTCCACCAGAGTTCCATCATCCATAGGGTCTGCATCCTCGGTAGCCACCACCTTGTCAGCTTCCTCTTCCGAGCTCGAGTTCATTTCATTCACAAGACAGCCGTCCACCACGTCCTTATTGACATCGAACCTGGCATCAAACACGGCCATATCCTTGTAGAAAAAGGCCGTTTGTCGCAAATCCATTTGGAACCCATTTATGTGCTCTTGAATGATGTGGCCCTTTAAATCTTCAAGTTGAGCCCATCATTCTTTTCCTTCAGCTCGTCATAATTTACCTCCATGTGAGAAATTTTTTCATTCAGCTTCTTTTCAGAGTCTAGACATCTAACCTTCCACGACTCCAACCGCTTCCTCTCCACCAGCCACTATTCGCTCTCCTTCTCCCAAGTCGTTTTCTCCTCCGCATGCTTCGTTGCCTAAACCTTCAATTCCTCTTGGAGTTCCTCCATCTTGGCCCACCCACCTTCCTTGATCTCCCTTTACAGTAGAGTGCCCACCCTACGACCCAAGACCAAGGCCTTACTATTGAACTCCAGCATGGCTTTAATCATCAAGTTGGTCTCCATGTTGTCTATAGAGGAGACCAAAGATTCAGCCAAGGAAATCTCATTGTCATGGCGAACTGTGGTCCCTAGTAACTCAATCAGACAAGCTTACGACTTCTTCGCTGCAAAGGTAGATCTTGGCCCCAACAAGGTGGCCCTAACTCGCTTCAAGTCCTTCCCGACACCTTGCTTTGCAGGTATAGTCACCTTCCTTTTCGATCCCTCGTGGACGTGAACCTCGACCAACGGTTCCTGCAGATTGGGAACATCAATATTCCCGACATTTTTGGCCTTTTAAGCTTGCTCCTTGCACAAAGCCTTGAACAGATTCAAGTTCTTCTTGCCAAGCTGAGCCATGATGTAACATCCCTACTGAAAATTACTTAATTAAAATAAATAAATAAGAATTGAAAATAAAAGTCATAATTTTATTATTCCCAAACGGGAGAAAATTTATAATATCCTTTAATGTGCCATAATTTAAACAAAACTAAAGTAATAATGTTATTACAAGTTCCAAAATTCAACAAAATAGTAGAAAACATAATAAAACCCCTAGCTCAAAGTCCCCCAAACTAGCCCTCTCCCTGTCGCTATGCATCAACAGCATCACCTGGAATACCATATGCTCCCGTGTGACAAGTCACACAATCATCGCCAAACACAAACAGAAAGGGTGAGCTCATAATAAATTAACACATAAGTTAAGAATATAAAAAGAACCAAACTAATTTATTCTATTTAGTTCTTGGCCAAGACCTTAATACCCCAAGGCTTTTCAACCTTCAATTCACACAAATAGTTAACCACGGACTCAGGATTTATGATGCTCACACGAACTTGCCCGCTCGTGGTCCTGCCTCTACAAACCTCTCCGCTCGTAGTCCTACTCTACGAACCTCCCCGCTCGTAGTTCTGCTCTACGAACCTCCTCGCTCATAGTCCTGCTCTACGGACCTACCCGCCCGTAATCCTGCTCTACGAACCTACCCGCCCGTAGTCCAACACACGAGATCCACCAGCAACGAACCTCCCCATTCGCAGCATCTCTCAAGTGTGAGCATGGAACATACAAACCTCCCTGATCGTATCCCCACACGAGAGTAACAAGATATGAACCTCACTGCTCATATCATCACGTTTTCACCACCATCCATGAACTTACCCATTTATGGCACAACATCTCCTTATCCAAGTCTCTCATCACTTCGTACAAGCAACACACGCAAACCACTGCCTGCAGCGTTATCGCTTGGTGCTGCCTAAGTGCCAACAAGCGAAAATCCTGTGCAGACCGCCTGGCGGGACACCATTGCTGCCAAGCGACAGGCCTCTCCCATACCCAATGTTTCAGGGTCTATCGCCTGACAGTTCACAACTTGCCACTAGGCACCACGCGTTGTAGGGACATCCCTGCTGCTACTATCGCCTAGCGGCCACCTCGCGCCGCCAAGCACCATACTAGAGATTGCGATTTATATTGGTTTAGCACCCCCAACCCATCACGTATGACGATGAACTGATTCAATATACACCTCCAATTTACAGTACCTGATTTCCAATGCCTTCCACACGTTTATGCCTCAGTCTTGGTTACATCCCAATTTTATTCCTCCACTTAAACTCAATTCTAGGCTTAAAGTTGGAAAATAGTACAACCACTGGCTACCTAAAACTTATGATAGAACCAAAATCTTAAATCAATCCCTGTACCAATTTCAGCTCATTAGCAATCCTATACTTAACCAATTTTTATACACCTTTTCATCATTCAATTACTATACCTAATTTCATCTACTCCTACACACCAAAACCCACATTTCCATTTTAGTTATCCTCCCTTTTTCTCATTTCCCTGTTCCAAATTGTTAGACCATAATTAAGAATTCATTACCAAACTCTAAGTCATTTTACCGTAAGCATATCATCTCACTCCATGTATTGCCTTGTTCATCACTAACCCCCATTCAATTATCTTAATCTCTTTGTCACACTTAATTTCTTTTCAACTCAATTCAATGATAACTCTCTCTCAGCCATCCCATAAGTTTTTAGAACCACTCATTGTGCACCGCTATCGGTTGGCGACGACTAAGATGCCGCCAGGCAATACATCAGTCCCTGTGAAAAACCTAGGTTTTTTTGTGCCTTCAAACACCATTTTGTTTAACATGAAACATCCAGTAATTCACCCACGAACTAATAGTTCACAATTATCCCATTTTCTGATGCATACTCAACCAATAACATCATACTAATCCAACCAAAACATAATTGATTCATAATTATACTTAAGAAATCGAATTGCTAAATCATCTCCCAAACCCTAACAAGGTTAACGTAATTGAATGCCTCCCATTCAATCCCCAAGATTCATCCGCACATATAAACATTCGTAATTTCGCACTTTTCATGAATTCCCATCGTACACATGAACAATTCCAGAGAACCCAATCCATCACAGAATTCAAAAACACATACAGAACATATTTCACGCTTGTGTCGCCTGGCGGGCTCACCCTTTCCGCTAGGCAGTTCATCTCAAAAACCCATAATTGGGTTAACACTTATGTGTCGCCTGACGGCTTTGAATGTGCCGCCAGGCGGCTTCTGGGAATTTTTTCAGAAACGTGAAAATGATAAAGGTTTAATTCAACAGAGGCATCACATTCATGCATTACAGTACAAAATTAATTATAGAGTATGTATACACATAAATGAACTCCCCTAACCTGGATAGTTCTTGCTCAATTGAAAAGAATTAGGACTCCTTTTGTGCCACCACTAGTCCAACCTTTGTCTCCTCTCTAATGCACTTGATGTTCTGGTTTAATTCACTCAAAATCACCTTCAGAACTCCCTTTCTCTCTGCCAATTTCGTTTGCCCTTTGTTCCCTCACTTTTTCTCTCTTTCTTCTCCAAAAACAACCTTAATTAGACCATTAACTAAGCCTTAATGCTTGTTAATGATATGAAAACGAAAATTGGTTTGAATTGGGTGTTAATGGCCATTCAAAGACCATTAATGGCTGCCTTCCCAACCTACTAGGTTGCCCTTCTTGTAGCTAGGGTTTTTCCGCCCTTTCATATTCATGCCAAAAGAAAATTTGGCAAAAAGAAAATTCAATTTATTCTTAGCAAGGTTTGAGCACAAAACCATTCAATCACAAAGCAATTTCACAACCAATTCAATTAATTCATGTTTCATAATAATTCCTACAATTTTAGGATTATAATATCACTCATCATGATCAATCAAAACATTAAATAACACACTTATTAAAATAGCATACACTTTGGCATACATAAGACTTGAACCCAAGTCCTCTCCACACCACTAAGTACTCTCAACCACTTGAGCTAGTACTTTTCCACATCATAATAATCCACATTAAATGCCATAAAGGCTCTTACTACCCACATTTATTAAATAATTATGGGTTAAATATGTTTTTGGTCCCTCAAATTTTAGTGAATTTTGGAATTAGTCCCTCTTTGAAACTTTATACCAATTTAGTCATTTATCTTTACAAATGCATGGATTTAGTCCTTCTTACAAAATTTTGTTAAGTTTATTTGACATTTTAAACCCATTTTATGATAATATTTTATTTAACATTGAAGCGAAAATATGTCAAAAGGTGTAAACAATTCAAATACTATCATGAAATGCACTTAAAACATCAAAAAAACTTAATAAAATTTGGTTAAAAGGACAAAATCATGTATTTTTAAAGATGAAGGACTAAATTGGTCTAATGTTTTGAAGAGGGACTAATTTCAAATTTCACTAAAACTTTAGGGACTAAAAACATATTTAACCGAATAATTATTTACTTAATTATTTAAATTCCTCGGGTCTTACACATGAGACTTGCAAAATAAGCAATATCGGTTATTTCTCTCGAACACAACATAACGATAAAAATACGAAATGATACCTACTAAATCAACAAGTGGGTGCATAGATAAATAAACCCTAACTAAACCCTTAGTGGGCATCTTATCAACGTATCCACCACCTCCCTATCAGCGACCGACAACTCCTCCCTCTTTGTATGCTTTTATCGCCACAGGTTGTCGGTCCAACTAAAAGGGAACTTTGTACTTCCATCGTCATTGTAAAATAGAGAGCATCCTGGCTCCTTTATCACCATCTTGAAGAACCCATCTTTGAAATGTTTGAAAGATTGGGAGAAGACATCTAATTTGCTTATCCCTAGGCGGCTTATCAAGGACAACCACGTAATTGGACTCTTAGGTCGAGTGTCGTAAAAATAAAAAAAGCATCACGGTGATGGGTGGAGGTATAGAGACTGGCACAACACCCATAATGCTTGAAGATAACCCTAGCTATTAGGATGTAGTTGGGTAGGAGTAACGTTGAGTAAGCGGAGTACCCCCATCGTAAAGTCATCAAAGGGAATCCACATATGTAATTGAGAAAAATGACACATACATATAGAAGAATCCTTCTGTGGCTCCCTCTTGGTCGTGGCAAATACAATCAACGAAGTTTACCCTTTCAAAGCACACTATGCTCCGCCGAGGACCCCTCTCGAGAATAGAAACACAGTTCAACCAGACATTCAGTATGCAAGACCTTCTAAAAAGAGAATATTGGGTTCGTACGTTTACAACTACCCACTTATACCCAGCTTTTGCCGACAAGCTGCTCTCGGCTATCTCCTCTGCCAAATCTTCTCTTTTCTCAACAATAACCTCTATTGGAATCCCCCCCTCATTGGCCAATTGGCCACTACCCTCATCCCCTGATCTTCCACTACCACTACCTGAATCGAAAGAAGACACACTATCATTATCACTAGACATACCTTTTGAGTATTTTAAGGATTGTGGCAAAAACAAGGAATATATCAGACAGATTTCAAAGGCAATCGATGTACTTTTAGCAAATTTTAGCAAATGAAGCAGAATAAACAAATCTTATTCTCAACCTCTATTTATAAGAACATTTATGCATCCATAAAGTTTTCTCGCCTAAACGTTGTGCATGCGAAACATCACAACGAATGCAAAGCATCACGAATAAAAATCGACTGCACAAACCCATCTGATGCGATCCTTGACAACTGACGTCTCTTCAACTACTCCCATCACTTCTGACATAGTCTTAGCCACGTTCTCACTTCTTAAGACTGGGGGACAACCATATCCCTTAAGACTACGAAGAAATGAGCAATTTTTTTCTTGCAAAAATTACCAAAACAAGCATGTAAACCTCGAGGTGACCTATCCCGCCAAAGGCTGGGGACTGGTGTATCGAACCTATGCCACCAACACTGGTATGGTTAACCACCTGTTTCAAGCTGACAACATGTAACCTTCAACATGACCTACCTCGCCAAAGGCTGGGGGATGTATTATACCTAGGCGATCCTGGCTAACTACTCGGTCTGAACCGCCTACGACTAGCTCTAACCGCCTACGACTAGCTCTATTATAAGAAGAAGAGACGGATGGTTAACTGAACAATGAAGTAGCGCATAAAACCACTAACCTCAAACTTAAGAAATTACAATGAGGCCTCCAATGTCAACTCACTAACATAGGACTTGGGCTTGGCCTAGGCCCATTTAGGACCTGAACATTAGCCTAACACAATAAAGAGGGCCCAACCCATAAGAAGGGAAGAACATAATTAATGACTCTATACATGCATGTGGACCCCAACAATTAAATATACGTTTTCATTAATTCACTAATCTGTGATTTGACTTTTGAGAGACTTTGCTAACTTGATCGTCAGAGTCCTTTCCGCAGGTAACCCCATAAGGTTCAAAACCGCCAACGTTAAGCGAAGACATATCCAAACCAAGGAGTAACCAATCCGAGAATTCAATGATTGGGGTAAGATGTGATTTGTGTTCCCTGATGTTGTGTTATTGTTTCTATAGGAACATTAGGGTTAGGTTTTTGTAGAGACATCCTTAGGTATCTTTTATTTGCATAGAGGCCCTTAAACTCTTCTATATAAGGGGTGCTCCTAGATATGTAAAAGGGTTGAACATTTTGAAGTAAAAACACTCTTGTGCCTCAACCATTTGTGAGAGTTTTCGGCCTAGGGAGTGAATACTTTTAAGCCTTATCTTACATAGCAAGTGGCGACACACATCCACTCATCTTCAAGGTTGCCATGACTTCTAGCCTAGCCTTGTAGTGGCATGCTTCTCACATTTTTACCATTCCTTTCCTTTCCATTTTATGTTTTCTTCTTCCTTTAATTTTTCTTGGTTTTCTATGGGTTATGTGCTTTCCATTTCCTTTTTGTTTTGAATCAATCCATCATCTTCTCTTGAGCTTTGTGAAACGAACCTTTACGTCTAGATAGTATGCTATCCTAACGTCCAGTGGGGATTTCATTTAGCTTTCTTAATCAACTGACACCATATTCAATAATCTTTAAAGGAAACAAGATAATCCTTCATCATGTGGTATTTAGAGCCTAGGTTATCTTGAATATGGTGTTTTTCATGTGCTCAACTTGTTCTTGTAGCTATCTTGGTATGGTTCAAATCCACTTCCATTACACAAATAGTGCTGGCAGAAAACGTGACAATTTTAAAACATTAAACTGCACCAGCTCAATGGTCCAAAAATTATGTTCTTTGTTTCAAAAGAAAGCTCTTTGAATCTAGTTTCCAGAAAAAAAAGAACCAATGCATTTGGAGTTTTGTAGAGAGAGCTATGATCAAATTAGTGAGCAAAGGTCAGATCTACCAAGAATACATGAATCCTTGTTTTCAGGTTATATGTGACAGTTTGGCTACGGTTTTTGCACCTTTTTAAGCTCCTAAATGTTGTTGGATAACATGTCTTTGGATGCATAGTCATTGAGCCTCAAATCCATGAGTTTAAATGCATGATAGCTACATGTTTGTGTCTTTGTGTATGTCATGTTGAGTCTTTAAATATGCCTAACTTTTGCTTGAGTCATATGTCATGATAACTTTAAGTTTTCTTATTCTTGTTTTTCCACGTATTTGAATCTTGCTTTCAATTTATGTCTTACTTGATGTATGCTCCATGAAATTGATTTTGGCCTAAAACTTGAGGACCTAAGTGTCCAAGCCACCTAAAACTCTTTCTCACCATTTTATGAAACTAGTTGTGGAAAGAAGAAAATTTTGCACCAATTTTTGCCTAAAAATCGAGAGCAACCTTGCTCCTTGGTGAACTAAAAGAGTGTTTCTCACTAGGTGTTATGCTACTAGTTTTCTTACTTGAGAATTGGGTGATATTGGCTAATTAGTTCCATGCTTTAACTTGGTTATGATCTTTCTTGGTGTATGCAAGATTTTAGACTTGAAGATGCTTGTCAAGTGCTTTCCATAGAGTCTTTAAAATGTAATTTTCTTGTTTTAGTCTGGTTAAAATTTTTGTCTCAAACTTTTCTTCTTTAGAGTTTAGCTTTCCTTGTTTTTGTGCTTTTCTTGTTTGTCACTAGGTGTTCTTTGTTTTGTCGTAGTAGTTTTCTTTTCTTCAAACTCTTGGAGTGTTGTGGCCGAATCACTTGTCTTTCCATTTGAGTGCTAGCCTTGCCTTGTTGCTTTGGGAGTGTGATCTAAACACTTGGTTGCATTTTGGGTTGGAATCACTACCAGAAAAATGCTAACTATCGATGGTCAGAATCCATCGGTAATAACGTTTTACTAACGGACTTTCTACGGCAACATATCCGTCAGTACACCGCTCGTCGATAATCATTTACCGACGGGTTGTTCAAGTCCGCCGGTAATTACCGACGGAAACATCCGTTGCTCTATCCGTCAGTTATTACCGACAGATGAGATCATCGATAATTACCGACGGCCTCATCCGTCGGTAAATGCATTCGTGAAGTCCATGCCATTACTGATTGATATATCCGTCAGTAATTACCGAGAGAAGCATTCGTTGAAAATTACCTACGGATATATCCGTCTATAATGGTATGGACTTCACGAATGGATTTGCTAACGGATGAGTTCGTCGGTAATCAATCGGTAAGAGTAAAAATTTGGTCTAAGTTTATTTGTTTTTTAGACATTCCACAATACCTGCATATAGAAAATTCCAACACAGACAAATCCAACAGTCCAACATTCCAGCATTCCATTATATCAAATATTATATCATTATCAAACTCCATCACAATATATATCAGATGACACACTAAATTGTTTATAAAACAGAGAAAATAACATGGAGCACAGGAATGTTTGTCAAATATTACATAAGCACGATCAGTACCAAGAAGGAATAATAGTACACAGGTTTATTAAGTACATGTTGAAGGAAGTTTGTCTTAAGAACATGAAAAACTAATAATCTTCATAATTAGGAGAAGATTCTTCATTTAGATTATCGTCCTCTTCATTATTTTGTTGTTGAGAATGAGGTGGAGGGATTTCAGAGTTTTGTTGAGTAGGGTTTGGCTGTTGTGGCTGTGGCTGTGGTTGTGGTTGTGGCTGTTGAAGACGAGCCTGAGCATTAGGAGTGAGATATTGCAGAACTAGGGATTGAAAGGACTGAAACTTAGACCTCAATTGCTCATTTTCCTCCAGGCTGCGTGAAAGTTGCTGCCTAATATTAGTGAGGTCCTCAGTATTAGAAGAGAAAGAAGCTGGTAGTTGGTTCAGACTTTCATTTGGACCAGTATATTTTGAAACAAGTTGACCAACCCCATAAAGTCTTCCTTTCTTTTTCCCTCTTACTGTCTCAATCCAACACCTAGTCCTGATAGAATCATCCTGTGTAGGATCAGCAGAGGATTGTTCTTGTGTTCCATCAGCACATGACGAAACCTCATATATGACTTGAGAAAGCCTAGTCTGAAATTCTTCCTCTAAGTAAACAATGAACAATTATTATTCTGTGGTGGGATACATTTAAGAGTAAATAATATTGAACAATAAAAGAGACTTACATTTGTCTTCCTAGACCTCTCATCCACATACTCGCCAGTACCTTTCTAAATATGTGTCTGCTGAAAGACTTCATCAAGAAACACATGGCGTCCCAACTCACGTGCCTGCAACAAAATGTTATAGAGTTAGATTTGATTTGATTTCAAACTTTAAAAATGTAGT
>Ga0099823_1008226_pt1 | contig 10612 bp, 2 predicted proteins | sample CowpearedBW_FD_76831 | JGI IMG/M metagenome (GOLD analysis project Ga0099823, IMG submission 76831) | Root nodule microbial communities of legume samples collected from California, USA - Cow pea red BW | ecosystem: Host-associated > Plants > Roots > Nodule | place: USA: California | collected... | reverse complement strand
GTTGAACATCAAGGAAATCATGAGATATATAAGGGAGGCAGTTGGACTATAGGCCCTTTTATTAGTGGTGTATTTATCTGTTATTTTAGCTTACAACTGAAAACACAGTAAGAGCCAAAGACTTTACTTTGAGCAACCAGTTGGTTTTTCTTTTACATAGCTAATACTTCTGGTTGAGATTGTTTTTCTTTCGTGTTTTTCTGAATCACTCTTCCCAGCCTCTCTTCACCTTTCAGTGTTGCTAGGTGTATATTCAGAATTATGTTCCCACTATGCTTTCTTTATGCCATTGGTGATAAAGACTGCTGACAAAAACAATGATTTTATTTCTACTATTATTATTGCATGAGGCTAGAACTTTTCTGGATTTATGTGTGTAAACTTTTCTATATAAATTTGGCTGAATTTGGACAATTTACTTAGTTAAACTAGATTTATTTTTCTCACCTTATATTGCCATGCATAGTGTTTCTATATGGGGGATGCATTGATTTTGGTTTGGGTTTTCTTCAGGGAGTACCCCAAATTTTGTTATGCAGAGTACAGTATTTGAAGGAAGTACTTCTTTTTCCAGCTCTTACTAGGGGAGACATGAAAGTAATTGGTGGCCTCGCTTGCTTGTTGTCAGAAATTGGGCAGGCTGTAAGTATGAGTTCTCTAGGATTTCCAAAATCCTTGCTGCGGACATTTTTCTATGTGCTTTCTACTTGTCCATTTGAATGGCTTTGTTAACAAACTCATACTAATGATGGCTATCGTTTGTCTAATTTTACATGATTGATAGATAAGAATAAATCAATTACATATGGTTGCTAACTTATTATCACTCATTGAATTTTTCCATTGTTATGTGCTAGCCAAACAATTCATGTGCCAATTTACCTTGACATGTTGTTAAATGTATGCTAGGCCCCATCTCTAATTGTTGAAGCGAGTGCAGAAGCTCTTGCCCTTACAGATGCCCTCTTGAGGTATAATCTCAACAATCTGTTTAAAACTTTTACTTGCTTAAGGCATTTGCTCTTCTTTGGTTTTGAAGAGATCTAGGATTTTAGGGTTTACTACATATGATGTGAACTCTTAATGCAGTGTAGTTAGTGGATCTAAGATGTCCTCTGTTTAAATACAATAATATACAGAATACAAGTGTTTGGTAATTACTGAAACTAAGATTTAAAATTTGGGATCTTGTATTAACATACTTGGAAAGACGCTTTCTTACAATGTTATTGTTTTTGTGTATTTCTAGTCTTCTTGTGTGTATTTTATTATTTGGTTGGTGTTGATATTAACCTGTTTCAATATGCTAACAGCTGCGTGGCTTTTTCAAGTGAAGATTGGGAGATTGCAGACTCAACACTGCAGTTTTGGTAATGCTATTTTACTTAGGCTTTATAAGTTTTTTATTGGAAAAAATACATTAGGTAGGTATCCTTGAGGTTTTCTTATGCATCCTGTCTAGTTTGTGGTAGAACACTCACTGTCCTTGTTTAGGGATTGGGTTACGCCTAATATCTCTTGAGCTCTGTCCATTAACTGGAGTTGCTCACCTCACCATGATCACCATTATACCCTCGGACACCATCTCTTTTCTCCTTCAGTGTGTTTCTCTTAAAGTAAAATTGATCAGAAGAGATAGAAAAGCTTAAGGAGCTTCTTTCTGAATAGTTGAGAACTTTCACCAGATATTGTGTTGTACATACAAGTATCAAAATGATCATGTTCCACTTGGTAGGTGCTGTTAGAAGTGGTTTTGATTGTTTACCCTGCAAAATTTGTAAATAGAAGTGCGGTCCTGTGCTTTAGTGGTTGCAAAATCGAAGAAGCTATAAATGAGGATGAAGCAGAAGACAAGCTTGAAGGAATTTAAGCCATGGTTTGGTTAATAATGGGTCTAATATTTTCCAAGACACTACCATATTCTGGATGATGGTGTGATGCATGTGGTTTATAGTTTGTCCAAATTTTCTTAGTCTAAAATGAACATCTGTTCTTCAATTGCTACTTAGTATTTTTTAGAGATATCACTACCATGTGTCTACCTTTGTTGCCTTGAATCCATTGGCTGTTATTATCCATGCTTGAACAGTAAATTTTTTTTTATGTAGGACACCCACTTTCCTAAATCATAGGTGATCCCTTGTGATTCAGGCTATGGCCAGCACTATCTTTTTTTCTTTATTTTCTCAAATACCAGTTTGAAACGAATCATATTCTAATGAATTTATACAAATCCAACACTAGTTTAATGAATCATATCGACATGAGTCATATTTTGATAAAATTAACCGTGAGAGCTGTTCATTTCCCCTTAGTTTGTACCATCCTGCCCTCTTTCTTTGAAGTTTCAGTTTGGCTGCTGGTGAATGACTTGACTTAGCTTGACATAAAGGAGAATAAGTGAATGAGGAACACAAAAAAGAGATAAGAAAAGATTGGCTTACATTTTCGAGGTTGAGACATGGGGAAGGGTTGTTGTGTTTTTAATTTGAGGACATGTTTCAGATTTGGTTTTCTGTTCCAACAGATATTGAATGCTGCATTCTATGGAGGTAGGTTTGAGTCTTGTAAATTCGGGTTTGAGTGTGCTATATAAGAAGACCTTATGGATATCAAGTGCAATTTTCTCTCTCTTTTGTTTTTTTTTTAGTTTAACAATATTGTAGATTTCATGTGTGTGATATTCTATCTTGCTCTATCTTTGTGCTCCCTTTTTTCCGATCCTTGTGCTATAGTTTTTTTTTAGACATTTATCCTCCTAAGCATGTGAAATATTTGGTTGTTTATGTTGCTAATTGATTACCAAGATATGATATAACATTTTATTTTCTTTCGGAATATTCATGTAAAAATATCTTTTATATTCAAGATATAACATATCATATATGTGGTAGCATGAATTAGGAGAGATCTCATTAATTAATTGTTGTAAATAGCATACTATTAGGATAAAAAATATTTTCAATATCTCCAAAGTAATTAGGAAAAAGTATCCATAGAATCTTCCTATTTATTTCAACATATTTTTGTTTCCTTTTTCTAAAGGTTTTGGTTATTACAAATAGAAATGATGATAGTAGATTTGATGTGTGATTGATGTCAATAAAATAATTCTTTACTTTCTTACATAGTTCAAGTTGGCATCAGAGTCGATGATTTGTCAAGGTGACCAACTTAGAGGAGTAAAATATAAGAGTGGTTACTCAAGTCTTGACGTATGTTTCAAGCAAGTCGGATTGTCTGAAAGTGTTTCTATAACATTTTTGTTAGTATACTTTCATTAAGCATAATGAGATTTTTGCAATGTTTAGGATTTATGAGACTGTTCTTACTGATTATTTATGCTAAAAACTATGCGGTATTATGTTATGTGCTGATATGCAGAGACTAGAAGCTTTTCTCAGCTTCTCAACTTCAATTTTTTATTCTGTCTTTGCTGTTGTTTAGTAACACACTTATCATGAGGACAACATATCTTGTCACAGGTCTACTCTTGCAAGCTATATACTTGGCATTGAAGACGGTGCAAAAAGTAGAAAACATATGGAAGACATTTTTTCTCCTGTCTTCTCAACATTAGTTGATTCACTGTTATTGCGTTCTCAGGTTTATTCCTGGCTATTTGCATGTTTTCAATACGGGCATGGATTGATTCTACGTTGCTCTCTTTTCTGTTCTTGCTTTTGGGCTTGCAGGGTAGGGATGGGTTCTATTTGCATTTTCTAGCATGGGATTTTCCACTTTAAAAGTTATCTTTAAACTGTCTCTGTTTTTTAATTAGAAGAGTGAAGGAAATTTGCCTAACCATTGGTTGTGTTCTAATCTAAAGTCTATGTTTATGAATGTTGGATCTATTGTTTGTCCCATTTAAAAGATGAACGTACCACTTGTGGAAACAAATCTTTACTATAGTATTCCCCTTGCTTGTGAGCATAATCTATTCAAGTGTGTAAATTAACTGTTGGTCTCTTCGTTAATTATCCTTTGTCTGCTTCCCTGTATTGAGTAAAATTGCCTTTTCTTCTCCTCTGGGTGCTTAACAGGTGGATGATTGTACATACAATGATGACGGAAGAGTAGTTGATTTGCCTGATGGTCTTATCCATTTCAGGATGAACCTAGTAGAACTTTTGGTGGATATATGTCACCTGTTAGGATCTGCTACGTTTATGCAAAAGGTGCTTTGGAAAGTATGATTTCTTTTCTTTCTTTATGGAATTGGTTATGACGGCGTGGTTTTATGTCATAGGCTTTTTGTTGGTATCAATTTTCTAAATATATGATAACAATGATAATCACTAATTTTAAATTCTTATGATCATATTAGATGGTTGTGAATGGATACTACTTATAGTGAAAGATACAAATCATATAAAATAAGATTTCATTCAAACTTTTGGTGTTTTTAAATTTGAAATTTTATATCATCAATGGACACTACTATTACTGACAGATAAAAATGAAGATTTCATTCTAAAGATTTTCTTTGCTGTTCTGAATTGTGTGTGTTTGATCACACTTGTTAACCCTTTATTTATAGTTATTTAAAATATAATATAGACAAAGTTAGTAATGACTAATATTGGAGAATATCCCTAATTATCTGCTGTACAAATTTCCCTAATTGCTAAGATCCAATCATGTCTTTTAGTCTCCCCTCTAGTTGGAGTGCATATGTAATATGAGTCAAGCTTGATACAAATGTGTTTGATTTGTGTTGTCTTTAGAATGTGTCTACATTAGTAGTGAAGGGCATAGGAGTAGAATACTCTACAATTAGACGATCATGCTTTCAGGGGATATGCTACATGTTCAGGCTCTCCAACTTGATATTCATTAAGTCGGTGAGTCATCATAGAAACAATGGCATTATGGGATATGTCTACATGTTCATGTTCTCCAACTTGATGTTCATCAAGTCAGTGAGTACATCATAGAAACAATGACATTATCTGAATAAATTTTCATGACCTTTGTCCATACATCATAGCAATTAAGACAAGCCTAGTACTTTGCTTAAAGATTGGGGCCAAGAGAGAACTAGAAGATGCTATTTATGGAAACGTCAATTTGCTTCCAGTGAGGTTGCTTTGCATTGGGAGTAACAGACGTTGAAGTTGTAAAATGATGAGCCATGCTTTAGCCTTGAAACCATAACTTGTCCATAGTGGCCAAGTGTTGTTATTTGCTGTCTATCCGAGTTTTTCGCATGGGATCATTGGTATGTTTGGTGAAGGTCACAAGGGATGGAGCAGAAGCCATGGAGTCAAAGTGTCAAACAAAGCCTAAAAGTGGTTTCTTGTAAAAGGGGAAGCATGGCGAGCAGGTTGGCAAAGGGTGGGTCGTTGAAAAACTTCACTTGGTAATTTCAGGATGGCACGTGAGGCGAACATTTCAAAGATTGGCCGTGTGCACTAGAGTTTGCTGCAGTTCTTGTGCAGTGATGGTCGGTGGGAGATTGACTTCAATGGCTTTTGCTCCTCACAAATGAGGGCTTGATGGTGAATGTAGGATTGCAGCAGCTTTGCGAATGGTACACATAGCCAGTCAACATGAACAACACTTGTGAACAGTAACACATTAACAGTCTGCATGAACATTGCACTGTGGGAAAAGGAAATCCTTGCTCTATGATACCATAAAGAATTCTTTTGTTGAGTTGGGTGTGTTCCATAACATATGTAAATCCTTTATTTATAATCATTCGTAGTATAATATGGGGAAACCTAATAATGACTATTAATATAGAATATCCCTGCCGTACATGTTTCCCTAGTTACTAAGATCAAATCATATCTTTTACACTTTCAAACTTTTGGTGTATTTGAAATAGAACTTTATATAGGCTTGCTTAGTATGGAAGGCTGATTAAAAAAGGTGTTGATATATATCCTGAACTTTCCAAGAAGAATATATTTAGATGATTTTTTTGCTAAAAGAACACTATAGCAGGAAAGCAAAGACAAAGGGGAATGTTTCCTTAAATTAAACAAACACAAGAAACAAAGCAAGGCTGAAGTACCGGTAAATTAAAAATAGACTTGGATTTGGATAAGAGGAAAAATAAATATTAATTTTTGATCATTAAAATGTACAACACAGATTATTATTATAGGGCATTGATCATAAAGCTATTCCAGAATTATAGAAGATCAAATTATACCTGATGACTACAAACAAGGAAGCCATAGCCAATCAATCCTAAATGAAGGAATAAATCTAATTAAATATAAAGAAAAGGAAAAAATCACTTGCTTCATATTTTTCTCATGTTACAGAACTTCCTCTCAAGCCAGGTGATAGATTTCTATCATTCCTGACTTGCTAATTCATGGATATTCCTTCTTTCATTGCTTCTACTTTCCACCTTCAATTTGGGTATTTACCTAATGTTAAAGCAAAACCAGGCTCCTATCTTCTTACTCATCTGTAGTTTAATCTTTATGCTTCCATGTTAGTAGTTATTGGAAATCCCACATTGACTAGAGATATGGTCAAATTATAATAAGTAGGTGCAAACCCACCTCACCAAGTTAATTTTATAGGGTTAAGTTAGGCCAAAGTATATTTTTTGAGTAGTGTTAAACTTTAATCATTGCTTGTGTAATTTGGTGGAAAACAATTTCCAAATTACTAGACAGTTGTTCATCTAAGTTTTCAAATAGAAGATAGTTTGTTACCTAGTTTAAGGCTATATTCTCAGACAACTATTGATCATGGCTATTATCACCAGTGCATCATGTCAATTTATTTAGTCATCAAACTCTCAATTCTCAATTTGAATGTCTTTGTATTTACAGCTCTTTATTGGTGGGTGGGCATCTCAGAATCTATCAATCCCTTGGAAGGAAGTGGAAAGCAAACTATTTGCTCTTAATGCTGTGAGTAGCACTTGCTGCATTTACCTGGGTTTCTTTATTTACCAGTTAACTATATCATTCAGACTAGTGATTTGGCATGAAATAATGTGATAGGTGATAAAGTCTGGGTCTCATTGTTGACACTTTTCTTTACTGGAAAATAACGCTGTTTGTGGTCATATGTTTTTCTATACTCCAGGTTGCTGATGTAATCATACAGGATGGCCAAAGTTATGATTTCTCTGTAGTTATGCAGTTGGTGACCATGTTGTCCATTAAACCTTCTGATGGCTTGAAGGGTTTCATTTGCATTGTAGGTTATATATGAACTCCACCATTTTCTCTATTTGCATCATTTATTTTTAAGCGGTATTCCCCTCTTTTCATGTTTGTTCAAAGGTGTCCTTCTATTTTTAGGTATACAGATCTCTGGCAGATGTTGTTGGCTCATATTCCAAGTGGATATCTGCTTTTAAGGAAAATTTTAGATCCTTGCTGTGAGTAAACCACAAAACTTCATTTTTCCATGGTATTCATGATTAATGGGTTAAGTTTTTTGTTTAGTCAAACTTGATAACTAATTGCTGATCGAAAATTTTCAGTATTCAGTATTCAGTACTCACATATTCATGTTCTACAAACCTTTCTACTTTCAGATTATTTCTTGCTATTGGGATTTCAGAACCTCTATCTTCAAATGCTTGTGCATCTGCCTTGCGAAAAGTTTGTGAAGATGCTTCTGTAGTAATTTATGAGCCTTCAAATTTGGAAATTTTAATGTGGATAGGGGAGGTATGTTACTCAGTCCTTGCAGAGGAGTAAATATCTGGATGGTGATACCATGTTTTAAGTTTAATGACGCATAGTTCCCATGAGTTTCTGTCAATATCTTTTTTGTCTCTACAAGTTTTACACTTGTGTTACCATCTATCCATAATGTATGTGGCTAAAGATGATCAGCATCTTGTACATTAAAGTTAATGGATTTAATTTTATACTATTTCTCGAACTTTCAAGATCAGTGCATAGAATCCTTTTCGTACTTGCTGAATTATGGATTCAACTATCAACATTCAAGTTATCTTGTTGCTGTAGGGTTTAGAAAAGTTGAATTTGTCTTTGGAAGATGAGGAAGAAGTTATGCATGCAATAAGTCTGGTTCTTGGTTCTGTGTCGAATGGAGAACTAAAGAACAACTTATTGGCTAGATTGCTTTCATCTAGCTATGAAGCTATTGGGAAACTTGTGAGCCCTCTTTTTCCCATCTTGTCTGTATTATTGATTTTGACTGTGTGATACCTTCTTTGAACAGAGCTGTTGATGATTGTTTTCTTAAAAAACATAATTATACAGAAATAATATTACAATTTTTGTTCCACCCCTACTTTTGCTTTTCAAGACGACCATGACTTTCTTGCTTCTCTTACGACAACAGATTATATGTTTCTTTTTTCGCAGAAAACCAATTTTACTTCGGCCATTAAGTTGAAAAAATTAAGTTTGATAAAACAGAAAAAATCAAAAAGTAGATTTTTGTTGATATCAAAGTATTGGAGAGAAAATGTATGTGCATTATAGATGGAATAGTACAAGTGATTAAACTAAACAAGTCAGTTACAGCTAGCTGATAACACCCTACTATAGTTACTTGAAGAGTTTTATTTGATACCTATAAACTTGCGTACCAAAGCCAAACAGGAGCATTGTGATACTTTCTGCAGTTGAACATTTAAATTGTCCATATAATATGTAAATGCAAATAAAGCTAGCATGTTAGGTAGTTAGTTAACTTTTGTTAATTGTTAGCTGTCTATAAACAAGTATCATAGGGAGCAGAATGAAAACTGAACGCAAGATTGAAATGGTAAGCAAGTACTGTGCAGTTTCTGACCTCCTGTTTGTCTCTATTCTGTTCTTACCCTGTTTTTGCCCCATCCTTCTGTTTCTTTCTCTTTCCCTACTAACTTTTTTGTCACCATAGTATGTGTTGCACAAGTTGAAGAAATTGTAGCTATTACAGCTCAGGCAAAGAAATTATTTATGCTCTGTTGTTTCCATTATAAAATTTCTTGATGTATTTGTTTGGGAGGTTTTTCTGTGTAATGTGATCTCTGAATTGGTGGATCTCATTCTGCATTTTCAGGTTGATCCCGAAATCAGCCTGTCTCTTAAACAGAGCCCTGCTTCTTATACACAAGTTTTAAATGCTGCCGCCAGAGGGTTGCACAGGTATGCCGTTGAATAGTGTGTCTGGAATTGTTAAAGCCTTGAACCAGTTAAATTAATTTTACTAGATGACAGGTTGTTGTCAGGTTTTCTTAATACTGTTCTTGGAATAAAAGTATTTGGACTTGTAAACTAGTGTCTGGTGTAGAATTTGTGTCAAATCTTGTTCTCAATCAGACTTTATTCTTTTTAAATTTGTTTTTCAGTCTTTATGGATATCACTCCCTAGCCCCCTGTATTTTTTTTATTGTTTGATTTACATGTTTAACTGTGTCCCTCAGTCTCTGGTTGTCCCTCAATAGAAACGCTTCCAATTCTGTGTTGCTTCCAAATTCCAAACTTTTAGCAAAAAGCAGAAGAAACATTATTTTCATTGACATCTTTTGTCTAGGGACTATCAATTTCTCAATGTTACAAGTCTTGCTTTTGCTTCACATTTTGCATACTGAAGACAATTTTGCTTGCAAGATTGAGTTTCTTTAATATTTTTTTCCATAACTTGTTATACCTGTTCATTTGTCACTAGTACTGGGTTTTTTCGCATTTGAATCTAAAAATGTTGTTTGTTCCTTCTCTCATATATAATCCTTAAATTCAGAATTGGAACTGTATTCAGTCATCTTTCCATATCCGTGGCTACTGAACCTGCTGCAGATGACTCAATACTTTCACTGCTAAGGGTTTTCTGGCCAATCTTGGAGAAAATTTTTGGCTCTGAGCATATGGAGAATGGCAATTTATCTGTAGCAGCTTGCCGAGCTCTTTCACTAGCTGTCCAATCTTCAGGTTTACTTACCTCGACAGATATTTTGACAGTTCATGAGTTCCTCTTTGATAAATATATTTATTCTTTTAAATGTTGTGCAGGTCAACATTTTGTGACATTACTGCCAAAGGTGATGGACTGGCTTTCAACAAATTTTGTTTTGTTCCAAAGTCATGAATGTTATATAAGAACTGGTACGGATTTTTTATGATATCTCTTTTTTCTTTAATAACCTGTCATGCATGGACCAATATACTTTGTCATTTTCTACTGGTTGAAGCTTTTGTTAAATCTTTGATGACTTTGCCAGAGGTACTGGTTATGAATAATTTGGGAAAATAATTATTTTTTTTTAGCTGGTATTTTACATTAAAGGCTTTATCTAGGTGATTCTCAATTAAGAAAGCATGATTGAATATTGTACTCCTGTAACAATCTTATTTTTTTTTTTTTTCTGTTTCGATAGTCTGATAATGTTGTTGGGCACCTTCTGGCACCTTTACTAATTTGCTTATGCAAACAATATTTTCAGCTTCCATTGTCATTGAAGAATTTGGTCACCTAGAGGAGTATGGACCTTTATTTGTTACTTTGTTTGAAAGATTTACTCATGCAGCTTCTGTAATGGCCCTAACTTCCTCCTACATATGTGACCAAGAACCTGACTTAGTGGAGGCCTACACCAATTTTGCATCAACATTTATCCGATCCTGTAACAAGGTTATCTTCATTCTGTTTGCCTTTTTTTTTTTTTTTTTTT